>Ga0123352_10000276_pt1 | contig 61710 bp, 33 predicted proteins | sample TergutLab28metaG_FD_89700 | JGI IMG/M metagenome (GOLD analysis project Ga0123352, IMG submission 89700) | Labiotermes labralis P1 segment gut microbial communities from Petit-Saut dam, French Guiana - Lab288 P1 | ecosystem: Host-associated > Arthropoda: Insects > Digestive system > Gut ... | reverse complement strand
TTTTGTTTCCATCGTGTTTAATTAGTTAAAAAGTAATCATGAAAGGTTGGAGTGCAATTAAATAATGGTGGGCCGCCATATTGGGCCGAGATTGGGGCAACCTGGTTGAAGGGTTTTTTTCCCCCCCCCCCCCCCACTTACAAATTACGTGTACAGTTAGGTTAATTTACGTGAGTGCTGAAGTCTTCAGTTACTGCACACCCGACGTCACTAGAAGGACGCTTTGCTCGGAACATCCGCTTTCCTGCTCGGAACTTCGTCACTTTTCACCTTCCAGTCGCTCCGGTTATCACAGTCCATCCAACTGATGTGTGTCTGTAGCTGAAACAGTCTTTACACCCATACATATATTAGACAAACATAAACGTGCTAAACACAATGGTATTTATATTTACCACGTACCGCACATTAAGAAATGTTCATTTTTTCAAAATTCTTGTATGTGTGTGTGTGTGCGCGTGTACACAAACACACACACACACACACACACACATATATATATATATATTCATTTAATTCTCGCAATAAGTGACTACCCAACACAATAAGGAATTAACTTCATGAAGCAGAATCCTTCGTCATAAGGTATTTTATGGAAACAGTAGGGCCGTTAGCATGTTTAATAGACTCCTATTTGTCCTTATTTCGATTGAGGTTCATCCAGGTTATATGTCGCACGTTATTTGTTTAAGATCCACTGTCATATTGAATTAATCTACGCTTAGGTCTTCAAAATTGCCTCTTTCCTTCAGGTTTAACCCGATAGTCCACACAAAATATTCTTCACCCCCACATACGCCACATGTGCCACCTGCCCTTCCTTCTTGATTCGACAAGCCTTACAGTATCTGGTGAGGAGCACAGATCATGTAACTCTTAAATACACTGATTCAATTAGCCCACGGTGCCTGCATTCCTTTCTTTCCTTCTTCCTTCCTGCCTTACTTCCTTCCTTCCTTCCTTCCTTCCTTCCTCTTAGTTACAAAAACTTTCCTTTTCAATCTATTCTCGCAAGGCATCAGCCTACGTAATTCCCTCACTGTAAGAGACCAAGCTGCACACAAAGAGAACGCAGCTTCTAAAATTATACATGTACACGTGTGTGTACTAAATTACAAATTTTAAGTAGAAAGCTGTGAAAACAAAAGTCTAGAAAACTAGAATGTTCTAGAAAAATATTAATATTTACTTCAAAATTTACATTAAATTGTTCCTACATATTTCGGTTAAACAACCATTATCAGGGAGCCCGTTGTTGTGTTTTGCTAAAGTTATAATTGTTCAAATAGTTAGTTAAATGCGTCGTTAAGAAATGGTTCGTTTGTGTGGATGTATAACTACGGGTTCCGGAGCCACCCAGAAATCTGTGTTCCCGGAGTCAACCGAAACTACGGGTTCCCGGAGTCACCCGGAACTACGGGTTCCCGGAGTCAAACGGAACTCCGGGTTTCTGGAGTCGACCGGAATTCTTCCCGGAGTCAGGCGGAACTACGGTTTACATATTCAACCGGAAATCCGGGTTCATGCGGTAACCTGGAAGTCCATGTTCCCGGAGTCACCCACAGAACTACGGGTTGCCGGGGACACACGGAAATCCGGGTTCCCGCTAGTCACGCGGAATTCTGGTTTCCCGGACTCAACCGGAACACTTATCGGAGTCACCAGAAATCCGGGTTCTCGGAGTCACCCGGAACCCCGCGTTCCTGGAGTCAAACGGAGCCCCGGGTTCCCGGAGTAGAATGGGACTATTCCCTAAAATATCCGAACTCCGGGTTCCCGTAGACACGCAGAAATCCGGCTTCCCGGAGTCATTTGCAACTCCGGGTTCCCGGAGTCAACCAGAGGACTCCGGTTTTCCGGAATCATCATAAACTACCGGTTCCACGAGTCACCCGGAAATCATGGATACCGGAGTAAACTGGAGGACTCGGGGTTCCCGAAGTCACCCAGAACTGCGAGTTCCCGGAGTCACAGCAAATACGCTTCAAAGGAGTCACCTGGAATTCGGAGCCTCGGAGTGAAACGGAACTCTTCCAAGTGTCACCATGAAGTCCGGGTTCCTGAAGTCTCACAGAACTACATGTTACTGAATTCACCTGGAGAACTCCGTGTTCGGGGAGTCACTCGGAACTCAGCGTTCCCAGAATCACTCGGAAATCCGGGTTCCCGGTACACCCGAGGACTCCGGGTGAGTCATCTGGAACACCAGATTTCAGGATACACCCGAAACTGTGAGCTCCTGGAATCACACGGAATTCTTCACGGAGTTACTCGGAAATGCCGGTTCCCGGAGTTACACAGAAATCCGAGTTCACGAAATCAGCCGGAAATACGGGTTCACGGAGCAGCCGGAAATACGGTTTACCGTAGTAAGCCGGATATATTCCAGGAGTCATCCGGAACTCCGGATTACCGGGGTCACCAAAAATGCGGGTTTCTCGAGTCACCAGGAACTTCCGGTTCTCGGAACGTAATCACTCGGAACTCCGGGTTCCCGGATTCGCACAGAAATCAGGGTTCCCGAAGTCATCCGGAACTCCAGGTACGCGGTGTCAGCCATAGGACTCCGGTTCCTGGAGTCAACAGAAAATACGGTTTCCTTATTTCAACCGGGATGCAGGGATCCCGGAGTCATATGGAGGACTCCGTGTACACGGTGTCTCCCGGAACTGCGGGTTCCCGGAGTCACCCGGAATTGCTCTTTCCTGGAGTAACCAAATCCCCTTCATAGGAGTAACCCGGAATTCCGTGTTCCTGGAGTCAACCGGATTTATTCCAAGAATAACCCGGAAGTCCGGGTTCCCGAATTCTCCCAGAACTACAGGTTACCGGCGTCACCCGGAGAAACCGGGTTTGTAGTCACCGGAAGACTCCGGATTCGGGAAGTCACCAGGAAATCCGTGTTCTAGAATCACTCGGAACTCCAGGTTCCCGGAATCACATGATAACTCCGGGTTATTCACCCGGAACACCAGATTCCCGGAGTCACTTGTAACTCCCTGTTTCCGAGTCACCCGGAACTCAGGGCTCTCGGATCCACAAGCAGCTCTTCCCAGAGACACCCTGAACTGCGTTTTCCCGGAGTAACACAGAAGTCCGTGTTCCCGAAGTCACCCTGAACTCCGGGTTCACGGGTCACCCGGAAGTGTGGGCTTCTAGAGTTAACCGGAGGACTCCGGATTCTTGGAGTCCCGGGTGAATGAGGGAAAACGGAGTTCTTCGGGTCTTCAATGAAACGGAGTCATCCAGAGGACTCCGGGTGATTCATCCATAGCCTGGTTTCCCGGAGTCACCCGGAATTCCGGGTTCCAGTCTCACCTGGAAATACCGCTTCCCAGAGTAACCGGAAATATGGGTTCCTGGAGTCAAACCGAACTCTTCCCGGAGTCATGCAGAACTTCGAGTCTCCAGAGTTACCCGAAAATCCGGATTCCCGGATTCACCTGGAACTCCATGTTCCCGGAGTCACCCGAACTCCTGGATCCCGAGAGTCACCCGGGGCGGAAACGAAAAATAAACTCCGGGCATTTGTTAATTACTTTGATGAATTTTAAATTTGTTGTGTTGGTTCTTTACTTTTCTATTTATTTTTATTTTTGTATTTTTAATTACAGCTTATTTTTTGTTTATTTTTCAGTTTTTTTTGTTGGTTAAGGCTCGTTGGGCCTATTTATTTTGGTATCTATGATTCGTAGTCATGGTAATGATTATTTTTAATCTTATTTTGTTCTTCAATATTAAGATTACTTTTTTTTAATTTTCTAACCACTTTATATCGTTTTTCTGGTTTTTGGTGTTTAATTTATTCTTTAATTTTCTTCATTTTATGTTTATTTATGTTTTATCCTATTTTTTTGAGTGGCTTGGGGTTGTTTTTTGGTTGTGATTTAATTTCATATGTCCTCATTCTACGTAGTTTGTGAATTAGTATTCTTACAGCTTTGGCCAGAGAATCTGTTTTACGTTTGAGTTATTTTTCTGCATTTCTATTATTGTTGTCATCGTTTCGGGTGACTTCGTGTTCCCGGGGTCACCCAAAACTACGTGTTCCTGGAGTCACCCGGAACTACGAGTTCCCAGAGTCACTCATAACTACGGGTTCCAATAGTCACCCGTAACTTCGGGTTTCCGTAGTCGCCCTGGTGACTCCGGGTTTCGGGTACTTCGGGAAACCGGAGTACACAGGTGATTCATCCGGAATCCGTGGCTCCGGAATAAACGGAAATCCCGATTTCCCGTGTCACCCGGAAATGTGGTTTCCCAGAATCAACCAGAAATCTTCTCAGAGTCATCCGGATCTCCGGGGTTCCTGAGTCATCCGGAACTCCGGGTTCCCGAAGGCATCTGTAACTCCGGTTTCCCGACGTCACTCGGTGGACTCCGGGTCCCCGGGGTCAATGGAAATCCTTGGGTGTCCCCGCGAACCCGAATTTAGGGTGAATTAGGGAACCCGGATTCCCGGGTGACTCAAGGAATCCGGAATTCCTGTTGACTCAGGGAACACGGAGTTATTTGTGACACCGGAAACCCCTAGTCCGGGTGACAACCGGAATCCTCTGGGTGACTCAAGGGACCGGGAGTTCCGTTTTCACTACCTGGATTTCCAGGTGACTTCGGGAAACGGTATTTGAGGGTGGCTCCGGGAACCCTGCGCCCTCCGGGTGAATCCGGGAACCTGGAGTTCCCGGTGACTCTTGGATCCCGGATTTCTGGGTGAACCAGGGAACTCAGAGAAGTTCCGGTTGATTCACCCGTAGTCACCCGGAGGACTCCAGGTTCTTCGACTATTCCAGGAGGGCTCCGAGTTCTCGGGCACACCCTGAAATCAGGTTTCCCTGTTTTACCCGGAACTCCGCGTTCCCTAAGCCACCAGGAACTCCGATTTTCCTGAGTCACCCTGAAATCCGCGTTCCCTTAGTCACCTGGAACTCCGGTTTCCCTGCGTCACCCGGAAATATGGGATCCCGGAGTCACCCCGGATTTACGGATAGCTTCTGGGTGACTACAGGTACCAAGGGTCCTCCGGGTGAATTCGGGAATCCGCAGTTCCGGGGATTCCGGAACCTGGAGTTCCTGGTAACTCTATGTACTCGGACTCCTCCGGGTGACTCCACTAAACCGGAGTTCCAGTAGCCCATTACAGATTTCTTGGTGACTCCGGAAAATCGTATTTCCGAGGTACTCTTCCTAAGTCCTCCGGGTGACTGCGGGATCCCGTGGTTCCGGGAAACTCACCAGTTTTCCGGGTTTCCAGAGTCACCCGGAGAACCCCGTGTTCCCCTAGTGTCCCTGAACTCCGGGTTCCGGGAGTCATCCGGAACTTCGTTTTCCCAGAACCACGCGGAAATCCGGTTTCGCAGTTTCACCAGGAAATCCGGGTTTCCGGAGTCACATAGAACTCTTTTCGCAGTCACACGGAACTCCGGGTTCCCGGATTCACATGGAAATCTGCGTTGCCAGGGTCACCCGGAACTAAGGGTTCCCGGAGTCACCCGGATTACTCCGGTTTCCCTGAATAACCTGGTACGCCGGGTTCCAGGAATAACCCCGAACTCCTTGTTTCCTAGGTCGCGCGGAATTCCGTGTTCCCGGAGTCACACAGAACTGCGGGTTCCTGAAGTCATCCTTAACTCCAGTTTCCGGGAATGGCTCGGAAATCCGGTTCCCCAGAGTCACCCGTAAACCAGGTTTCCCTGATTCATCCGGAATTCCCGGTTCCCGGATTCACCCCGGAGTTCCGGGTGACTCCGGGTACATAGTTACAGGTTACTGCTTGTTCCGGGTGTCTCAAGGAGCCCGGAGTTCCGAGTTACTCCGGGAACTCGGAGTTACAAATTACTCCCTGTTCTGGGCGACTGGGAGCTCGGAGTCATTTGTGACTCCGGGAACCCGGAGTTACCTTTGTCTCCGGGAACCCGGATTTCCGTGTGCACGACCCATCTGATTCATAACTAATTATTTATATAATTATAACTTTAGTAAATCACAACATTAAGCTCCCTGATGACGGTTGTTTAACCGAAACGTATAAGAGCTTTTATAATGTAAATATTAATATTTTTCTACAGCACCCTAATTTTGCATTCAGTTGCATAGACTGGTATGATTATAAATTTTTGTTACAGCAGTTTCCTCACCGTAAATTCCTTCAGTACGGTTTGTATCTGTGTCCACCTGACAAAACCTCAGAATTTTAAATCAAAACCTTATTCGAAATTTTTAAATTACAGACATCATTTCAGTGATAATATGTTGGTAAGTTCTTTGGTGTACCTTTGCGTCTACTTCTCACGACCACCTCCAGGTTTTCATCAGTTACATCCATTAGCCCGAAAGCCGAAAAAGATATATATTTGCAATTTTGGCACTTTGTCATTTTAAATTTCACAATAAATTTCCTCAATGAAATATGCTGGCTATATCAAGGTCTCTTGCGCACCATAATTTATGAACTTCTAAGTGAGAGTCACTAATATCATATCCTACTCAAAATTTGGCGCGTCCGCCTTGTTGCTACAGTAGGAATCTGAACCTTATTTTATTTTATATTTACTTCATTTATTTAGTTTATTCTTATCTTATTTTATTCGTTTGATTTGCGTTTCTACCGACAAACATTGTATGAGAAATGACACGATAAAGAGAACTGTAACTCCACGTACGAAATTATACAGATGAGATTATTGTGATATTAGCCTGATTTATGTAAAACTGTAAGATACTGCCAACAACTAGAGTAAGTTTATAAACATAAAATTATAGTCACAGATGCTACATATTATTGTGCGTTGTATATTTTATACTTTTATGTCATTACACAACACACACAGACATAATATGATACCTACCATAAGTTTAACTATAATAAGCTTAGACATAGCTTGGTAACAGCATGGACCCCTCATGTAACCCACACCGCCCAAACTTTCTGACAAATACGAGATCTCGTGCCCACTTTACCCCCTCTCTACCCCATATAAACAGCCCATGTATGTTTTGTATAACTGCTTAATAAGTATTTCATGTACAACCTGAAGATGGTCATAATCAAGCGCCGAAACAAGTAGTTGTACCTTATGTAGAAAATACTATATATTCTACCAATAAATATAGGTGTGTTAGACCAGTACACACACTGTACATTAGTTATTTCATATAACACGACGGGGATGTCGAACCTCATGAAGTTTCACGTAACTCAGTAATGTTCATACCTAGATTGTTCAGATGGCTCTAAGTTAAATTGGAAAAAACTTATGGAGTATAATGGTCTTATAAAGCTGTCTATCTAAAAATTATTCCAACAATACGCACTATATAATAATTTTAAACCTTCTTATAAAATCAAACGTTTCACTGTCGGCCACCACCATCATCAGGGAAAGTTCCCTTTTTGAGTTAAAACGCCACATTCTACAACAAATCCAGTTCACACGTATTTTCTTTGTATAAATACACATACACTGATACGTACTAAGTATTTATTTATATTAATCATAAACCTTTAAATGTTTTTTCATGTTTTCACAAACGGTTCATCAAAATTTAAAAAAAACCGCAGGACTAATCCTGATTTACGGTGTTATTGTAAAAGAATTAGAAGTTGGCGCATAGTTACATATTTGACATTGTGCAAAATACTGGACGATTCACACCTTCCTATTACAGTGGAATTTGAACGGCCCTCGACAACATCAGGAATACTGCGCGTCTGTGCTCACTGTGTTCTACATTGATAACGCGAAATATGACCAACATCCTGCGCATATTGTGACAGACTTTTTTTTTAAATGAGGCGTTTTGATTATAAAGTGAATATTCCTTTAAGGTGGTGATGGTTGTGGTAGTGGTGGTGGTTGTGGTTGTGGTGGTGGTGGTGGTGGTTGTTGTGGTTGTGGTGGTGGTTGTGGTGGTGGTGGTGGTGGTGGTGTTGGTGGTGGTGGCAGCCACTGAAATGTGTTGGAATGTAGTTTGATTTTACAAGAACCTATCAAGATCATTATACATATTGCGTATTGTTGGAACAATTTTTAGATAAATATCTTGATAAAAATGCAAGGTGCAAACAATAATCTGCATTGCATAAACCTAATTTGTTATTCTACTTTCTTATTAGAGAAAAGAAAAGCAAAAAATAAAGTATATTAACGTTAATGTGTAAGAATCAGCATGGTAGGAAGGTTACACAAACACCATGTACATAAGTTGTGTATTACAACAGTTGGTAATTATTACTTTGCCAAGTCTCACTTTCCAAACACATATCATAAGAGCAAAGTCTGAGTGAAGAAACAGGAATGCTGCTTTTAAAACGGGCTGGGAAAATAATATTAAGAAAACACATACATATTGAACATCAGACTCAATTCGTGCCATGCCTAGAGCCATACACGGCTCATTGCTGTCGTTATGCGGAACTCTGTTATTTTAGAATGTTCCTTTCCGTTACCCTTCCTTCAAGGTTGTCGTCTGGTGATTCGCTGCCGTGGGGGGTGAGAGGGGTTAGGTGCGTGTACTACTAGATTTCTTACTTGGCCTCTGAGCCAGCGGTCAAGGACTCGTATCTTGGATCCCGGAGAAGCTTGTCTAAGTTGGATTGATTAGCCCGGGAGTCTAGCCACCCTGATATTCTTCGCCGACCCTCAGCAGTCGTCGAGGCATGTGGTAAGCCAAATTTAGTTTGGGTATTGTATTTCGAAATTTGGGTTTTGGAGTTATTTTCCCACATGCTCGTTGTCTGCTCAGCCGAGCTTTGGGTTTTGCGTCGCGGAGCAGACGCGGTCGGCGAGGAGTATTTCAGGGGTGGCGATCTCCTGTATCTTACTTCCAGGGTTAGTTTTTGTTTATATTATTATTTTGCGAGTCAAGTTACGTATGTTTCTATTGTGAGTTTGGTTTGTAAGAGATGTGACTTATGTTGTAATGTCTGTCTCTGACAGCCGATCGCTCATGCAGCGCTGTAATATAAGAAGGCCCGATGTTTGTACATGTAACGTAGCCTGGGCGAAGTATTGGAAGCGCTAGCAAAGTTCAGTGGTGTACACGAGAATTTGAAGTGCCTGGTTACAGAGACTTGCGATATTTGAGTTTTGACCTGCTGTAAACTTTTGTTTTATTGTGTATTTAAAATGTATCTTGTTAATCTGAAGCTTGCTGTAAGGTGTAGTTGTACTTAGTATATTTAATATCATCAGTGTTTGTATTTGTTACTTGCCGCTGTGATTTGTGTGTTAATGCACTTCCACCAGGGGCTAATGTTTTAGTGTTTCGGGACCCAATCGCTCAAACGTCCGCTGGAGCTCTTTATAGTGCAGACCCTCGTGGGATATGCTCACTTTTGAGTTACGACCCCAGAGGCTCAGCTTGGTAGGGTTTCGTTCTGAATAATTTCATATCTTCCTGTCACCTATCTATAAACGTCGATTAACATTTAAAACACATTAATATCACCTGTTTTATTCTCAGAGTAACTCTTGCTATTCCACCTCATGGAAAAAAGAAGGTAAGTGGTGTCTGAGAACGGGGTACTCGGGAGAATACCTGGACTTAAGGCGGAGTAAATCTGAGACTGGGGAGAATTTTATTTAATGAGAACTTCACAATTTGTACTTTCGTTTCGGATTTTACTAGTCAACCTAGAATTTGACGCTATATTTTGAGAGTTGGAGGGTGTCACTGTATATAAAAAGGATAAAAGGTACTTTGAGAAATAAATAAACGTTTTTATAAATATTTATTTATATAGGTGTACATTACTTACAAAATTATTAAATGGCAATTCACGAACTGTAATTATTGGAAGACCCAAGTATCAAGTTATTACGTATTAGATTTAGGTACATGCAAAACTTCATGTACCTTAGATTTTGTGAGAGGGCTTGATTGAGGTCAAGAAAGACCGAAAATTTTAAACATTAAAATAATGAAAACTAATAACTAAATATACTATTGTTATGTTTGACTGCAACTAAAAACAAACTGTTTACCCTGTAAACTACTAAAACAACGGGATGTCCTCTATAAAATGTAACGATTTTATATTACGGAAGTCCCTAATAAACAAATGCAAAGTCGAAATTTCTTGGCATGCTATACGAGTAGAAAGAAAATATGCATTTGAGGCAAATATGTGGGAATTTCCCGATATAAGTGTCTCTGTTTTCCGAATTACGAAAGGGTCATAGTAAATCGACTGGCCACACAAACCGACGCACGTGTGTAACTCAGTTTACATGAAATTGCAATTCTGTAACACCCTGTTGCAAGAAAAATCCTTACAGGCACTTGTAATAATTCACTCCAGCGACATTCTTCAAAAGATAATCTCTTAACCAATCAATAAATTCCCGGTATTTTATTGACACCAAGTATGCACTAGTGTAATCATGAAAACTCGCCACTAGCTCTTGTACTGTACCACAAGAATTCAGTCCACACTCCCTTCGTTACTAGGTTTCAGGCTCGTTCGCAAAATTTCGAAAAACAATTATTTGCTTCGTTATGTATGTCCGTCTGTCCCTCTGTCTTTCCCTCCGTCCGCCCTTCCACATGGAACAACTCGGCACCCAAATGGACAAATTTTCATGAAATTTGCTATTTCAGTATTTTTCTAATATCTGTAAAAATTGTACAATTTCATTACAATCTGACAACAATGAAAAGGAATTTACATAAAGTCCAATACATTACAATAAAATACAATAAAGACATTTTTATCTACCTCGCTAATTTCTCGTAAGAATGAGAAATATTTGCTACAAAATTTGTAGAAAATATCAAAGTACACATTTTACTCGTATATTCAATAACGTAGTTTCCAAAAATCAGGAAGTTTATGAGGCAATGTGGAAAAATGTTTTGTAGTCGGACAGGCCACAGATGACAATGTCCATGCTGGATGCCTAAGGCTACAAACACACATTCATAGTATGCAAAATTTATTGCTTTTCAACTGGCAACAATTGTTGCACAAACGCGCCAGGGTGTCGAGTTACACGCACATTGCTGTCATGTTCAGTGTACATGTACATGTACGTCATGATGTGATGACTGGAATTTACGGTATTTAATTGATTATAAGATGTATTCGAATGTAAAATGCCTTCTATGTTTAGAAATAAGTTCAGAAAAAAAACAGTATGTTGCTAATCATCGTCATCATCGTCATCATGCAGCCGTAATTGGGTTGGGCCACTTGTTGGCCCATTCCGGTCTCGCACATCCAGAAGTCTCTTCAATGGTCTTCTCTGACTTCATTTCACTTTGGTGTGTAGTTTTTATTAAATTTAAAACTAAAAGCTTCTTTTTACTAACAAACACACAAAAACTCAACTACTAAAAATATTTTATTATAAAATGTAACCCACTCACTGTCTTCGTCACTTGCACGTTCTGCCATATATAACAGCTCCTCAAATTCTTCTGAGTCACTTCACAGTTTAAGGCCACCATCAGAAATGTATTCTAAGACACAGTCTTACGTACCATCATTTGCTTTTGTAACGCAACATTTCCGGAATGAAGATAACCCAGTTGTTATCGAAGGCAAAGATACCCACTTCACTTTCCTTTCCTAACAGTCGATTGTACAAAAGGTTTTTAAGATACACAAAGGGGAAAGGGGTGTATAAATCAACTCTGACCGATTCGTCTTAGTCACAGTGAATTAGTTAACATTAAAATTGTTGTAATTTCAGCCCTCCAAACTCCACAAGTTGCACTGAACATTGTCAAACGTAACGACATTTTAAACTGTGGAAATACGACTATTTTCTTCTAAGCATATTTCACTTGTAATTTTTTGTTAATCGAAAACCGTATTTTTCGAAAGGAATAGACACTCTTGTAATGCTAGAATACAGAATAGGTGGCGCCGAGGTCAGATATTCAGTCATTCCGTTAGGAAATATTTTGATATGCCTTTTCACCGACTTTTGAAACTTGGCACCATGAAGTTCAGAATTCAGTTCGGTTCTTGAGGCCGAAAGGTGTTGATTCGAAACGAATGAGAGTGCAGGAGGTCAGAGGATGATACAGAAGGTTCGAAATGGTCGGGCATCTACGATGGTCAGTGCACCCGTCGACCGTCTACAATAAGGACCGGTACGAGCGCAGAACCAGTTGTGGAACCGACTTAGGAAAACGACAGACCACACTTAAAATAGACAACTAAAATACGGCTACCTTGGAATTACCCAATGGAAACGACCTATCTGCGATTTCAAGAGCCCAATTTCAACCAGGAAGAAATATTTGAAGTCGTAATGCATAGGGACAAATACACCATTGTGCTTGGGAATTACGTTAGAATATAACTATATTTTATTGAAATAAAGGAAGAAGTCATTTTTAATTTTTATGATTTGATTATTCTTTACATAGAGATACAATTTTGGTTTCATCTCCTTTTACTTCTTTGTGTTTCTTTCGAAATTATTTTTGTCTCTTCCCTTGACAATCGTCTGCAACGTACAACATAAATTTATGTACATCAGTTCTTAGAGGCCACAACAGAAAGAAGCACTGATTTCAGAAATGTTTCAATGTGAATAAACTAAGTCTTCTAATAGAGAATACATGGCAATGTTGGTTTCTTGGTAACGTTTTGTTTGAAGGTACAGACTTATTAATAATCAACGCCTAACGAAACTACTAAATTTCGGTGTTATCTCCCATAACTGTACACTGAGCGTGGTGTATATTGGCAGTTATGAAGACGTGGAAATATTTTACTGTCAGCGTCAAACTGCTTGAGATGATAGGAATCACTGCCAAGCCACATGTTAATAGAGCTTTAACCAGAACAAGGTTTTGCAGTAAAACTCACCCTAGAACAAGCTACGAAGGCCCAGAGGGTGAGTAGAGGTATAGCCCCACTCTTTCTTTAACCTCGGCGCTAGATGGGAGTGAGTGATCAACGCCACTCCCCGGCCGCTTTACCCCGGGAGAGACGCGATACCCATTGTATTGGGAGCTAGGTGGGCCCCAGAGTCGGTTTGGACAAGTACGGAAAATCTCGCCCCCAAAGGGATTATATCCCCGGACCGTCTAGCCCCTAGCGGTTTTGCAGTAAGGGAGCTGAAGTTACAGACAGCGTCTTTTGCGTCACAACAGCATGGAGCGCCTTCAGGTTGGGGATGGAGAACTCCACATATAGAGTGCAGCCACAAATAGATTGCTAACAAAGCAGTCACAGGCAGGTTACAAGGGCGGTCCTCTAGCTTGGGGGTTAGGTTAGGTGATTACAGGTCCTGCAGTAAAATCTTAATGACGTTACGAAACATTTAACAGGGCCTCGGACTTGGACTGATACTTTGAAACAAGGCAAAACTCAATCTGAAATTTGTAATTCAGAAAGCGATACTTTATATATTTAGCCCTTTTAAAAATACAGTATCGATGTACTTTGTATTGTGTTTAGTACTAATTACCTTCTAGGTGTTTCTATCTTCCAACTAACGACAAACAACAGAATTATTCTAGTAAAGTTAACAGTTTAGCAGCTGGTAAAGAAATTCCCTGAATATAAGGAACTGGATATTCGTTATTCTTCCCAAACGAGCCCGCTGTTTGTCCATCTTCTGAATCAGTTAAATTCAGTAGACTTAACCACATTATATTTATTTAAGATCTATTGTTTTTAGTGTAACAAAATATAGTAAATTTAGTGTCTGGGAGAAGATATGTTTCCGTGCTCTTATCAGAAGATTGAGGATGCACATACTCTGGTGGACCTGTTAGCCCGAGATATTCCCCATCCCAGAGATCGAAATCAGGTCCTTGTAATTTGTCCAAATGAGCAGGTAAAAGAAACCTAGACAATAAATGCAACATTACACTTCTTCTCAAATTTGACAAGGCTGGTGGCCCGGCAGTATTTTACAGCATGAACCGCCCATTTGCACACGCACGCACATGACGTTCAATTAACTAGAGTGTGCATGGAGATTATGTTTATGGGGAAAAAACTTTTAAATTCTAAAGGTTAGGGCATAATTTTTATTTTATTTTTACTCTGACCTCCCTCTACCTACTCGTTTTAAGTATATATAGTTAAGGTCGTATTTAAACACATTCAACAAAGCGCACTCACGCATAAACAAACACACATACACACACTCGGCGTAACTCCCCTTGACGATGGATCGTCCCATTGCAGAGGCCTTTATACGCACTAAAAAAACACTCACAACAGACACATATTGACGCACTGGCCGGTTTCGAACCCGCAACCCAACAAGCGAGCAGTCGCAGTCTTACACCTCAGACCGCGCAGCTACCGAGATCGGCCAGTTTTATGTAAGCCCTGCTCTCTATTGTCTTATTTTTCACTTTTCTGTTTCCTCATTTCAGTAAGCTCTTATTCCCTTTGTCATTAACAGCAATCAAGCGATCATGTATTGAATATTATCAATTATTTTATTATTTTGATCATTGCAAATGCGAATTGTAACACTAAATATGAAGCTGTGGCGAGGATGTTTGTCAAGCTAGTTTAAATGTACTTAGGCAGAGTTGATCTCAAGGGGATTTCGCAAGTATTTTCGCCTCAACTTGGTGTATCATGTTTCCTGTACAGTGGTTCTGTGATTTCCCGAAACAAGTCTGTAAGAACTTCTTTCAGGGATAAACAGGGAGTCTGTCCGAGATATGATGACAATGGAGAAGCGCCAGTCGGTTGCTTCTTTACCAAAAATGATCTAATAGCTATGGGTGTGATCCGCCAATAATTGAATTTGTTAGTTCAATTGGGGATGATCAGAAATGAAGACCACGCGGAAATATAAGTTATTAAATACCCTTGGCAGAGAGGTTTTCATTATGGTTGTTGTCTGAGTGGAGTCGAGCTAGGAGAAGACTACCAGAGGAGGTCCTTACCCAACTCTGTACCATTGACCCTAGGGGAGAGAAGCTGCAGAAGAAAATTATATTAACTTCGATATTTTGTGAGTAGAGAACTTGATAAAGAAAATAATCAATGTATTAAGGGAAAAACGGGAGCACATAACATAGTAAAGGAAATAAAACTGTACCAGAAAAATTGGCTACAACACGTACAAAGGATGGACACAAATAGAATACCAAAACAAGCATTACAATATCAACCAAAAGGACGAAGGAACATAGGACGACCGAGGAAGAGATGGAGGGACCAACTTCATCTTGAGGATTAAGTAAAAAGGTACACGCCTAACTCTTCATGAACAGGATGATGATGAGAACTGTTTAACTTTTCAGCCAGGGCGGACGGGGTTAGTAACCGATAGGCCAGTTATGTTGTAATGTAGTAATTATGTAATGCTTTGTTTGTTGTGCGTATTTTATTTTAGAATATATTTATTGGAGTTACTATTGATTATTCTTTGTTTTACGATAATACTGAGAAAGCTAGTCTGGATAAAATCCTTGTTAGATCCTTGACCCCCCACGCTACCATAACAACCGTACAAATATTTAAGAAAGAAAATATTTATTTTTTTTACCTGTTCGGTAGAACCTAACCGTTTAATTAGGAACAAAAAATTAAGGCTTATTCTAAAATTTTCTGTATCAAATACCCACAAGGAAAATGAATACAAATTGGCTCTGTTATATTTTACCCATCTTTAGAGAATAAAGGCAAAGAGTCTAAATATTCATAAGAAGTTTAAAAATTTATTTAAAAAAAAAATCTTTTTCTGAGCAATAGCCCGAAATTGCAGAAAATGTGTTGTATATCACAGAATGCCTAAAAAGTAACTTTTTATTGTACAAAATTGAAGTGTGAGTTGCCCGTTTAAATTTTATTCTAGCTTGATGAATGTCGTGTTTGTTGCTCGTCTCACACAGCTCCACAAACTGCCCGTGAGACGATCCCCATACCACGTGACATAATAGTGAAATGTCTTTCATCCCTGCACTTCACTCCTGTAAGAAACACTTTCCAAGCTTTGTGCCTTGATAATCCCAAAACTGAAACCCTGAGAGTTAGCTCGGTTATTAAATCTGAAGGACGGGTCGCCTGGCATTTTGCCGCTATGCGCGCTCTCTGGGACTTTCGTTTTTTGCTCTTGTTTGTGGTGGAGTATAATAAGAGAACGGATAACTTGGAGGCAGCATCGTAATCAATAGACAAGTAATTGGACAGCCTGCACGAATTATCTTTACTTTAATATCACACAGCTTCAGTATGGATGCTACTTTGTAGAAATTTCATGCTCTCATCACGGTAATGTTTTAACATGTATTCGAGAGGCCGCCAGTTCGAGTGCTAGCCGGTAAACCGTAGCAGGGAAAAAGGAATTTTGACCGTTTTTTAGAACCTCCATGGAAGCGCCTGGATACGCATAAATTAGGTCGAAATAACGTCCTTGCACCTAAACTGCTTCCACTGCATCATTCATAAATCATCTCACAAGATTACTCTATATATATATCTATATATATATATATATATATATATATATATATATATATACACACACACACACACACACACACACACAGAATATATAAGTCTAGAAACTGTCAGCCTATCTGTATGTGGAATCCGACATCTCATTTTCCTTTTCTAAATAGCCCGACACTTGTCTTTAACTTCAACCAGAAGAATTCAGTCCATTTGATTTTGAGTATCTGTTTCAGATTCAGTCTTAAAACTCTCCTCCCCCCCTCCCCACACTTTCTTTAATAATTCCGAGAAAAATGTTGCTTATATTTCCCTTCCTCTGTGGTAAATTATTCCCTGTTAATTTCGTTCTTCTTGATTTTAACTTTGAAATACAAACTGATGAAAGAGTAGTTATCATTGACATCATCATTATGCTGTTTTTACCACTCTCTCTCTCTCTCACTCTCTCAGGTACAAATATTCTCCTTAGCAGGTTATTCCGAGACGGTCCAAAACTCTCTGCTAACCTTAAATAGACCAAGTTTTATAAAAACATAGTGAAATCATCCCATTACAGAACTAGACAGACCCCTAGGGTTCTCGAATTTTGAGGCATCCAGAATTTCTAAACAATCTGTATATGAAAGTGGCGAAGTTGCTAGACATAAGCACCTGCTGCCCTTACCCCGAGCTTAAACCCGTTAGACGCTTAATTGACGGGAAGCCCATACAGCGGCTGAAAGGATCAAGTAAATGTATAATCCCAATGAATGCATCGGGAATCGAACCCGCGACCTTCCAGCTTGCAGCATAGTGTCTGAACAAACTACGTCACCATGTGCCGCCTCAAGTGTCATAGTAATGAAAAAACAAATGAAGTTAAAGTTTCACATATTTTAGCAAGAAATAAATTTTATTCCTAACACTGCTTTTGCAAAAAGGAACCTTCCCAAAAACAATACAATATTATTAATTATTATTATTATTATTATTATCTAGTTAAAACTGTAAATGACAATTGGAACATCTGTTGAGGTGCGTGGGTTCGATTCATCTGTCTCCGAAGAAAGGGTGGTCTTCTGCTCCTCTGAAGACTATAATGAAATTTTGCTTCCCAAATAATTCGGAAGACTTCGCTAGGCGAGACACTACTAGCTATTACACCATGATATTAACCATGATATTTTCAAAACTTTTTATACGACACTATTTAAGAGGATTTTAGTCAGCGGAAAGGGAATTATCTTTTTCGGTTGGATCTGACGTATTCATTCCAAGTCTGAACATTCATTTCTTCCATTACGTCAACATCCTTAGGAAAAATGTAATTATATCCTCATTCGAAAGAAGAAAATTTCGTGCGGCTAACATGACATTAAGCGGGCCTCTAGGAGACTGTGCAGAAGTTTAGCTTCAACCTCACAAAAAAAAAAACAGAACATATTAACTTTGAAGTCGCTCTTTTGAAAACTAACTACAATTCCACTTGCAAAACGTAGCGTTCTTGAGCATTAAATCAGTTTGCGTACACAAATAGCACCAATTATTTATAATATTAGTACGTCAATACACAACATATGCAAAAACCAGATGTATTAGTACAACTGGGCTGTATCTAGCGACATGTTTCGGCCGTTAATCGGCCATCCTCAGACCAACAAGGAATAGTATTATTAAGGTACAGTCAAATTGTTTGTCCAATGGGATCCCATTGGACAAACAATTTGACTGTATATACTATTCCTTGTTGGTCTGAGGATGGCCGATTAACGGCCGAAACATGTCGCCAGATATAGCCTAGTTGTTTGTCCAATGGGATCCCATTGGACAAACAATTTGACTGTACCTTAATAATACTATTCCTTGTTGGTCTGAGGATGGTCGATTAACGGCCGAAACATGTCGCTAGATACAGCCCAGTTGTACTAATACATCTGGTTTTTGCATATGTTGTGTATTGACGGTACTAATATTATAAATAATTGAAGGTACACAACGGGATGGCCCCCTTAAAAAAATAGAAATAAATAAATATCACCTCCTATTAGAGTGTTAATCTGGTAAAGTGGCTGAAATGTTTAACGAATAGGGGTGCTTGATTTTCTTGTAGTATGGCATAAAAGATAAACTGTATTAAAGGCTGTACTCCTTATTAGTAACAATTTTGAGGGGTGTCAGCGATTGAAGTATGAAGGTAAGATGAACAGTAACAGAATTATATGGTATGACGGCATTACAGCTTTGGTAATTAAAATAATACGTGAAATTAGACGTCCAGTACAAGCACTTAAAATTACTCAGGCAATTCTTATGCTTTCTGACTCATATTTCTGTAAGGAAATATGAGTTTGTCGTCGAAAAGGAGATGGCGCCTTCACTGACGCTAAGTTGTTTCCCTCGTTCACATGACGACACACATTGTACCTGTCCGTAGAATGATGGATCACATGTCAATAACTCGATGTCAAGGAACTTTATGGATAGAAAATTCTTGTCCTCTTTGGAATGCAACACTTTTATTATGTAGGCGTAAGGTCTGCAGCATAATGCTATGTATTTTGCCTACTTCTTCGCCACTAATCAATTTATCATCCTTTCTTCCTTTCTTTTTTTCGCTGGTTTCGAGAATATCTCTGTCGAGTGATTCATACTTCTGCCTCGTAAGCTGCAGCGCCTGGGTACAAAGACGGAGACCGGCTTATAGTGACATATTTTGTCGCAGTTTTACTCAGTCTTGCGCTTCAAATAAATTCTTTTCAAGAACCGCTCACTTATGGGTTATTACGCAGCAGGTAGTGGTAAAAAATTGCCACTACTCGCTGAATAATTACCATCCCTCGCTACGTAATAGCACAGAAGAGCGCAATTTTCATCTACTTCGCGGTGGAAGCCCGAAATCTCCTATGTACTTGTCAACTTGCGCATTTGTATTTTATATTTTTATTGTATATTATATCGAGTGGGCAAATTTATACAAATTGTTTATTCAGGTTATCTTGACACCATAATAAAGTACTTCAAATAGCACTAAATATTATGTGCAAGCTGACAACATAAACTACATCTGGAAGCACTCGTTCACTGGCGAGACAGGGCCGTGGTTTGAAGAGGTCCGAAATCAAGTGCAGCCACTAGGACAGACGTCCTACTTGTGCACCAGAGTCGACCCGAAGCGAAGGCACACAGACCCTCCTATCTAGTGGGAACCGGAAGATGCTTCGCGTAAAGTACGAACGAGGCTCGAATGTCTTTATCAACACCCAACTATTATTTAAGATTAAAATGCGTGCAAATATAATTCTAACTCCAGGTACGTTTTCCTTGTAAAGCGCTGAATTAAATACACGGAAAGCTGAATCCTTCTATTCTCATTTACAAATCGACAGTATTTGTCATTGAAGGTCTGTCGTCAGGTTTCATAAGATGACAAATTTGTTTTGGTCTGCCGTTTAATGTTCTTGGTGATTATAGTAATGGAAGGGAAACTTAAAATATGGTCTTCAGCGCATGGTGTTTCAGATAAGGTAAATACGGTATTTTCTGGAAAAATCGTTTCTTTCATTGCCTTCCAAATTCCACTGACATAAACGGCAGTACATAATCATTACTTCCACACGCCCACAATCATTTGGCGGACACCAAGTTTGCAGTTTCGTGCCGGCAGCTGTATCAATGTTCTTGAGGCACATGCAACCTTATATCCTGAAGAAACAGTCCTTATAATGACAAACTATGGATTAAGCCAATCCCAGGGGTCCCGTGGCCTATTGCTTGGTTCTGCAACCGCTCGATTGCTGTGACTGCGGTTTCAAATCCCACCTGAGCGTGGATGATTGTTTCTTTTCAGTGTTGTGTGTTGTCAGTTAGTTTTCTCTGCAACGCGCCGATCTCTCGTCCAGAGGAGTCCTACCGAGTGTTATATCTGAGGGTGATCGTAAACCCTTGATAAAGGGGAGGGTCTGGTCCATTAGGAACTGTTGAACTATGAAAAATAAATGATAAGCAAAGAAAGACAAAGGAATTGGATTTCTATTACCAACAGAGGCAACAAACATTTCTCTCCAAAGCGTCTAGACCTCTGCCAGGGTCCATACTGCTCCCTATTCAATGGCTACACAAGACTTTTTAGGGGTAAAGCAGCCAGGGTTTGAAGCCGACCACTCTTCTCATCCAGTGTCGAGATTCAACATGCATGAAGATAATCCTGCACTCACGCATATGCCTTCAATTCGTCTACTTAATCCAGTATAAATCTATCTTACTTTCATCTCATCTTAAAATTGGAGACAGGAGGTTAATCAGAAACCTCGGCATGTGTGCACCAAACTACATGGCATTACACCTCAGGATAATACAGTTTTAATACAAAAGTCGATGTGAATTTGATCATTTCGTCATTCAATCTGAAATGTGAAGGTTGAACTTCAGAACATTGCTCTGTTTTATGAACGCTGGCAATACGAGGGATATTTTGAAACAAACTATTCAGTTTGGCAGAAATGTGTCTTAATTAGTGGTGGCTTAGGTATATCCTGGTCATTTGCGATTTAATATTGCGTTATCGGAAAGAAACTGGCTCAAATATAGAGAACCGAGCATACACACGGCATTTTTTGGGAGTTCGGTTGAAATTTTTCTTACATTTCAACATGTGTAATTGTATTTATGTTGTCTGGGGGGTGGAGAGATTAGAGAGGTTGCAGTATCGATGCCAATATGCGAGTTTCTAAAATTCAGATAAAAATCCATAACACAGCAATTTCAGTAAAAGCACAGAGTACTTGAAAAGGACTATTGGAGAAAGAGAAGCTATTAGTTCCGAATACAAGGGTCAGAATGGCTGTTTCCAGTGCACTGCAAATGAATACCTAGTTAGGGAGAGAAACGAAGGAAATTATAGGAAACTGAACCACGGCTGGGAGCAAGAAAATAGGGCAGGGAAGCGAGACAGATGTATTAGTTTTTTAATGAACTTGAATCTCGGAAGAACAGAGCTGCTGTAACAAACCTTTTGTGATTCGCTACAAAAAATATTGATTTTCTTTCTTTATTTTTGTCCCCTTCACGTACATTTTATTCTCTTCCCTTTTATGATGCCATCGTAGTTTTTACTTTTTTGTAAAAAAATCAGACGGTGGAATAAAAGATGAGGGTAGGGGGTTTAATGCCCAATTCCCGTAGTTCCCGTATTAAAGTATGGCGAAGAGTTAGCTTGAAGGGGTCAGGCTGTCTGTGTGTTGGTTATAGGGAGATAGTTGGTTAGAGAAGGGATGGAGGGAGAGGCCAGCATGCTGGGTGAAGGCATACGCAAATGCTCCCCTTTATTTTGTAGTACGTCATTTGCATTGCAAATTCTCTGCGACGCGCGGCGACGAATTTCAATCCCAACCCCTTCACACTCCTCTACATCTTTCTACCGCTCCCATCCTTTTATATGTATCCCCTCCTTCACTTTCTCTTTGCTCCTCTAGTGGTTTCCCAAATTCCAGTTTTCACACGCGAGCTTTTCTGCCACTTACCTACTTAAATCTTTCAACTACTTTTTCTCCAAAGGGCTAACTTATTCTTCTCCTTCCGCTCCACGAAGTTTTACATACCCAAAGCGTATCTAACGGGTTTATAATCAAACTTATAACGAATTGTCTTAGGATCAGTTAATCTCTCATGAGAGAATTAAAAATAGAGTATAAAAAGAAGGAATAATCTTTGTTTAAAATCTGACCATATATATGACTTCCCTAAGCTTATTGTTTAATTATTTCATATTTTTATTATTTTGATGGCTGACGTTCACTTAAATATAGCCCTAGTTAAGAATTTATTTCGTACCTTATATGCAAAACGGTGTTCCTCCATTTACTGTAAAGACTAGCCTATTAATGATGTTCAGTACAATGTTCTGTAAACCTATTCTGAGCAGGAAACACAGTTGAAAAATATGGCATAGGAGTTGATCAAATTTCACTTATATCTGAGGTACGGTCTGTTTGTCCGATACAGAATCTTTGATTACGCCTAATATTTTTTATGATATTGCTGGCAAGCCATAAAGCTCCATGTATATGGATATGCTGCCTATATTTTAACTGTATCTAATTCCCTCTTATTCCTCTCTTTGTTTCTGTTTCATTTGTCCTTTACTATAACTGAGAGTTTTGTAAACTGTGTCCCTTATGGATCCTTGGCGACGTTTTCCGAGCGTATCCAAAAATCTCTAATGCAATGGTCGAGCTTTAAACATTACAAAAATATTGTAATAAATGAACAATGTACTTATAAATTTGAGTTGGGAAATCAGTCGAGCACAGACGCGACAAGGTTTCGAATACTGACATGAGCAGTGCACTGCACTTACAGATATGTGCAACTCGGACATTGATTTCCCTTTCGCCGTAAAGTAGCGGAGTCTATGAACTTTCAGTGAACTCCCCCGTGGCAAACAGTGTAATGCACTGAAGAATACGCACATTTTTAGATGAGTCGGCGGCCCTACTCTATATAGTCCACTGTAACCAGGTAAACGCCCTAATTCTCGTAGAAATTTTTGTTATATTTACGTGTTTGGTCAACGTGAAGTATTGTTCTGACTTTTACGCTGAAAAAGAATTTATATTATGTGTACGAGACACAGACTGCTGCTGAGTATCCAAGGTAAGCTGTGTTGGACGTGTTAGAAAACCGTTTTGAGTTAATTTACTCGAGTTGAACAATTTCGGCGAACAACTATTTAGAAAAATTATTTAGAAATGTATTCTAAATTTCTGGTGTACATTGGCCTATGTAAAGGAAGGCAAGATGAGTATTTGGGTCAACTACTAAACTCAAACTTTTTGTTACATTGTTATTGTGTAAATTATGGTTGTTTGTTTATATTTATTTTTACTTTAATATTAAATATTTTTGGGTTAATTACTAAATTCCTCTGACATAATTGACGCACTGTTGACCACTGACTGGTATCCCTGGAGTATTAGATAAGTTAACTGAGAAATATAGATGAGCGCATTTTTATTTTACTTTGTTGTGTTGCAGAGCAGTTTGTCAGATTCCGACAGTCTAAATTTGGTCGGAATCTGGCTGGTGGTAGCATAGAAATTAGTGACTTCGGCGCTGACGTTAATAACCGCGCACCTTTAAATTATTGTGTCTTCACGAGGCAGGTGCAGTTAGGTTGCAGTACCTTCTCGGGAGACATTACAATATTTAAAAATTATGTCATGTCTTTACCCAAATGTAAAAATTTAATTATGAAATTTACCGCCTCTAGTAACAATACACTACGGTAATGTTTCAGAAATCAGACCTTAATATAATTACATAAACTGTGTTTCGTAAAACAAACAGACTTCTCTTCAAATCAATAAATACATTCGATTAGATTTTCGTTGATTTTACATTAATAGAAATTTGTTTGATATTATTCAATATTTAAAGTGCATCTTTCTAGGCCTGAAAATCAGCCAGACGTTTCAAGACCAAAAGTGTCTCTGAAAATAAGTATTTTGGAAACTACTTCAATGTTTTAAAGCCTACCGGTAACTTCACGTACCACAAGTTTTAACATTTAAAAATTCTACATTGCGATCATATGGAATTTGTGTAGTTTGTATGGAGCTCGGAACAAACAACAAATGCTGCCTTACATATCATTAACAGATCGGTTTCTATAACCGACGTGTAGAGTGTTCATTGCGCGGTACGCACTGAGTCCTTATATAGCACGGATACGTTTCGTCTTTAAAAGGTTAAACAAGTGTTTGATAGACAAGGATCAAAATTGTATGCGGTGAATGATGTGAGACTGGAGTGCAGCATTAGAGGATATCGTGAAGCATAAGGACCAGAATAAAGCAACGGCTTTTATTGACCATCCGAGGGCTATGAATGTGTAATTAGAGTATTATGAGGGCGAGTGCATGGATCCGGTAATGGCAGGTTGCGTAAGTTACTCGATATCATCGGTGCATTACATTAGACTTCTTTGAACATCAATTCGGTATAAGAATAAATAGAGTTATTCAAACTCCATTTATTCTGTGCTACAATTTGTCAGTTTTCTGGACTTATCTTTGTATAAAACATACAAATTGTGCTACATTAAAAGGTAATTAACACCACTATAATACTGAACTGTACTCTACACCGAAACCTTAAGCGGCAGTCATTATGAAATTCTGTCTTCATTCTGAATTGAACGTTTTTAAAATCAGTAGCTTTGTACAGTTACACGCTGTACTGTCTAGCAGATGTTTCTTTGAAGCTTCAATGGGACGTTTGAGTTTTAATATTATTCGTGCATTCACAATAACAATTATTGCAATCTGATGACCGCTTCAATATTACAGCCTTTAAGGGACATTTTGAATTCAAAATAACACCGAATGTGAACGCTGTTAACTTCAGACGTTCTTAATTAGAGCTGTATTCCTTCTAAGACAAAGAATTTGATAGATTCAGATAAAACATTAAGTATTGTCGACATCTAGAAGAAAACTCTGAACTTGTAATGTAGAAAGTGGATCCTGAAATATCAACTCAACACAACTTCTACTACTATTTATTGGTTTTGGTTTCATGTGATTCTTCGTAAACTTATGACAATATACACAAGGAAAACAACTGCGTTAGTTTATTCAAGGAGACAAGATTAATCCCTCGCTAATAAAAAAAAACATCGCCATAAGCGACATTGAAGTCTCATGAAATGTTTTAGATTGCGCGAAAACACGGTAGTTGCTACCAATCTTAAAAACATAATGGAATATTCTTCGATCATTACATTCATATGTGTCTACAAATTATGTGACATTATCAGATATACAGCATTGGAAGGTGTGAGATTAAGACGCATTGGATTGGTAATCCGAAACCAGTTAACAGACTGCGGATACCATCATAATCCCGCCACGAACCAACGTGGGGCTCACGGTGCGAAAATAAATCAGTGTCTGGTCGTATGTGCGCATATTAAAAGCCGCGGACACAAGACACCAAAAACAAAAAGGATGATAATAAAACTGGATACACACAGACAACACTGAAAATATGGAAAATGACTGGTGTGATGTTAACAGGGTTTTAGTTCTGAAATAATCCGTAATCATTCTGCTCAGTGCGACCGGAGTTCTGTGTGATACAGGCAAACAACAGAACTTGATAATGTAATCTACATATGTGTGCTTCGCCAGCATATTCACTTATTCCTACAATGCTTCGGGAAATTGAAATACAGAGATTACAATCTCACTCACTAATGGGTACACAAACAACCACAGAAGACAAAGGAACAAATCTTTGAAAACGAAGATGAAATTTCACGAAAGACATTTGTTTGCAATCAAATTGTAAATGTTATGGCATATTTACATGGAAATTTCACTGTAATTTTTAATCGAATTTATAAATTTTAACACTGTTTTTAGCTTTCATTTTACACGTCTGTAACATGATTAGACAACCTCGTGTTTTTCTTCTTCTTTGTCGAATACCTCGCTGAATATGGCCGAAAAAGGCTGAAACATGTAGAAGGCTCGCTATATAATACGCTTTGTAGCGAACCGTTGTGCAGTTGTTGGCTTAAACAAAGTAAAATAGCAGAAATGGTAATGCGTAAAATTTATAGAAACATTAATGAATCTTCTGGGCCAATTAATTATCAAAATAATTTAATCATAAATCGTTATTCTTGACGAATAATTACAGCAAATTATTTCGAGCATAAACTAAAAAAGATTAATTCTAATTTGAAGATTCCATCCTAAGAATTTTAATGCCTCTCAGCGAGAAAATTTTTTTATGTATTCTATACACATGACAAATTCAGCGCTTGTATTGTTCAGATAGGCTTCACATGGGGCGTTTCTCTTTTGCGACAAAGAATACGATAGCCACTGTGAAGATGGAAAACTCTACTGGGAAAATCAATAAAAATGAAACACCTATCGACACTAGAGTTCCCAAGCCTTATTTTTCTTCGGGTTTGCCCTCTGAAATGTTCTATGTATTTTATGTATCCAGATTGCGAAAGTTTATGTCCACGCGCAGCACTGCCAAAATAAACAGGTTTTTTTAATGCACCTTGTTTTGTATCTGTGCCTGGTGAAATGTTTGAATGTTTGTCAGCTCACACAGAATGCACTAACAGAAGGCGCGCTTTAAATATTTATAACAAATGAGTTAGCTTAGTAAGTCAGTGTTTGTACAGGCTACGGTGACGGAGGCGTTGTTTGGGGGGGGGGGGTGATGGAGGATTACTTGGCAGGTTGAGCTGTAAAGATTTTGAGTCAGTCCATGAGGGAAGAAGCGTCCCTTGGGACACTGTAAAGGGACAGAAAACACGTTAGTATCGCTGGAAAAACCTAAACATTTGCTGGAAAGGATAAATAGGGATATGGACATTTTTTGCTTGCAGTGCAACGGAAGTCACAATAACCGTGACATACAACAGCGCTATATAACACGCCTGACACTCCAAGGACCTAAATTTATGAGAATCCAGCAGTTCCACAGGCAGTCGAGGGATCCCCACTTTCATGTAATCAAAAACTGACTAAATGGTTAACAGCCCTCCAACTGTCCCTATCCTGAGCCAGATAAATCCAATTCACTTCCCCATCTCTGCGCGAAGTAGATGAGAACTTGCGCCCTTCTGGGCTATTACGCTGTGTCATGGTAATTTCTTAAATAATTTTTCGTACAACCTATCCATCCATTTTCAAGAGGATCCAAGAAGGGACAGGGAGGTTGTCCCGAAACGTCGGTAAGGATTTTGTATTCCATGCTACGTAATAGCCCAGAAGAGAGTAGTTTTCTTCGCCATCCCAGTTTATTCAAGCTCCAATCTAATATTTATCGCCGGTCTATGGCTAAGTCTTCCAAGGCTTCCTGCTCCTAATTTTCCCCACCAAAATTCTACATGCATCCTCTTCTCCTTATGCCTGCCACATGCTCAACCCATCTCACCGTCCTTGGCTTGATCGCGTGAATAATGTTTGGTTTAAAGTATAAATCATGATGTCTCCCGTTACATAATGTAAGTATTGTTTGTAATGAAGAATTGCAATAACTTAAACATAAAATACTCTAATTTAAATCCGATATATATATATGTACATATATATATATATATGTACATATATATATATATATATATATGCCAGCCTAGGACTTACCTGCGCATATGAGCAGTGCTGCCAACAACTATTAATAAGCTATGCTAGAACATGCAGTAAAGTTGCATGCAGGTTGTGCAGCACGTAAATTTGTTCCTGCTGACGTAAAGGAAGCATTTAGATGGGATGGCGGTCAAGTATGCACCTCAGTATGTCCTTAACCTAGGCACTAAGGAAGGTGCGCGATTACATTCAGGCCGTGGCTACTTTAATAACAGGAAAATGTACCTCAGTACCCTTTCAGTTGGCAGCTGGAGAAGTTCCAGTGCCGGGCTGGAATCCTTGAAGGAGAGAAAGCTTTTTCCACTGCTTGGAATCAAATATTCTTCAGTCAAGCAACAGGTACCCTAGTCACAATACTGACTGAACCATCCTTGCTCAAGATGCAACATGTTTCATCACTACACAACACATGTTGTTTTTAGTTGTTATTTTAGTGAACTTAGCCTTCATTTTTATAATTATTTCAGTACCAGTTCGTATTTTTGGTAGGTCTTGATGTCACGTTAAATCAGTCACACATTCCAGGCACTCCAAATTGGACCCACTAAATTTTACAGTTCTTTTGAATGTTCAAGCATAACAGTGCTTGAAATGAGACTCATAAGTATTTATACAGTCCATTTCCACACAACAGAACAACTATTAGCAGGAGTGGGATGGGAAATGTGTAGAGGCCCGCAGTACCTAACACAATATTATTGATATTAAGATTTTAGAACAGCGGAACACATCAGCGCGGATCTCAGACCAGTACACACACACACATACACACGCGTGTACACTCTCTCTCACACACACACACATACACACAAGCATACATTCACACACACACATTCACACACATATACACAAACTCACTAACACACACATACACATACACACATACACACAACACACATACACACACAAATACACTCACACACATACAAACACACACACATACATACACATATACATACACACACATATACACACACATACACACACAAATATACACACATATACACAACGCACATACACACACAAATACACACACACACATACACCCACATATATACACACAAATACACACACAAATATACACACACATACACACACATATACACAACACACCTACACACAACACACATACACACACAAATACACTCACACACATACAAACACACACACATACATACACATATACATATACACACATATACACACACATACACACACAAATATACACACATATACACAACGCACATACACACACAAATACACACACACACATACACCCACATATATACACAAAAATACACACACAAATATACACACACATACACACACATATACACAACACACCTACACACACACATACACATACAAACACATACACTCCTATATACTTACTGATCCACACTGAGGGGAGATTTTGAATCACCAAATAAGAGGTGCTGCTGCTAGTGCAGCGTTTGATTTCCCCGGAGACTAACTCACAAGTCTTTACAGGAAGAATACTGCATGCTTCTGAAACCCTGCAGCTTCCCACTTTTGTGGTTGCTTGTAAGCAGATTTTGGCCCATTATTTATTTATTTATTACAAGCATCAAACCATTCTGCACTTCATTTTAATTCAACCTTATTCCATTGATTGACAGGATTCAAAAGTGCTTTTTTTCTTCACGATGGCAGAAGGAACAAAAAGACAGCTAATTTACTTACAGCAACATGCAGGCACTTTCGCTTAACCATTCTTGTGGTGGAAAATCAATAAGTATTACATATTCTGAATGTGTGTCTGTAGATTTAAGTTATCCTGGACGCAACGCGCATACACCATACTACATTGTCATCTGTGACCTGTCCCGCTCTGGAAGATTTTTGCACATTATCTCATAAATAGCAGGATATGCGGGAGAAAGTTATTGAACATAAAATATGTAATTTGTTTTTCTCTAATTATTTTGGCTGGAACGTTTCTTATTCCAAAAATAATTCAGGGAGGTATTATCATAAATATGCATATGTCTGTATGTAAAATAATCGTTATTGTTGTCAGATTTTAATTAAACTTGAACGGCAAATTTTCGACGCATCATCAAATATAAAGCTTCATGAAAACCATAGAATGGAAGCCGAGTAGCACCATGTGAACAGAAAAACAGACATAATGAAGCCAACAGTCGCTTTTCGCAGTCTTTCTTAAGATCCTAAGAAGACAGGTTTATCCAAAAGGCATATATATATTTACCAGTCAGCACGGTGTCATAACCCACAACTCTTTATTTAATCTTCACTGCAACTATGATATATAGTCTCGTATATAAATTTGTTTGCATCCAGTGATTATGTAAATACTTCTGCCCAGACTACTATCACCTACCGCACCCCTGTAAGCATCAAGTTCAAGACGGGTTGTCATGCATTTGAACACCACTGTGTTCTGGGATATGATGCAGTGTAATTTGGTTGACAAGCAATATAGGTTTGTCTGAGCTGAATAAGTAAACATTGATTCTTTCCAAACTTTATTACACAGGTGAAGAACTTTGAAGTTTCACTGCTCAGAAGACATCAGTCTCAATCTTCCTCTCAAGTTGCTGCAGAACTTGTTTTATCCGAATTTATAGAAGAGGCATTACAAGAAATGGAATCCAATCTTCCGAACCCAGTATATCCCACTATCCTACACACATCTGGTAACTTACATATGAGTAGCTAGAGCTATAGAACACTCAGTGACATGAATAAGAGTGAAGTGGAAAAGTCGTTGGCAAAACCGGTAATTTTCCAATAGAACACGATACTTTTTTGTAGGGTTTTGTGTCAGACTATTGTTAATTTAACATTAATAGGTCCGTGTATCGCTAATATATTCGCAGAGCATAACCAAAAATATGCAGTTTTCAGCTCCTGTTGATGGACGGAAAAACCTTCTGAAACATGTAGAGCGTCTTACAGAAATAAAGAAATTGTGGAATGTTGCATCTTGCTGGTTGTATTCTGCTAATGTATTGTTTAATTGTTTACGCTATTTGTTGTGAAATGGTCCTTAGCTGTTATCAAGGTCCGTATAGCCCGTTTATTTAAAGCTCTTAGATCGGACATTTTTATTTTGTTAGCCTTCATTTACACACTACGTAATATTTGAATAATGCTAGAAAAATACGGCGCGAATATATTACCACGATAGCCAATGATTATCAAGATGCCTAATCCTATAAGAAACCCAATACTATTGATTAAAGTAATGTGGAGTAGCAGTAATTAGGAGTAATTAATTAATAAATTCTGGGTTTGGGGCGATGTTTCTAAAAACATTATTATCAGTGTATGATGAGTTAATACGTCACATACGTACAGTGCAGGTGCCGTTCACATGGGTACGGACGTTATTTTCAGCATGGAGGTTTATCTGCTAAGGCAAATTCCTTTAAACTTTACTAAAATTTTTATGTGCAGCCTTCGATTGACATTCTTAATATATTTGTGATTTTTTTTGGAATAGATGGTATAGATATAAGTTAAAGGTAACCTAAATTTCAGTTAGTATCATTTACGCTCACCGGAGCGCAGGTTTCCTTTCATTTCTTTCATTTTCCTCTTCAGGTTTTAATCTTACTCCTCGTATGCTCGTTAAGTTTCGCAGCTCATCTTTACGTCTCCCTATTCTTTGCGTCCCGTCTTACAGGTAAATCACATTTTCGTTGTAATATGATTCCACAGGCAGCTAACCTGTGTTTTATAGTGGGGTTCGAAACAGAATGCACAGTACTACTGGTAGCTCTAAAGTTTCGCTAGGCGCCTATCTCTAGGTGATACGGGTACCTTATTATGATGAGATAGATGATAGATATTGCTATTGTTTTTATTCGTTTATGAGTTTATATTCCGCTGCAAAATGCAATCTGTGAATTTGGTTCTCTATACTTTCTACATTTATTTTAATATGATCTTAAGATACAGGATATAATTTATAACAAACACCAATAAATGCACCATCTCGTATTTATACAGTTATATTATATTAAAACATTCAAAATTCCTACATGTTTCGATCGCCATGTAACATCTTTAGAGATTTTTTACTATTGCTGGCCGTGCATCTCAGTATATTTATCTCAGTAATTAACCAAATTGATGCACAAAATTTTTGTTTCATAATAAGTTTATTTCATGCTTCTACATGGTTCTTGCACATGTGCACGAAACATGTGTAGGCATGAAATAAACTTATTGTAAAACAAAAACTTTGTACATCAAATTGGTTAATTACTGAGATAAATCTTTAGAAATTTACTAAATCACGTGATCTTGCATAAAATATTAAATAACTAATTTACAATTTGTTAATTCCTGGTGTCTTATATGCCATGTACGAGAAGATTTGAGAAGTAAATTGTAGGTGCAGGATAGATGCGTAACGTTGATATTTGTAAGCCAAAAGCTGGCAAGATGCTGAACTCATGGAGATACTGAACTGGTATATATTTAATTCTGAATTAAATTTATATACTTATAGACATTAGGTCAACAGGCCAACAGCAATGGCTTCAGTGATACATAAATATACTCTTCGAAGACAGTCAAGTTCGATCGAAACATCTACTTGTATATAAGTATAATTTTGTGAATTCTCACTTGTAGACAGTTTCCGGCACTGATTTTAAATAAGGCAGCATGGAGTTTTTAGAATCCGAAGTATTTTTTGCATAATGCCACACCCTGTTACCGGAGTTGATCCTGTTCTTAGTACCATCCATTTATAATCTTCAAAATGTAATTTAGATCCAAGTTAACATCGACCTTTTGATTCTTCGATGTTATAAGTGAGCATTTGTAGAAATGCTTCCCCTCTACATTGCTATAGGTAACCAACCCAAAGGATTAATCAGTTTGTGTAGAACGTCTTCGTGCAAAAGTCCTGAATTGTTCACTTCTTTCATCCTGCTTAAATCTACACTAGACTGTTATTTAAAAAATGTAACAAGCACTTGTACATATACCATGTACGGATCGTACTTGTGGCCGTTTAGAATCAAACAGCGGGACTATAGCGCTTTTTATAGATCAAAGAGACGTTACAAGTTGCATTTTCCAACTTGGTGAAAACAAGGAAGACCGAGAGAGCACTGGGACAAAAGAAACTCATATTTTCCCCCAGAAAACACATGTTACTTTTTCGAAATAAACAATTCAAATACATTTCTAGTCCTCTGTTCTCTAGAGCGTGTAATTGTTTAACGTATTAGCCTCAAAGTATGAAAACAAGAATCGTCCCAATAAGGCAATTTAGGGGCAAATACAAGCATGCATTAAGCACTGTACAGCTTATTTTTACTTCCAACTAAGTGACCTTGGCTTAACCTCATTTGTAGCTGGCTCAAAGCGGTGAGATTTTTCATGCTCCATTCTATAGTAACGACGTCATAAACTGTTTTATCTGATGTAGTCACACTTTTAAAATGCACAGAATGTAACACACGATAAGATATGAAGTTAACACACGTCACTGCACTTCTGCTCTGAAAGTCTCAGCCACCCATTTTACTCTTCCAGTCTCACGTCTTCGTGCAAGCACATTTTACTGTGATGTTCGGCCTTGAATCAAAGAATCCAGAGGGAGTTCTCGATATAACCACAGACAAAGGGAGGAGGACAGAAGGGAAAAGACAATTGCCATTCCCATTCTTTTAAGGAAAAGAATGTTTATGTGTTATAATATTCCAGTTTAATAATCGGTTCATGCTGAAAATTACGTGTCCGAAAGGAGAAAGAATTAGAATTTGTGATAGATTACCATATACTCTACATACGGTATGCCTTCTTATAAATGTGGGCCGGGTTAAAGTATACAGACAGATCAAGAGGTGAACTGGATTTATCTGGCACAAGTTCGGAATTATGGCCTGCTTTTCAGGAAACAAAAATTGACTTTCAGACACAACACAACTCGGATAATTACTGACCAAAGGAGCTATTTGTAACTTTTCAAGTAGGGTTCTGCATCGTCGAGTAGTTAGCTGTACTCTATTAGTTCTCCGAACTTGGCCTGTAGTCCAGTTGACGCAGTTAGAATCACTAGCCGATTTACACTGAGAATTAGTCTGAAGTATAAAACGCCATAGGAATTTTTTATATAGATAAATACAATTTATTAAAAGTTTAATAACAAAAGTCATAACGATTAAAAAATTCCGATGAAGGAGAGAAAAATTTCAGTGTATACCATTTCTTAATACAGAAGCGCCCCTGAGAATAAAAATTAAATGAGACCCCCAGAAATGCTCTTTGAAGAAATTTGGAAGAAACTAAGACATATCGACCGCAAAAAACTTTAATTGAAGTGAATTATATTTATAGACGTGGGCCGAGTAGCGTAGTCGGTATAGCGACTGGCTACGGGCTGGACGGTCCGGGAATCAAATCCCAGTGGGGGGCGAGATTTTCCGCACCCGTCCAGACCGGCCCTGGGGCCCACACAGCCTTTCTGTACGACGTATACCAGGTCTTTCCCGGGGGTAAAGAGTGGCCGGGGCGTGCTACTGACCCCTCACCCCCTTCTAGTGCCGTGGTCAGGAAAGAGTAGAACCATACCTCTACTCCCCCTACGGGCCGTACGGCCTGTACATAACCTCCGTGCCTTACAAGTGTGCAGTTTACCTTTACGTCTATATTTAGAGATGCAGGTTTACCGCGCATTAAACACATAACTACTCAGTTATAAAAAACAATTATTTGTTACAGTATAAAGAAATAATCACTGCCTCTGAGAAATGTACAGATGACCTAAACGCGCTGCGTAAGCATACTGCAGGAACGTTTAGTGTTAGAACTGGTGTTACCTTTAGTAATCACTAGAAGTTTGGGGTTAAGAGAAGTAAGAAGGCAGCAGATACTGACTCATGACTTCACAGACTGTACCACACATTTCCTTGCTTTTAGAGTGATAAGGTTTCATGGCACACGAGTAGATGTGTTATGAACTACGAGGTCACGTAATTTGATAAATAAGTACCGATATTTCCAAAGAATATTCTGCCACAATCTTCAGATTATAAGATTGAACTCTCTTAAGTAGTTAATATAATGGAATTATTTTGTGAATGTTTTTAAAATGACTTTAGCATGGAACAAAGTAGCTCCCTGAAGATGATCTTCGGATCGAAACATGTCGGAGTGATTTTAAGTGTTTTAATGTGAAATTTTATATAGTGCATTTGTTGGTTCATAATTAAATTTATTCTCTTAAGGAGGATTATAAAAGAATCTGTGAGCGATCCAAGAGCAACTGTTGTAAGGCAAGGGTGTGGCTGGGGGACAGTAGATGAAACAGAATTAACATCAATAGATGAGAAACTACGTAGGTAATTACATTAAAATGAAATCATAACATGACATGACATGAGTAAGTAAAAAAATAATTTAAAAAGTATCTAAACCTACCAAATTCACAATATTATTTTTTCACATCCTCTGGACTGTGCATCATGATATACTTGTTTAATAACGACCAACAAGATATACTTTCCTTTCTTAATTTTTTCTAATATTCTTTCCTCTACATATTTCGAATACAGTAACTATTCAGCATCGGGAAGCAGTTACTGTACATGCAGCATGTGGTCCTTGCCGTGCTGCAAATGTTAAAATTATGTAAAATTTCATATATATATATATATATATATAAAACTTTACATACAAAACCATGTTTTATACTTTTAGTGACTATATATATATATATATATATATGAGGTAAAGCAGCCCCGTTACAGGCCCGGAGGTGCCCAGAGGATTCCAGGAAGCTAAGGGTCCCAGATTTCATGACAACGGCACAGGATGGTGGTAGGTTGTCAGCCTTACGCACCGGCCGCCTTTACCCCAGGAAGTGGTCCTAGTACTCATTTCTGTTAGAGGCTGAATCGACCACAGGGCCATAGTGCGATCGGAAGGATTTTATATCAATAAAAATCCGATGACACCGGCTGGGATCGAAACAGCGACCTTCCGATTTGTAGCACAGAACCTTAACCACTGTGCCACCGCGGTCCCCCTATATATATATATATATATATATATATATATATATAAGTAATTTTACATAATTTTCAATATTTTAGCATGGCAAGTACCACATGTTGCACATACAGTGACTGCCTCCTGATGATGTATAGTTACTGTATTCGAAACATTTACAGGAAAGAATATTAGAAAAAATCAACAATGTAATGTGCATCTTGGTGGTAGTTATTAAACAAGTTACACTATTACATTCTGCACTCCCTGTATCTCTTATTCTTGGCTAAAAGAGAGAACTCGCACATCCGACGTTATTCTCCATCATTTCTCACAAAGTTACGAGATAAATCTATTCATTTGTGCTTAGTACGTGTGTACCGAACTTCAGATTGTGTCAGAGGAGTGCAAGGAAAAACGAAACCTGTCTGGATTAAGCTCACGTAGGTTTAGTGTTTTGACTACGTCACCGCTGTGACAGTGAAAGCTTAATGTGGTTGGGTTAATTTTGTGATTTTCTTGTAGCATAGTGCACGTATGTACCGAAATATAGGGGAGGTCGATGTGTCGCTTCCATTTATTGTAGATCTTAATGTTTGGTTTGTTTAAATGCTTTAATACTAGTGGAATGGTCTGATGATGGCTCACTGTAGCTGAAACATTTTGCCAAGATTTTAACTTTTAGAAGTTGCTGATTAATATATTGTGTCATTGACGTGATAAAATGTTACAATATTGCAACACAACTTGATGGCTCCTATTAAAATATTAAAATAGTGGAATGTCCGTTTAAAGTCCTGCGGTACAACTTAACAATTACCGTCTGTAGCTTGACACAATACAGCCAATGAGGAGGCTAACTTCACATTATAATTCCACTGGATATGAACATTATGCAGCGCTTAAAGGAAAGTCAAGCCCCTGTAATACGAAATGAACAGAAATATGCTTACTGCAGTTTATTGGCGCCATCTGCCGCTTCCCTTACTTAATTTCTGTTAATGAATAATATTTCTACGTAGCACTGTATCATACTATTGTATTAATTTGAATAATACGCTATATAGCTTCATTTGAGATATCTCTCAGCTGATCTGTATAAGCTGTAGAGCTCAGAAAATGCATACTGTAATTCCAACAAACTGCGCCATGTGACAATCCGTGAATGCAGATAAAGATGCGTGATTTCAGGCTTCCGCCGCGAAGTAGATGAGAACTACGTTGTATAGAGTTAAGAGACTGCCTTCTTGCAGAATGAAGAAACTGCGTGTTGAAAGGTTAGAGTATGGCCTGCGTCAGAGCTAGGGAAATGCATATTGTAGAGGCTAAGGAAATGCATGTGGCAAAGCTAAGAAATACACCGACAAATAGACTATGCATTTTAGAGCTAAGGTACTGCTTAGCGTAGGGCTAAAGAAGAGCTTGAAAGAGATGCCTCAGAATACGCCTGTTTCTATTAAATATTTCAAATTCAGATTTATCACCAGCACCTCACTTTCCCAAATCCGTATATTGAGTTCAGGTTTTATGTATCAGTATTTAGGATTACTATAGTAGATAAACCGTAACTTGTCGTGTCTAACCGAACTGACAATATTCTGTAGAAGTTCAAAGTTTGTCTATTCCCATAATGAAGGCGAAGCAGGCCTATGCAACAACAGCTTTTAGCTTAAAGCCGTGGCAACAGAAGTTATGTATGTAATTTCAGTGTATTTATTAGCTGTAAAATAAAACGCTATCGTATCAGCAATTAATATCTTTGGCGTTACAACATGACTTTCGAAAAATATGTGGTGCGTATTAATAGTAAAAATATAATATAATATTTAATAATTCTAATAAAATAAACATTTCTCACTTTCAAATTAATTCTCTGCCTATTGCTTCACGCTGATAACAAATTTTTCGTATAAGTTGATGTTACTATCAATCCCAATACAAGTGTCAAAAATTTTCAGCAACTTCTGTAGCAGGACGCGCTCATACAACAGTCTTCATAACGGAGATTACTGCTACCTAATCTTTATTTTACACCATGTTTAATTTTCATAAACTTCTTCATTCATTATTTCCTGTTTCCCGACTTTGAACGATATTTCGTTAGTCGTTGAGCACTGATGTATTAACACACTCCAGCACTAATATGACAGTGATGCTAGACGGTGTATTTCTCTCCCAGCAGTATTCACCGAAGTAAAGATATAATACGGACAACGCAAAATGCACGTAATTTTTCCGGGACCTAAGAATGTGGTTGAAATTTATAATGAATTGAAATTATAAAAACTTAATCAATGAAGCACAAATTCGAAATTTGACTTCGACATAATGTTTGTCCATTCGAAACGAAATGGAGAAGAAATTGGAAATTTGCAGTTTCTAAAACAGTGAATTTTCTGAATCTGCAAGTATTGTGTTAAAATGACGTTGCTTAAGTCTGGCAAATAGAAAGTACGCGGTTTCCTCATTACAGCGCGATTTGGACTGGGTTGACGTGGTCTGAAAAAGTGTGGGAAAATCTAGGCCTATCTTTTAAAACAAAATAAAAATTCTTATTAGACCATGTATTGATTATGAATTTTTTCAATACTTTTTTTTTTATATCTGCTAAAAATTTACATAAGTTTAGCATGCATTTTAGGCACAATATCTATCTTATTGAAGGCGATAAGGTCACAATTTCTTACAAAATAATCAACAAAATCCGCCTTAATTGAGACATTTAAACAACATTATTCAGCTCTCCATATATTAGTTTGTTAAAACATTGAGGCAGTCAAAAAATTTTTATGTACTCTCCTCTAGCAACTACTTTTTCAAAATTCCACTCAAAACTTCGGCCACTGTCCTCAACATCGTCAGAGAGAAACCCCAATACCACTCCCACGTCTTTACAGGATTATTAGCACATCTATTTTACTCTACATGTTTCATTGTATGATGAACCTGCAGTTGTTTAATTTATGTCATAACATTACTTTCTTTGATCACATTTTTTTTAAATTTTGAACTGGTAATAATTTTTATAGAATGGCTCAATTCTTGTTCCAAATAATGCTATTTCTCTGCCTCGTACCTTCTTGACGAAGATGCGCATCATTTCACCCCTGACTTCTAGGTTTTAGAAGTCTGTGCCAAGCTCTTCTTATGAATAAGCGATCAGTTTTTCAAAATGAATTAGAATTCTTGTACACGGTAATGTAACTATACGTACGCTTAATAAAATAATGTGTTACTTACCTATTTAGGGCTTTTTCAACAATTCCAAAAACACCATCAGCTGTGGGTTTGTGAGAAGAGGTAATATGAAATGAATTTCACTGTTAGGTTTTGGAACTTTTTATGCAGCCACATTAATAGGGCATTCACAACGTAAGCATTTTATTTTACCCTTACGACCGTCCTCAAAAAAAGGAGTCGTATTACTTTAGCTGTTTCAAAAGTTTGGTTTCGGTACATTTCGTTAAAGTACCAAGACTTATTGCAGTAAGAAACAGTAACGCAGCCACAGCTACTTCAGTATGTGCTTTTGAATTTTCTGCATTTGTCCATTAAAAAATGGAAAGTGCAGTCTGTATGTGATTCTGACAGAATAGAGTGCAGGCTGCTTTTAATTAAACGACTCTTAAAAGTTAATTATTTTAATAGTTACATCTGCTGTAGACCGAAATAATATGATGTGAGTTCTTGTGTTTGCCCTTAGCCATGAGATGGAATTGTTTCGTGCAGTGTAGGCACACTTTACCAAACGATCCATTCCACATATGCCGAAGTACAACTGTTGCTTTTACTCGGCTTTAGTCGCCAAAATATTTACCAGAGCTGATAAAACCAAACTTATTCTACGTTTTTTGTAGAGAACATCTCGTTGTGTTATAGAATTAAAAAAAATGAAATTATATATTTTAGGTAAACACAACAATATTCTATTGTTTATTTTGACTCACTGGCGACACGTTTCGGTCGTTAGATCGTCCTTAGAAAAATGTTTAGAATTCTTTTTAATTCTTTACAGTTTCTTAAGGATGGCTTGCTGATGGTCTAAAGACTGAAATTTGTTGGAAATAATTTAAAATAAATAAAAATATTGTTGCATTTGACTGAAACAAACAATTTTATTATTATTATTCAATTGTGCTATGTAATTTTAAAATGTTTTAAAAATCATGCTATATTTTACCCGCAAGCTTCTCTACGCACTTTCGTCTTACATACTGGGCAGGGAGGCAATGGCGAACTTTGCAGACAAATATAAAAATCTGAATTTTGACAAACCTTTACGACTTTCTTTGCTTCCTATAGTTTGATGAAATCGATGATTTTCAGTTTTTTTCGGCTAATGTGATATCTTCTCTCCCTTTTACAGCGTTTCTGCAGGCCAGTATCGGCTCACACTTTCCTTGCTGCGCTTACTGGTTGGAACTGCTGTGGAAGTTTGTTCAGAGTTTGTTCCATAATTTCTTCTCACGCAATTGCTTCAATTTTATGTTCGTAATTTGAACTGCGTTAGGGAATGTGAAACCAAAGTTTGAACTGCTTTTATATGGTACAAATAATAATTCGGTAAATCAACATATCAACAATGCACGTATGCTTCTTTCCGTGAATATTTTATATTTCTTACTTTCGGAAAAGAAATAAATAATCTAAAAAATTCAGATTATAAATCGGTACGAAATTTCAACGTAGAAAGTCGGAATTAGAGAAGATTTACGTCAGTGAAAAAAATACTAAAATCATATCTCTTTTTAATGCAGGTAAGTTTCCAATTTTCTTCCTTTCTAAGTCACACAATTTTATGTTGGGGCTCAATTTTACATCTGGTGACTTTCGTCTTTAAGTCGCACAGATTCTTTATTTCTTGGATATCGTAACCCCTCTCACTATTACCACGTTCATAACCACCATTCTTCTTGTGACACAGTAATTAAAATGTTTACAAACAAAGTGAACTATCAGTGTACGTAAGTGGAACATGAACAGAAAGGGAATGCTCAGCATAACTGTACTGGTTCTGAGTGACAAAACACTGACTACTGAAAGAGAAAAATTCATGTAACCTAACAGGAATAGCCTAAACTAACCATTTCGAAGTCACATTCATTCCCTCATTCATTCATTCATTCATTCATTCGCTCACTCGCTCACTCACTCTTTCATTCATTCATTCATTCCGTAGCCTGCGTTACGAGAGGTCCTTAACTTCTTCCCAAGCTCATTCTTCAGACAGTGCAATGTAGTGTTTTATCATTAATTTTCCAGTATCCCTGGTTTCCTTAATATCATCCAGTAGATGCTTACCTCATCTTCCTCATCTTGTCGTCACTTATATAATCCCTTCTTTCTTTCCTTGAATACCACTTTTTAGAAAACAGTTCCTACGCAACATGTGAGCCATCCAGTTAGCCTTTATTCTTTTTATATTACATATATATAGGACATTACATTCCTCCTTGACACTCTAACACTTCCTTTTACACACACATTTAACACAAAAGAGAGTTTCCATTCTTCCGCAGGATTTCATTTATTAGCCTTCTTATTGTGTCATGATGCCATGGCGCCTGATACTTGCAGGGTCATGGACACTGATAATTCACCAGCAGTTATTTATTGTCCTTCTAATACACCATGAAGAAACTACAGACGGCAGTCTACATAATTTCCATTCAAGGATCATAAGGAAACACCGACTTTTCATCAAAAAAGATAAACAGATGTATGAAAAATAAAATGTATCTAACCTAAATTTAACATTCATAGGTCCGTGCATCGCTAATGTATTCTAAAGGTATAACCAACAAGATAAGACTTTTCACAGTTTATTTATTTCTGTAAGACTTTCTACATGTATAACCGTTATAGAGTGTAAGTCTTTTATTAAGAGACAAAATTGTATATTTAAAGCCTAGGTAATAACTGTTTAAAAAATTTGCTGGTTTGGTTTATGATGGGGGAGAAATTGGAGAGTGTCAGTATTACAGCTTACAGGGGAAGAGAGTTTCATGGCGGGTGTAGCAAGCTAACAATTTCGACTTTGTCAGAATCAAGTGTATGGGGTAAGAAAAGTTGGAAAGAAAAAAATAAAAAAAGAAAAGAAGACTGACTTTGAAAACCTTGACAGCTTCTGCGACTCTTTAAATCGTGTGGGGAAGATTTACAACGTTAGGCACGCTTGAACTCTAAAGAAATTAGTGAGACGCGTGAAGGAGTTCACTCGGGCGACAACAATGGAAGAATGTTACATAAATAGAAGCCAGTGGGGTTAACGTATTCAAAATTCTGACTTTTGGGCCTATTAGGGAGCAGCGAAATTTAACATTCGACCAATTGGGTACAGTAAGAAATTTTACGAAAGGGGTGAACTTAAAACTTGCGAGTTTTGGGAAACCTAACGAAAAGGAGTCTGTTCTGTAACTGGGAAGTGACAAGTTGTTCTCGCGTACCAAAGCTAACAGTGGATACCTTTTCAAGGGCGCGTTCATAAGCAGCGATCTGTAAATGTTAACATCGGTAGTTGAAATAAACAACATCAATAGTGACAAGTGTTAATAATATCACCGCCCGCCACTTAGACCACTTAGATTCCTTGACAAAAAGACATGCCTGCCGATTGAATAGCCGGGTGGGTTGTACATGTTTCAGACTGTTTTTCCGTTCATCATCAGATGAACGGAAAGACAGTCTGAAACATGTAGCTCAAAACTTCAAGTACAGCGTCAGGCAGTTTTGAGCTCCTGATGATGGAGGGAAAAACCGTCTGAAATATGTAGAACGTCTTACAGAAATAAATAAATTGTGAAACGTCGCATCTTGTTGGTTGTACTTTGAGAATATATCTAACCTAAATTGTAGAAACTAATTGGCCATGAACTAAAATAGTTGTACCCATTACCGGAGGAAGTAACATGTACGTTTTAACATCGATAACTCAATTTTTGTCAGAAGTGGATAAAGGTTTTTGAGGAAAAGACATCACTTGCAAACGAAGGTAATCTGGAAAATCATGGAGTAAGAAATATTAAGTTCGAGGACTTTAATGAGATATGTTAATGCACAACAGCTATCACATGATATCTGACAAGATACAAGTTCAAGATAGCCTACCAAAGTTACACATTCGAGATTTAGATTTCGTACATCCAGAAATGCCACGAGTGCTCCCTTTTGACGCAATTCATCACATCTCAGAAAAACGAAATCTTCTGGTTTCTCTTCTTGAGTTTTGTAGTTTATTTTGTGAGAACACACGAACTGCTAATCACATTCGCCATCTACATCTTTTATTTAAAGAAGAGCCTTGTGTTTGAATCCCATTAGGGCTACGAATAAAGGTTTATGGCTGCAATTTTATATGTCTGTATTGTCGAGTGTTGGTAAAGCTTTTAAAAGATTTCACAGCCCATTCAAGGAGTTTTAGCAAATGTCTATAATAAAAATGAACAATCTAAAAATAAAGAGTTATTAGTCTTCACAACCGGTAGCGTCGTACAAGAAGAAGTTTATTAATCTGCGTTTAATTCTCTATTTTAAAGTGCACACACTCAATTCTCAAGAGACTGAGAGGAAATACAATTACATTTCATCAACTGCTCACCGATATCGGAAAGAGCAATAATTTTTTAGGTTCCCTGGCCTTTGGACTTCTGATAAATAGAGCACTAATATTATGGTGCATGTGGGATACTAGTAGAATGACACTGACAGGATAAAACGAAAGAATAAGAGATAAACATGTCAAAATGCCTCTTTTCCCATTGCATATCTCACATGGACTAGCGCAGGATTATACCCAGGATTCCGTCGTGACAGAATAGCGACTAACAGCCTTTGATGTCTAAAATGAATGCACATTATTTACAAAGATTCCGTTCGTACGTTACAGAGAAAAGGATGCTGGCACTGCAAAGAAGAACCAATTAATGCTGTGCAGGAAAGTAATCAATGTTCATTGTGAGAATCATTCGAAACACAAAATACTCGTACGCCGCGCTGAGAAGGGGCCGAGATTTTACTGTTGAGCCAGGCGGTACATATTAACCACTAGGCTCTGAATGGATATACACCACTTCAATTTTAACCGCTGAGCTTTGGATTCGTTCCAGGTTATTCCACGTGGGATTTGTGGTAGACAAAGTGGCACTGGTACGGGTTTATATCACAATACTACGGTTTAAATCTGTTAGTATCATTCCACCAATCCCCCACTCATTTATTCATCACCGACACTATAGATCTTACCATTTGAGAGCGTTGTTAAATAACAAATTCAAATTTTGTTTGATACAGCTTCTATTTGTAAATCATAACTGCACTTATACTTTAGTTTAGAATGGGCACATGTAAGAAAATCAGGATGAACTGGAACTGAATGTGTCACATCAGTTTCTGATCAGTGCGGATTCTTTAAGATCTTAATTTTCGCTGCTCCAAATAAAAAACGACGTGTTCCTGGGAAGTGACAAGGTGATATTTCGTAGAAAGTTTGTAAGGTTTCCTTTGAACGTGCCATCTTTATCTGAAAATGAAAACTAACATAGTAGGCTCTGTGGGAACCTTGGTAACTATCAAACAATTTACACGTGTCTCGCCCCAGAAGAGAATAATACGTATTTCCCTCATTATAATAATAATTCTACGTTACACTACATTTTGTACTCTGAAGGAGGAGGCTACATTTCCCTCCGAAACGTTGGTGTCTATCTAAAGAAATATTTGCACTCACCCCCCTCAAGAATATGTATATTCTCCATTTTAGGATAATATTAATATAAGCCGCTAAGGAGTAGGCCTGATTACCGTAAAGAAACCAAATGGCTCTATTAGAAGAGAGTTAGAAAGTTGGTACAGAACTTAATCGAAGGATAACTGAAAATTACGCAGCGCCGTTCAATAATCCAACATCACTTGATTTATCAATTAGGGTGAAAAGTTTAGAGAAGTAGTGCAGGAACAAGCCGGAAACAAGACACAGAAAATTCTTCATATCAGCCACTTGGACTAGCAAGGTTTAACCTCTCAGCACATCGATTTATTCATCCACTCCTCTAGAGAATTCGCTCGTTCGGTTGGGAATACATAATCAAATTTATCTGATCTGGTGTTTAAGTTCTCACCAAGTTAGAGGGCTTGTGTTCTTACAGCCTGCGGTGAAACCGCACTGGCCTGATCACGGGGGAGCTTTCATCTTGACTTCCTCCCCATCTCTCTAGCCATTCACAGGGGACGATCTTCGGCGTTGTTGATTTTCTTCGCATAATGGAGGCTTTAACAAGAGGACGATTAAACGCAACCGACGTGCTCAAAGACAACAGAAACTTGCAGCTGTGGATGTTCAGTGCAAGACACCGGGTCATTAAAGATCAAGGCAAATTACATGTCAATATGCCTAAATTCATTCAAGATTTATTGTCTGTATTCAAGAACTAAGATATCAAGAGTTAAATATTGTATTAAAAGTTGAACATATTTAATGTTCCATATCAATACATACTTTCAATAATGCAATTTATTAATATAATAAAGAAAATCTTCAGACAAATTCATCAACATGTACAGGCACTATTAATACAACGAATAACCAGCATCTTCATAGAGCAAACGCTAAGCTATCTTTTTTTTAAATTGGTTACTATTAAATTTTAAGTTCTTGAGGCAGTATTTATTAAGGAAATGAATCATGAAAGCCTACACTAAGATTGTTCTGTTGCATACCAAAAACAGTGTGTTATCCCATAATTTATTATTTATTACATATCAACCGCTCACGTTTTATTGCTTCACCATGAAGAAGGACACACTGCGTTCCTTTCAAGTATTTATGTTTACTGACCAGAAGACGCATCGTAAAATTGCAGAGAACGTAAATCTACATATTCTATTTTGAAGCACAAAAGTGAAATACATGTGTGAAATATGCATTTATATAAATATATACATACATGAGATACATACGTACATGTACGTAATTATTCTCTTGTTGCTAAATGATTTTCTCATGGAGATGTATCCTCTTTAAGTCCCTCCGCAATTTGCTTTGAACAAAAAATAAAACTGTATTTAATGGTTTTGTTTTGAAGGGTCCCTAGTTTAGTATGGGAGATATGTATGTGCTTCAAGAGGTATATTGCTTTATTATATCTTCATTTATAGGACCAATTGTAACTGCTGAATATAGACAGTATTATTATGGTTCTTACGCATGTATGTTGTGTAAGTTTGCAAGTGGCTATGATGTTTTTGTCTTCTCGTTTGTCCTCTAATTTCCAGCAGATTATTGTAAGTTTTAAGTGACCTAGGAGTGGTAAGGGACTAGGGAAATAATAATTATAATAATTTGTATAATCACTGTTTTATGTACTTACTTTGTCTGTATCATTGCGTCAGTAATTAAAGTGACGGAACAGCATTTCTTCGAAAGGTCTGGCAACGATTACACACTGAGGCAACGCCATAACCAAGAAGACAAAATACTTTTGTTTTAAACGTTAAGATGTCTTGAACTCATATGAAAGTTATATATGTATAAATATTCGATATCTGCGTCAGTGCTTCTTCATTACAAAGAGCAACTAGTTAATGTTCATTGCCGAATTATTCGCTGTTTATTTTATCAAATGATACGTCTAAATAGACTATGCAGACCTTTAAACTTTAAAGCACGTGGCATATTTACTAACCTATATGCTTTACAGGCTTAAAGACTAGCTATGTAGAGTATTACTGTTCTAATATAAATAAAGATTTTGCGTAAATTTGTATTCACAGTGTCTTGCATCATCACAACTCCCACCACCACTAAATCCACCGTGCACGTCTATAGCAACGTTCATCACACCTCTCTTCCCCGCAAAATATCTTAGCAGTATATATGTATATATAATCAGGCACACGGATACCTGAGGTTATACACTGTGTTCCATTTGGCAATACAATTTTAATTGCGCTGATAATCACTTTCATTTGCCCTCTCTCTTTTATGTTTCCTCATTCTCTCATCCTTACGATGTTGCTTCGTTGTTAAAAGCCTGCCCCCTTTATCTCCCCGGGGTGCTTAGCTTTCATAGGGGTATCCAGTTACGATTCGTGCTATTCCAGACATCACTTAAGACCGTAAATAATTTCCATCTTTACGATAAAGGACACTTTCTGTCCATCGTGGAAAGAAGTAAAGGAATAAATAAAACCAGTTTCCTCTGTGTTGAATTAAGTACCATGTCAATAAGGCCTACGAGGGAGTGCCGACTCATTCTTAAACTGGTACTACATGGGGGTGAATAGTTAGCTTCAGGCTCCGGCCGCGTTATTCCCTGTGCCTATAGCATGGGTTTCCGAGCTGGTTCCGGAAACTTTCTGGATCCTACGTGGAAGAAAAATTTCTTGTTCTCATTTGGAATGAAGCTTCGGTTTTTCGGTCGTCCATTCTGTAGCCCTCTGTCTGTACTTACTTAGCGGTTGTGTGACTCATAAAATTGGCACCAGTTTTATCAATTATAGTTTTAGAATTATAACTTTTTTTGGTTGCATTCTGACTCGAGTCTCCACTTCGAATCCTGGCCAAAGATATATATAAAATATTTGAGATCGCAAAACGGTAAATTTTACTACGCTAAATTAAAGTAACAAAGGAGTTTCCTTATGAAAGATATAAATGTGGAAAATTAATAAATAACCCACCTTAACTCCTGTGAAGAGAAAATTCTGATGATTAGTTCCAAGAATCAGTGGTTTATTACTCTCGCTCGAATTAGATTTGTTACTCGCCTGGCGCAAAATTTTCAAAAATCATCCGAAGTTAAGTACACCAAATGTATGCCAATATTCTACATTATCGAAAGCCTTAAGTATGTGGTCCACAGTTGACCGTAACAGCGCGCAATGACCACGCAAAATGTCGAGGCAAACAGTGATGAAATTAATTTAAAAATTTTAGGGGGATATCTTTTTTGAGGGAAAGGAATTTGTTACCTTTATCGAAGGGTAGGAAACCAACCCCTGGGAGAAATGTACACAGAAAGGGTGAAGGCGTGTTCTTGCCTTGCCCACAGCTAGGTGTTTGGGTACTAGACCTTTACACCAGCTTCGTGTCGTAATGAAGGGCTTAGGAAGAGGCTATTCGCCGTTCTGTAGCTGTATGTAGATCAGCTCTGCCTTTTGTGCAAAACGAGGAGGGAGGAAATGAGGCAACAAAAAATGAAACAGGTTCCAAGCTAAACTGAACTGAAAATTACGATACTATGAAAATACGCGAATCCCCACACCCTCCTACTGCGTTCAGGCGTACCTACAATAATTTTATTCCACAGGGGTTTTTCTTTTACATAAAGATTAATTTATCTTTTAGATTTTGAGAATACGTATTTAAATACATGAGATTTTGTGACAGAAATTACTGCGGAATACAGATACAAAATGAGGGTCAATCTGGCAATAGACACGACATAAAAGTTGTGAAATTAATATCCTAAAAGACGTAAATCTTCACAAAGAAACATCTCATTCATCCCTGCATTTTCTCGGGGGTGTAGATTTAAAGACCCCCCGAATAAAGCGAAAATCCTCGAATAATTGTCCGCCTCCCAAAACAAAATTTTATTATTTTTAATGTTTTCTTATATTTGTGGAATCACTGTGATGGAAACTGCTTCTTTTCTTCCTTCGTCTCCTTGAACATCGTGCGTTTTGATCTATTGAAAAATTTTGTTGTTCCTATCCGCTGAAGAATCCGAATGACAACTTTATTCTCGGGGCGACCACGCAAATTTGCTACACCTCGAAGTATGTTTGTATGTTTTAGCTTCAGGTTAGGGACTTCTGGATTGAGTGGACGTTCACATTGATACAAATGAGTCAATTTTCCGGAGAAACCTGATGTCTGTATCTTCGCTATCACACTCTGCAAATAAGGGCGGAAGGTCCCAGATTTCGTCTTCACTTTCGTGAGATACTCAAAACTCACACAACTCTTTTGCAGTTTCCGTAAGATCTTAAGGTACAGGGGTGCTGATAAGTAGTTAGCCCGACCAGAAAAGATAAAAGCTAATATTTCTGTCAGAATGGCGTGAATTTCCTTTGGCGCCTTGCCTTGCAGGAAAAGAAACTTGATAACAGCTCGCGTCTCGATGTTGTTGAAATCGCGCGCGTCCCTAATATGCTTCCGAGCTTGTTTCCTTCCTGGTCGGGCTAAGAACTTATCAGCACCTCCAGGGTACATGCAGGAACCGAAGATTTTAAGAGTAAACTATACATTAACTAATTAACCCCAAGGAGCATACTCCGTCTTAGGACGCTAAAATTCTTTCAGCTTGCCCTGAACTATTGTGGTGACGTAGCAAAGCGGAGTCTCGCACCGTGTCTACAAGAAGTTCCACAATGACCAGTCCACAAGCTTAAGAACTTCACTTTAAAGAAACATTTTAACATTACCGACTGACAACGTTCGGATTTCAATGGTGTCTTATTTTGCGTTTTCCATATAAAACTGTGTATTCGTTTCCCAACAAATCCATAAAAGTTGTGACATACGACGGTTTATTTCCTGGTGAACACACACAAAAATTAATCCTCCAAAGCACACGGTTACATCCACAGATAGAGTTTAGAAATTCTCTATTTTAATCACAGAGCGCGTTTTTCTGTTAAAATTCTCAGAATGAACTACAGTTGTTAAATGATTAGTATTTTTAGTTGAGACATGTTTTGCTCTGATATGTACATTGAATTTTTAAACATTACTTAAACTTTGGGCTACAAATGGTAAACTGTTTGGATTGGTGGTAGCGAAACAATCCGGATTAAATACTGTCCGATAAAATATTGACGAAGCGACCCGTAAGCTCGTGGAATTAGCACAGACATCACGTATTCAATGAATTTTAGATAAACGACTTTTTTTGTCGTTGGGATAATATTTGTGATACCCCAGTTTTTGGTTACATTGATCCGATTCGTTTGATGGAACTCAAGTTTGGGGCTTATTTGATGATGTATTTGTTAGTTCCATGTGATAAATCGGAATGGTGGGCGGAGGTATTAACCCTTTGAAGACTTTCATCTAAATTGTATATATAACTTCATTTCTCAAACCACGGGCAACAAAGTCTGTGCCCCTTGTGGAAACAAATCGGTTATTAATGTGTTCGGAAATAGTCAGTGTTGACCGTGATAATAATGTATAGCACATAAACAAAAGGTGTTGTATGGTAGAGACTCTCTTTTTGTTACAGTAAATGATAGTCCGATTGAAGCTGGTTCTTAAATGGCTAAGAGCGAATACGAATCGAAATTTATTTTCTGTAACAACGTTGATTCGCGGATAATTTCTCAGCGAAGAATCGGGAACATTTTGTATGGAAATCACTGTTGCGTAATCCGTATTCTGTCGTGGTATTTGCTGAAGAAAACCAGGATATACTAGGTTAGACAGTGTTTCGGCCGGCATTCGAGCAGGATTCTGTACAATTCCATTAAGAAACAAATCCGCCACCTTCTCTCAGAGCCCAATATTTCATCAGTTTCTACGTTATACAAAAAAATCCATTTACCTATACATTCAACAGTAACTGCATTTTATATCTTCAAAACTAGATCACAGTCCATTCACTAACATACATCCAAAGGATTATTCAGAACCGTTCAGCATAAAAAGAAGCTCATAACCTAGAAACTACAAACTGGTTCTACAAATATTGCATAATTTTAATCTTTCAAACCGTCTACTCTTATGCTCAAAAAAAAAAAAAACTTCGAAAACCATGAATCGACTTCACAACATCTCCAAATTTAAAAATGTACATTAATCACTTACTTTACATAAATTAACTTCAAATTTGTAAAATACGGAACTTCAAAACACCTGGAATATCTAAAACTCCAAATGTTTATCAGTAACGTGAAACATGGAATACAGATATGTTTACTGCGCGGCTACTGTGCATGCGTCTACACACTATAGCACTGTCTGCAGATGGCATGGCATACACAAAGTTGTTCACTTACGCGCTGGAAGTTGATGGGAAATGTTAGCAGAATTACTTTAAAAAGACCGTGGAGCAGTCCCACCACACAGCTAGACGATAAATTTCCTGCTGTCTTTTCAAATCGCCTGTGCTTTATCTCGTCCAAATACACCTTTACAGAACCTGTTATGAGCCATTTGAATCCAGGCGTCTTCTTCGCAACCCGTTCCATTGAAATCAGACACTTATATTGATATCTTACCTATGCCTAAACCTAAATACTGTAATCCATTCATATTTTCTGACTAAAATGCCGCGTGCATTTTTATCACCTCTGATGCGTGCATCTTGCTCCGCCCATTCCATTCTCCTTGATCTAATCACCCAAATAACATGTGTTGGGAAGCGTGAATTATGCGGCTCCTCGTTCCTTTATTCCGCTCACTGTCTTGTTTCTACCTCTTCCTTGGGCCCAAACACTTTTGTATTCTAAAATGTTTCCAATGTTCCTTCGTTTCTTAAACATCTGAAATTCAGTGGTTAATATATAACACCCGTTATACCTCTAAAGGCCCTGCATTATGCAACACACTTTGTTTGTGGTTTTTGTGTGATCCTCACAATGAGCTGCGATTATTTCCATAAACAATACAGACAGATTTTTTATAAACTGGAGATCGACTCTGTTCTGTTAGGTACAGACTAATGTTCCATATATGTGAAAAGAAGTGATCATACGAGCTGTATGTAGTGCAAATCCCTCTTAAAAATAACTGAATATACGAAACCACTCATACCCTAAGATGTTTTTTTTTGTGAAATACGTTTCACAATCAAAAGGCGAAATTTCTCAAATGATCAAACCAAGGGCGTCTATTAGTTACACGTAGAGTAGCTGTAACATCTATCCTATGGAAAAAAGTGTGCGTTGCATGAGAGGTAATATGAATGAAGTCGGTCTTCAGAGAGAGCTTCGAGGACTTCCGGTTTGGAGGGTCCCATTTCTCGTGCGATATCGCTTTGGAATCTCCACGGTCTCTTTATTGGCTGGTGACCGTACAGTTCTTGAGCGACCTGAAGTCACAAGTGACATAGATGTTACGCTTCATATTGTAGAGAAGCTGCTGCAATTGTCGAAACATATTAGCGTCTAAATGACGTCGAGCCGGATAACACGGTGCAAATTCCCATACAAGATTCAATATTCGTCTTGCGAGTACTCTGGATCTTGAGTACCCCTAACAACCCCTCTTTAACTCCGTTATAGAGAACAACGATCGAGAAGTGTGTTATCCGATGCGTCGCAGACGCGTATTTACAAAAGTAAACTTCTAAATGCATAGGTTTTGTGATATTTTCAAATTATTTTTGCAAAGAAGCACGCTTGGATATCTCACGCACCATTTTCCCCCACTGCACATACTGCAGCTGCTGTGTACGTGCAGTTCTGTCCTATTTGTTTGGCGCGACAGCCCCAACTAAACCAGGGCCTCCTCATTGACGAGATATCTAGATCACAAACAACGACGCAGCACAGACGGTAGGACTGCTCTGGACGAGTGATTAGCTCGTCTCAGAGACCTCTACCAGACAACACACAACAATCAGTAACAGAAAGACATCCATGCCTCCGGTGGGATTCGAACTCACAATTTCAGCAGGCGAGCGGCGGCAGAACTAAACCGTAGACCGCGCGGCCACTGGGACCGGAAATTGTGTCCTTAGTCATCCAAAATTAACTCTATGGGAGACAATGGAATTAGCATAGGATTTGCAAAGTCGGAATAGAAATATGATTAGTAGAAATGTCACTACATATAGAGAAAGGAATGTTTTTAAACGACACTGCCCATTTCTAAAATTGTACGTGTAGAATGTGATTGTAGATGAATGGAACAATAGTGGAGAAGTAATGGCAGGAAAAATCAAAGTATTCGAGAAAGTGTTGTCTCATTATTGCTTTATTTGGGGTATGCAATAACGGAGTTGGTCGAGGCAATGCTTTACAAGCTGGAAGATCGCGGGTTCGATTCTTGATGGTGTTATGGAAATTTTTTATTGACGTAATTCTTCCGGCCGCACTATGTCCTTGGTTTCGGCTCATCTTCTAACAGAAATGCTTACCAGAATAGACGGCAGTTGCGTGCAGCTAACACACGTACCATTTTCATGTGCCGATTATCACTAAATCTGGGAACCTCAACCTCTCAGAACCCTCAGGGCCTGTCCAGGCCTGTACAGGAAAGGTTTACTCTCAACGTCTTGTTCGCCACAAATCTTAAAAAAAAGTAGCCTGAGATCAACCCGAACCTCCTAGTGAACAGATCATCCACTAGACTCCTAAACCATAGTGCAGCCAATGTCAGTCTGAGGAACATATTTATGGAACTACTCTTGTATGTTGATAAGCAAATACATATTTATTTGACGAAACGTTCAAACAAGATGCCATATCTAAGTCGCTAACTTTGATCTAAGTTCAGTAGAAATATTGTATTAAATATGCCTTACTCTACCGTCAGTTTAATTTACGACCTACTTTGGCAACGTAATTGTAAAGAATTTAGATGAATTTTTCTAAACATTTAAAAGTTTCACAGGTACGTAATTTTGTAATCATGAAGCTGAGGATTTTCTGTGCCCAACAAACATTCTTCAGCCAATTATTCCACTAGTAAAACCAATTGTAGATTTTTAAAGGCAATGTTTTAAAATTTCCAAAAATAAAATATTTGTAACGTTTATATTTTCTTCATTCGAGAAATAAAAATTAATCTACTTGTTGAGAAGAAAACAATAAAATAAGTGGTAAAGTTTTCGAGTGTAATTCCTAAGTAAGAGTACGTAATTCTGCAATAAACAAAGTTGTGGGGAAAAACCCCAAGGAAAATTTCTTCCTTCAATAACTCATCGAAGTTAATTTTAATAAAATTTAAAATCTTCAGTTAAGAGCCTTTAAAAAGTACGAGGCCGTAATGTTGTTACTCTTGCTCTTTACTCCCAAAATTGACTATAAAATAAAAGCCTATACTTTTATCCAAAGATATCTTACAAACTCCTCTTCAGCAAAATGAAAAGAAGAAATGCAGCTAGTAATTTTTGTAAAATTACTAATTATAACCCTTAGCAAGTAAAATTTCCAGGATATGAATAATTATATCACATCTGTAAGGCTACTTTGTAAACGTCCAGGACGGGTAATACAAAAGCACACATCAGTGCTTTAATTGTTGCTTTGCTACAGTTATTCCTCTTTGCCAGAAGGCTAATGAAATTTCGAGAACCTCCATGTTTGTTGTAACAAAATAATTAATGAGTGGTGCGTTCCTCCATTTTAATTAATGATGCAGGAGCAGAAGGTGTCTGCATACCGCATATATCACACAGTGATACTGACGTCACCCACATCACAGCCACTTTGCATTGCTCCAATTCGTACTCCTTGACAGGGAATTGTTACTTCGCATACTGATTGCAAATAAATGGCTGATTATGACAATGAATATGACTGCCGATAATTGGATCGAACTTTTATCATATTGGTTCAGTTGTGGAGGCAATACTGATATCTCCAATTATTCTTAACTTCAGAAATAAACAGGGGTGAGGAAATAGTTTCAGTACCCCACCAGTTTAGCTCCGTACTAAAATTAAGCATTAAAGTATATACACTCATTATCACTCCAAAACTATAATTTCTTTATGTAAGATTTTGTGCAGTCTTGATTCTCTGAAGGCCGGTTGTTCGAGGTTTTGTTCTGCCCCAACCGCTGCTCTATTGTCAAGGTAGTTTCTGTGTTGGATAATGAATTCCTTTGCAGTGCATGGGTCTGTGTGCATTACGTCTCCTTCTTATGACTGCACTTCAGTTGGCATTTTGCTTGTTTACTCTAGCGTCTTAAATGGGAGGACCAGTTTTCATTTCTTCACACTGTAAATTAATAATGTGTCTTCTGTTACTTTTCTACTGTTTTCTACATTACACAATGACATACTAATATTCTTCTTATTCTTATTCTTCAATGGCGCGGCATTCCTCATCGGGCTTCATAGCCTCGTCAATAGTTCGCCTCCAGTTATTCGTATTCCGTGCTAGTCCTATATAGCCTTATTCGAGAAATAACATCAACTACGAATCCCTCCTGATTAACCGCTCAGCAAGTGTTTATTGAGTCAGTTCTAAACAATGTTCTAATATTCCAAAATCCAATTAGCATGTCCGTTTTATATTACCTAATCCGTCGCTGTTTCTCCGAACTTAACTGGAGAATTCTTTTGAATCTTCTCAACAATCCCCTTTTTTATGGCGTGAGGACGTTAACACCATGTCAAAGCCTTCTCTTCTTCAAAGGCTTGGGACAAGCTAGACCTACACAGACTTTTGTTGTTCTAACGTAGTGTTATGAATATGCAATATGAATATCAAATATTTTAAGTAATCCGTGTAGTCTGAGCTTTCCTGTTATTCGAAACAACATCATTCCCGCTAACCTCGAACTATTGAGTGTGCCGTACTTAAACAATCCTGTAATATTTAAGATTATCTAGCGTCGAATAACAGAGACATTTTAAAAATGCGTATGGGAAAGAAAGTGGAAGGAAGTGGTGCTCTCTTATCTTCAGGTACCATCCTGGCATTCCTTAGGGAAGTCAAGAAGAAATAAGGAGAATATCGGTTAGGAAAGCCAGCTTTCACACCAAACATGAATGAGATGTGGCTCGATATCGATCGTGATATTCGGACAACAAATTTTTTCATCTTTGTCTTCTGGGGACAGAAACTTCAGGGTGACCTGTGGTCGCCGAACTTTATGCTGATGAGAAACAAAAGAAATGTACAGGCCTGTATAAGTTCTACAGAAAATGTGCGAAACTTAAATATTCGTTTAAAAATTATTTCCAAGTTTTTTGCTAATAACAATACTGTTTCGGAACATCGAAATATGTAAGAAAAACTTTTTTCCTAGAAATATTCACCATTATTTACACACAAAAATACGAAAAATTTTGGTTTATTCAGGGTAAGAGGAAGAAATTAATCTCATTTCCAAAGCTGCCGTGCAGGGTCTTGGATCCACACAGTCTCCAGTTCATGTTTATCGTGGGTTCCGTTCTGGGGAAAGAGAGATCAGGGTGTGAAGCGCTGTTCGCAACGCCATTCAGTGTCGAGTTTATGAATGCACGGGGATATACCTCCATTCTCCTGGCCTATGTGTCCCATAACTTTATGCTTGTTTAAGCACATCAACAACTGAACTGCTGTATTACCTCAGTCATTGTGACACTAGGAAGACCTCGTCATAGGTGCGATATTTATTGGGGCAATGGCCACACAACCAGCAGCTCTCATAAACTAGCGATTAGATGTCTTTATGAACACTTAAACTCTCCAGCAGACGCGATAGCGTAGTCGGTACAGTGACTCGTAATGGGGTGGAAGGTTCGGGGTTCAAAAACTAGTGGATTTTCTCTTCTCCATATCCGTACAAACGTCCCTGGGACCTACCCAGCATCCTGAAAAAGCAGTAAGTTTTTCTTTCCCGGTGGTAAACCGACCAAGGCGTGACGTTCACCACCGACCCCATTCTACCGCCACTACACGTCTACTTCCCCCTCTGCGCCTGCATGGAATGTTACGGAGAAACCTTTACCTTTGAATTCAAGGTAAACTTCTCGCAGCCATTCCCCTATTTTTCCGAGATCAACACGCTGCTCGCGGTCCTACGGTTGGCTATCCCCTCCTAAAGACTAAGCAAGACATACTGAAACAAGGCACGAAACTTTTTTATGTTGGCACAAAGTTTGTTTGTTACACTTTCTACACAAGACATGGTCTTTCCACCTTGTCTCCTAGAAGGCCAAAGGCATTAAACTTGATTTAGACAACTGAGTAAGCTCGTCTTGTAGGTGTGTTTTTTTTAAGGACGGTTTCATCTGATTGAAATTCTCCTGTTTAGTGCAAGAGTAAAAAGGTAGTGTGTTTGTAGCCTGCCTTGTCATTTTGCTTTTTCCTTTCACTGTATCGTAGAAAGCGGATCGTTCCAGAAAGACGCAGGATGAAGAGTGCAGGAGGTGCGTGGGGAGTGGGGCGAGCATTGCAATGAAGAAGTTCTATTCTGCGGGACTGGGACAGTCTATAAAAAGTGCATAAAATGGCTCCCTATACCTCGGCCCTCTGTTTTGTCATTCGTATAAGTTGTATACAAACAAGACAGTCAAAATACGTATGACGTAATATTGAGGCGCTTTCGTACAATCATGCTCACAGTGAAAAAGCAATAAGTATTACATATTCTGATTGTGTGTTTTTAACCGTAAGTGTTCGGCGTACATATTGCCATCTCTGGCCTGTCCGGCTCTCCTATATTTTCTCAAATTATCTTACAAAAGGTACCATCTTCGGAGAAAATTTATTAACTATAAACGCGATTTTTTATTTTATCTGTAATTTTTATCTTGAACTTGTGTCAGTTTAAGAAGAACTGTGCGAGGTATGATCAAAAATGTAAATTTGTCTTGATGTAAAGTACTCATTCTTGTCAGGCTTTAATGAAATTTTAATCTTCTTGAGAGATTTTAGACACATACTCAAATACCGTTGACCGCGGTAGTACAGTGTTTAAGGTGCTGTGCTACAAATCGGAAGGTCGCTGGTTCCATCCCAGTTGGTTTCAGTGGATTTTTCATTTACATAATCCTTCCGATCGCACTATAGTCTGGGATCGACTCAGCCTCTAACAGAAATGAGTACCAGGAGTATTTCCTGGGGGTAAAGGTGGCCGGTGCGTAAGGCTGACAACCTACCATCATCCTGTCCCGTTGTCACGTATTCTGGGAACTTTAACTTCCTGGAACCCTTTGGGCCTGCTCAGTTCTGTAATGGGACTGCTTTACCTTTACCATTTTACTCAGTTACCAAATTTCATGAAAATCCTTGAAGTGGAAGCCGAGATGTTGCGTGCGGACGGAAGGACAGACATAAAGAAGTTAACGGCTATTTTTTGCAATTTTTTAACGCACCTAAAAAACATTGCGAGGCTTTCTGTGCCGGAGTACACAGAAAGCAAGCTGCCTTCTGCTAATTGGAACACAATATGCTACCAGCACAGCTGTACAGTTCTTGTACTTTTACTGCCTCCTTTCCAGTTACCCAGGGATTATTTAAGTCCACTGAAAATATGTACTGGAAAAAGTTCATGTCATTTTTCATGTTTCTAAGACCCAGAAATTTTGCTCTTTTATAAGCAATTAATAATTTAAACGAACTTCTCGCAGAATGTAGTCATAATTTTTAAGTTAATTTAAACAATGACCTGCCAACTGCTTGTACCTACATTTTCCAGGAAAGAAATATATTTCAGGCAGTAGCAGACAACTAGAAATACAGCTTTACCTGCAGCATGTGTAGGTTCAGCGTTAATTATGTCACACTTTGTACTCCAATTTCCCTTAATCACAATCAAAATGTACGTAGCTAATGTTTAATTCACGTACTTGTGACTAAGAAAGGAAATATATATCCGTATTTTTGTAGTTTTCAGCCGTATTCCCACGGCTGCTATATGAGACAAACGCGCGAGTAACTGAGTACTCTACAATGATACAGAGTGCTGTTTTCACGAATGCTTATCTGGCAAATATTAGTACTAGGGTGCATTTGGTAAGTGATTGAATGATCATTGTGATGACGATCCTACAGTTTTCGTTCGACGTACGGCAGGACAGCTAAGTCACTAGCCTGATTGTCGAATATAAAATAATTTTAGGAACGCAAAAAAGCGCCTCGATTACGTAAGTAACCAAAGAGTGAGCATTTCTTGTACTTGTCACATGTATGGACAGTCGGTAGGAAAAGCAAAATCTATCATTGTTTTTAAAACGTTACTGTTCCTACGACGTCACAAGTATCCACAAGCGACAAATGATTGTCAGCTGTACCAGTCGTAGGAATGCGGGTATTTTGGATAGAAACCCTTACCCTGCTAACGTGAAGAATATGGTGAGCTCCTAATAATGCCAGCAGATGGAAGATGGGATTTAACTCGGCGTTTAAAGGGTTAAACCCTGTCCTAATTTATTTTCTCCTTCGTATCGGTGTGATATCCTTTCCTCACATTTAAAATGACGAAAATATTTGAAGCTAATAACTGCTGTCTTCTGGGACGGGCTATGACACAGGGTGATTTGGAGCAATGTGTCAAGGTTGCAGAGGAAGTCAGTTTTATCTCTTCAGGATAGGGAGGGTAAACCGAGCAGATAATCATTCTGACTTAGCTTAGGAGTGAACAGTGGTACAAAGAACTGGCCGTTAAACAAGAGGCAGACTAGTAAAACGATCTCTTCTGTCCTTCCTATAAAACTCTGTCCTCAAAGAGAGCTGCATGTTCCTCAGAAACTTCCTTACCTCTTTCACCAAATTACAAGGCTTCGAAGCACAGACACTATGTCCTTAGTAATTACCGCTGCGATAGCTTCAAATCTCGCATTTATTGAGGATGTTTCAGATCTGAATGTTGAGCAGAATCTTTGTACCTGAGAGGAAGACAGAGAAAATGGCGTGGTGAGGATCTTCATAATTCACACTTCATACTTTCACTCTTAAAATTATATTGCTAGGATGATAAAATTCAGGAGAAAAAAGACGCAACAGAAATGTCCCACACATGAGAATAAGTCATGCGAAAAATGTTTTCCTTTCGAAAAACTCAAGGAACAAAAACATGTGTAAGATCTAGATGTAGGTAAAAATAAAACTCTTCTTAAAACTATGGAACGAAAAGGTGCAGGTAAAGTGACCTTCTCAAGGAGAATTCTGTTCCACAAAGTTAATTGTTTATTGTATTGTAACTATGAACTCTAACATTTCAAAATTACAATAATTCATTCCTTATGTTATGTTACGAAGGCTATTTGAAATGGCTACAGAGAATTCATTTTCTTATAATATTTAAAGGCCAGTCCCAGTGGCCGCGCGGTCTAAGGCGTAGGTCTACGGACGCTCTCCTGCTGAGATCGTGGCTTCGAATCCCACCGAGGGCAGGGATATTAGTTTGTCTGTGAGTGTTGTGTGTTGTGAGATACAGGCCTCTGCGACGATCTGATCACTAGTCCATAGGAGTCCTACCGACTGTGATACGTCGCTTTGTGTGATCTAGTAACCTCAAGAATAATGAGGCCATAGCCCCCGTTGGGGCGCAGGAAATCAGATAACTTTAAACAAATGCAACAATAACAAATAAATCTTATATACGTCACGTAGCTAAGTACAATAATTTCTGTACATGGTTTTGGAAATTGCAACTAAACGTATTCACATGTTATCACTCATTTTCTGGGGTGTCACATATGATTTAGATCAGTTTCTCTATTACACAGATTTCAGCATCGTATTATTAATACACAAAATAATAAAACATGTTTTCTGGAATATGTTGGTAGAATGAACATCTTTGGATCTTTTCCGATTGCGATTCTTCTTCCCGCACACTTGATGCAACAGGCAGGATATGTCCAAGCACTGGCTGTAGATTTCCGGTCACCGCAAACTGACTGGCATTCATGCTTTTCACATGCATACCAAATTTCACACCCCAATTCCATCTGCAAGCACCTTACAATTTGCGATGACAGAGCACTTTTGCATTACTATATACGTAAACGCAGGCATAGTACATATAATTAAATCAAGTAACGAAGACAGTGGTTGAACTGTCCGATGCCTAAAATTGGTCTCTCTTATGGAATACCAGCAACGTCCGTTCCTACATCGTAATGGACACAGTCCGTGACGATTTTAAGATCCAATGCCTTAATGCCCTTTAGTTAAACAATTTATTTAATTTGACTTTTCAGTCCTAAACACATTCTGCGGGTACAACAAAGAGTTTATGGGTGTTAAAAACTGAAGTGTATGCACTTTTTATGTTTATGGTTTCGAGCATCGTTGATCTATATTAATAATTGTCCAACGAGATGCAATACAAAACAGTCTATTTATTATTCTGCAAGTTCACTCTACATGTTTCGGGTGTCAACCACACCCGTCATCAGGAGTACACAAAACTGTATCTACAGTCTCCGGTGCTGGTCATATTTTTTGTGCAGCTACCTCCCTCCAACGTGGACAAGCTTGGCCACGTTGGAAGGAGCTAGCTGATGATGGTTGTGGTTGACACCCGAAACATGTAGAGTGAACTTGCGGAATAATAAATAGACTGCTTTGTGTTGCATCTCGTTGGACAATTATTAATATGTATAAAGGTATGCACATCGCACAGACCACACATTTACGTACATTGCACGTAGCAACCGCTGACCTATAGCCTTAAAACAAGGTAGAAGATGTGCGTTTCACGTAACATTGTGCGGCCTTTACGTAAATATTGTTGCCATGGAAATACAAAAATGCTTCCCATTGTATTTTTGACCTACACCTGTCGCTGTCAACAATGTAAGAAGCACTGGAAACGTGCCACGGAAGCACAGCCATGCCTTCTCTACATTGTTACGCAAAATATGTCGCTGGCAATAATATGAAACACATTTTGGTCTTCGTATATAGTGTTCGATATTTTGTTTCGAATTTAAACTGGATTGGATTATGTGTAAATACATACACGTAAGTACATACACACACACACACACACAAACACACACACATATATATATATATATATATATATATATATATATGTATAAATACAGGGTTATTCATAAGTCCCTCCGGGATTTCCGAACTCGACTGTGCAACAACCAAGACAGACACGGCAGAAAGGAGCATATCAATAGGTAGAGAATCTCTCCAAGTTTTTCTTTGTACTAGGGGCCTTGGCGTACTTGCAGGTTCCACCGCTAGAGGGTAGTCGTGACGAAAAATGGCGTTCATAGTGAATAAGAAAGCGTTCTGTGTCTTGGAATTTGCCAAAACCGAGTCAATTGTGACGGTGCAACGGAGGTTTCGGATCATGTACCACACAGAACCACCTACAGACAAAAAAAAATTCCTGAATGGTACATGAAATTCCAGCAGAGTGGCTGCTTGTGCGCTGCGAAAAGAACAGGCCGTCCGGGCCCATCGGCTGAGACTGAGGAGCGTGTGCGAGAAACGTTTGTCAGGAGCCCTCAGAAGTCAACAACTCGCGCGAGCCGGGAATTGCAGATGTCTCAGTCAAGTGTTTGGCGCATTCTGCGCAAACGTCTTCGCGTAAAAGGA
>Ga0123352_10000275_pt1 | contig 61720 bp, 52 predicted proteins | sample TergutLab28metaG_FD_89700 | JGI IMG/M metagenome (GOLD analysis project Ga0123352, IMG submission 89700) | Labiotermes labralis P1 segment gut microbial communities from Petit-Saut dam, French Guiana - Lab288 P1 | ecosystem: Host-associated > Arthropoda: Insects > Digestive system > Gut ... | reverse complement strand
TTTGACATCTTTAGCCCATTTGAATCCTATGAGGTTTAAAGGTTATTATTGGGATCAAAGTTGTCAAATGTATTATCTGCAAAGTCGGTTTTATGATAGTGAGATTTGTAGGTTTATATCGGCGGATGATATCAGTTTTATTAATTTTAATTCTATTGGTGGACTTAATTTATTTGCGTACTGCTTAAATAACCCAGTTATGTATTTAGATAGCACCGGAAATATTGCGATTTCAATATTTGCATTAACACTTCTAGTAGGTGGTTTAATTGGCGGTGGAATCGGTGGAATCAATGCATTATCAAATGACGATTGTTTTTGGCATGGATTCTACAATGGTTTTATTTGGGGAGCAATTACTGCTGCTGCATTGCCATATATAAAAATTAAATCCTTAGTCCTCGTGGCAGGCTTTATGATAGGTGCTGGATCGAATATTACTGAACAATTGTTTGTTCAAGGCAAGTCGTTTAGGGATGTTAACATCTTAGAAAGCCTAAGAGCTGGTGCAGTTGCATCTGTGTTAAGTCTTGCAGCTTTTGGATTAGACCAAGCAATTTTTAACCCACTGATTAGGGAAGGATTTCAAGTTGCTTCTATTTTTTCTGGTGGATTATTTGCATTCTTTCTTGATTCATTTGGGTTTATTACTGAAACAATACTTGATGAATTTTGGGAAACGAATTCCATAACTTTTAATGACTTGAGAAGATGGAGAAGGAGTCAGCCAGGAGTAAATGATCAACATCCAGCTAATGTTTTTTAGTTATTAAAGTTAAAATAAATATACGAAAGGGTTTAGTTATGAAAAAGAGATGTGTAATTTCAAAAACTTTTTATATTCATTTTTGTATACTTATAATAAGCATTGGAATGATAATAAGCTATTTTGTATTGCGGGCTTTAAATAGAGACTTCAATGGATTAATAATTTTTGGCATTCCGTTATTTGGCATGGTTTTATTTGTGTCAAGAAGTGCCTTTCAATGGGTTACTTTTACAGAAAAAGGCATTTACGCTATGTCTATTTATGGATTAATTAAATTTTGTCTTTGGGAAGACATCCAAAAGATTGAGGAGTTTCAACCAAAAAGACACTATATCCATGAAAAATGCTTGCTAGTATTAACCGATAAGCCTCATAAAGAGGATGAGATGTTGCCATTTAATGGAAAATATACAAACTTAAGAATTCCGATTAATTCATTCACTAAGTCTATTATCAAGGAAAAATTTATAGAGCTGGAAAACGCAAAATATTTTTCTAAAAATTATTTGTTAATGGAAACAAACGAAGACCCTTCGCCTGAAGTAGAGAAAGAAAACAACAACTAAATAGAATCGAAGAACTGCAAAATTAGTTTAAAAACTGGTTTGCGGTTCTTTTTAAATCGCTAAAATTCATAATAATTTAAACTACTTTTTATAAGGAAGAATAGTTAAATCACTGATTTATCAACTGTTGATTTCCTTGTTTATTTTATTACCGGGATATAATCTGTTTATGGATAGAGTTCAAGAGGCAAGAATAAAAATTGAAACAGTAGCAAAGCAAGCGCAAAACAAAAAAAACAAAAAATAAAAAAACAGCAAGCAACGACAATTATTGATTTGACACTAGCACGCCCCAAGAAATTGGAGCGGGGTTTTTCTTTAATCTACTACAAATAAATATAATTTTTTCGAAATAATTATTGACGCAAAAAAATTTGACAGCCCTTTATATTTATGCTAAACTTTGTATACTATATTGTTTAAATAACATATCAAAATTCTTGACAAACAAGCCTCAATTGATGTAAAATATTATTATGACGATGACAGATTAATAACAGAATTAGGTAGTGATTACCGACTTGATTTTCATTATGATGAGAATAATTTATTATTTGCGTTTAGCTATACTACGCAGCAACAAAGAAATAAATATTTCTATATAAGGGATTCGTTACTTAATATCAATGGTATTACTGATGATAAAGGAAACTTAATTTGTGAATATGAATACGATGCTTGGGGCTCGCATCATATACTTAATGCGGATGGTTCGGTTAATAATGATTTGACATCTGTAGCCCATAAAAATCCAATGAGATACAAAGGATATTATTGGGATGAAGCCGTCAAGATGTATTATTTGATGAGCCGATTCTACGATCCTTCAATTTACCGTTTTATTAGTGCGGATGATATTCAGTTTATCGACCCAAGTAGAATTAGCGGATTAAATCTGTTTGCGTACTGTAATAATAATCCTGTAAATATGATTGATTCAGATGGTTATAGGCCTGAAAGGGTTAAAAACATATTTAGTGCTATAACCATAGCAGGTGTAGTAGCTTTAGGAGTAGGATTGTTATTCGTTCCGGGCGCTCAAATTTTCGGTGTAGCAATTTTAGTTGGTGGAATAACTGGTGGCGCAATGGGAGGCATAAATGCTAACGCCAGCGGTGGTGATATTTTATCTGGGATAGCTCTCGGTGCAATTGGTGGAGCAGCTCATGCTGTATTAGCTGTTTCAAAGGTAGGATATTTAGCTACAGCCGCAATTGGTTTTGGGATAGGCTTTGCGCATGATTTTGCATCACAAATGGCGGTTAGCAGAAGAAGCTTTGGGGATGTTAATTTTAGACAATCATTGCAGGCAGGAGCATTTTCTGCAGTATTTGCGGTAGCCTCAAAAGGTTTCGCTGATTGGTTCAATGCATTTGGAATTGAACATGGTGGAACGCCTTTGACTTTTAGAGAGATGCAAGCCGTATCTGTAGCATTTACTCCAAGATTTGCATTTTCTCAATTTGCTACTGAACATATGTTTCCGACTAAATCTTGTTACTGTTAATGATGTGCGTAATGGAATAAGAGACGCATTCAATCAATTTAGGAGAACACCTCGAGGAAGATCTCTTCTAATTAGATTTTGATTAAAATAATTATCATGGAGTGATTTATTTGAAAAACAAAAAGCACTTTGTAACAATGACAGGTATAGTGTATTTATTATTAGCTATAATTCCGCTTTTATGGGCGCTTATATCATTGATAGCTATTTTGATGGGCGAAGAAGGGATGTTACCATTCTTTTTTGGCAGTTTAATCATATCTTTAGGTCTTATATTAATAGCTAAATATTTTTGGGAATGGATTGAAATTGATGAAAAAGGCATTTCTTCAAAGAGAATTTTCAAAAGTATTTATAGTATTGAATGGGGAAAACTAGATAAAATTGAAAAGGCACGCATAAAAGGCGAAGTAGAAGTAGAATTTCGATTTATAGCTATTGAACAAAATTTTATAGTTGAAGATTATAAAAATATTTTTAACAAAAGTAACGGAGTAATAAAATTTCGACCGACAAAAGCCGTTAAAAAAGATTTAATTAAATATTGTCCAAACCATGATATATTAATAAATATCATTGAATATGGATTCCAAAAAAGATTTGCACTCAATAACGAAACAAATGAAGAACTTTCGCCTGAAGTAGAAGAATAAAACACAACAAAATAAACTCAATGAACTGTAAAATTAGTTTAAAAACTGGTTTGTGGTTCTTTTTTAGGCTTTAAAGTCATTTTTATATTAAATCCATGAGATCAACCACAATGCTATAGTTAGACTTTTATCGACAAAACATTAAAATCACTTGGAAAAATGGGATAATTGCGGTAAAATATTGATATTCCGATAGTTTGGTTATACGGAATAATAACAGAAACGAATAGAAGACACTAAATAAGAGGTGAAATCATGAAACCGAAATTACATATGGAAATACCTTGGGCTGAATTTTATGAAAGATATACAGAAAACTTCGAGGAATTTTTATTTTGGTATAAAGAGTATAAAATAAATTTATGTTATGGAAAAAACGGTTCATTCTCATATAATATTTCTAATGGCAAGAAATTATTGGCAACAGAGGATTTTAAAACTCCAAATGAATTGTTGGAAAATGCAAAGTTTGATGGTAAATTAATTAAAGAAATATATATTGATTTGGAATAAATCGTCATTTTTTATAAATCAAATAAGGAATAAAGATTTTGAATTTGAGTGAAACCTTAAAAAGCTTTGCTCTTTTTTCTGCTCAAAAATAAAGCATCAAGATAAATGTTGTAAAAATCATTTAACTAAACTCTAGTGCGTAGTTGTTTAGTGTCATAAATCATGTCAGACCCTTCAGGTAAATTATAACAAGAAGCAATCAAAATGAAAAAAATGACCATCAAAAATGATTGCTATTTTGGCCGTTTAGAAGTAAAGGTCACCTTACTGACTATTGATAAAAGCTAACTTTGTGAAAGAAGTGCGAAACTTTGTCAGATTTTAACATATTAATTGCTGATTTAGCATAAAAATATGCTAGAATATTTAACTGATGTTATAAAGCTAAAACCTTTTCGACATAGAATTAATACTAGTTAAATTAGTAATGAAATAAATATAAATTTGGAGTGTTTTATGAATGGTTAAAAAATAGATTTGTTTTAGGTTTAATACTATTAAATAGGAACAGTAACATTACTCAGTGGTTGCTCAAGTGATCCAAATCCAGGAGGTTGGCGCTGGTGGTATACTCTTCTTACAGTATTCACAATTTTATTAGTTGTGTTATTGATAATGCTAATTAATACAATTTTGCGCGGAAGAAAGTTGTATAGTGAAGTATCTGCTGTAAAGAAAGTTATCTCTAAAGAAGTTTCGATGGCGTCTGATAATAAACTAGAGGATGCTATTAATAAAGTAACGGCAGAAACACTCAATAAAAGTGTATTTGCTATGGATGCTGCTTATAAAGATTGTAAAATTCCATTAGCAGAGAATAATGAATATATCTTGACAGATATTGATCGTTATATTAGCAGTAAGATTAATATTATAAAAACTGAGGCAACGGGAAAGAAGCCGACAAGTTATAAGATAAAAGGTAAGAAATCTTTTGCGTTACTAATTGACTTAGGAAATGGAAGATTTAAGTTAACTGTAAAATGTGGTCCTGCTTATGGCGTAAAACTTCTTGAGTATTTTAAAAATATAGTCGAACAGTCTAAGTTTCCGTATGGCGTTATCTGGTTTACCGTTTCAAATGAAGTAAAACAACCTTCGCTAGAACTAATTAAACAAATGATTGATATTTCATACGAAATCGCAAAAATAGGTTATTAGTAGCTTTGATAAAAAAATATAGAGGTTTCTAGAGAAGAAGCATGCAGATGCTAAAAGGAGAAGTTTAAACATGATGTTTTACAAAAGAAGAATTTTAATTTTAGTCGCAATGATAACATTGACACTCGCGTCAATTACAGTAATGTTAGTGGGTCGTTACACGACTAATAATGAAACAACTACTATACCGCCAAACGAAGTATTTTCGATAACCTATCGAGATGCAGGAGGAAATGCCTTTAGCGGAACGCTAGGAGAAGATACCCCAGTTACTCATTCAAGAGGAACAGATACAGTTTTAGTTAATCCAACTAAAGCAGGCAACCAATTTTTAGGTTGGTTTTTAGAGTTTGATGTGAGTGGAGAAGCAAGAACATATCTTGGCGCTTATGAATTTGAAGATGATATTACACTCTATGCCAAATGGCAAGCAGATGCCAATGTATTGGCAATCAATTATTCTGATGTTGGCGGCGGAATATTCAGCGGAATGCACGGAACGGGTGCGCCTTTTGTTCATAGATTGGGTTATCAAACTGATTTAATTAGTCCAACGCGTGAAGGATATACATTTTTCGGATGGTTTTTGAATGAGGAAGGAACAGGCAAGCCAATAACTTACTTAAGTGCGGATTCTGAATTTGAAAATGAAGTAAATCTTTATGCTAAATGGCAAGCCAACATTTATTCAATTACATATAATGCCAACAGACCGACTGACGCAAGTAATTATGTTATTGGCGTAATGGGAATTACAACGCATACATTTAATGTCTCCAGCAATTTATCTGCTAATATGTTTGAACTTAGCGGTTGGACATTTATTGGCTGGAACACCTCTAGCGACGGAAGCGGTACTGCTTTTGCAGATGCGCAAGAAATTCTTAACTTAAGTGTACTTAATAATGCAAATGTTAGCTTATATGCGCAATGGGAAGCTAATACTTTTACGATTACTTACAATGCTAATCAGCCTTCTAATGCAAGCAATACAGTAACAGGAACGATGAATCCTTCAATTCATACTTTTGATACAACAAGTTTTTTAACGGTTAATGCGTTCCAATTAACAGGATTTGGCTTTGCGGGCTGGAATACAGAAGCTGATGGTTCAGGATATTCGTTCGTTAACCTTCAGGATATTACAAATTTAACCCCAACTAATAATGCAAACATTAATCTTTTTGCGCAATGGGCAGAAGGAGAATTTGCGATTACATATTTAGATGTTAATGGAACAGCTTTTAGTGGTAGTTTTACTGGGGCATTTCCAACAACTCATCAATATGGAACGGAAACAGTTTTAATAACTCCATATAGAGTAGGATTTTCCTTCCTTGGCTGGTTTTTAAATGCATCAGGGACAGGAACGCCAATTGCAGTCTTGGGTGCTAATCAATTCGATAACGACATTACACTTTATGCCTTATGGGAAGCAGAAGAATTTATTATTAATTTTGATGTTGCTGGCGGCAACTCGTTACCTTCACAGAATGTGACATTTGGTCAAAGTTTCACATTACCAACTCCGACTAGAGAAGGTCATAGCTTTAATGGTTGGACGCATAATGAAAATGTATTTGATTCTGGTACTTGGAATATCGCAAGTGATATTACAATAATAGCGAATTGGATCGCAGAGACATATATAATTACATTTAATGTCAATGGTGGAAATACATTGCCTTCAGATAGTCAAAACGTAACTTTTGGTCAAAGTTTTACTTTACCGATACCTACAAGAACAGGTCATACCTTTAATGGCTGGACATATAATGAAAATCCATTTGCTTCTGGTATCTGGAATGTTGCAAATAATGTGACGCTAGTAGCGACTTGGACAGCGAATACTTATAATATTCATTTTGATTCAAATGGTGGAAGTTCTGTTTCTGATATGACTGTCACATTTGGAGAGAACTATCTATTACCAACACCAACAAGGATTGGTCATACATTTGACGGCTGGAAAAATGGTTCGACGCTTGTTCCTGGAAGTGGACTTTGGAATATCGCAGAAGATGTAGTATTAGTTGCAGAGTGGATCGCAAACACATATATAATTACATTTAATGTCAATGGCGGAAATACATTGCCTTCAGATAGCCAAAATGTAACCTTTGGTCAAAGTTTTACTTTACCGATACCTACAAGAACAGGTCATACCTTTAATGGTTGGACATATAATGAAAATCCATTTGCTTCTGGAACCTGGAATATACCAAATAATATTACAATTGTTGCGACTTGGAATGCAAATGTTTATACGATTACCTTTGATGTAAACCAAGGAGATGCCTTGTCTTCAAATACGCAAACTGTAACGTTTAATGAAGCGTATACGTTGCCAACACCAACGAGAAGTGGTTATGAGTTTATTGGCTGGCATTATAACGAGTCTTATGTAGCATTATCAGGATTAGCGTGGAATATCTCAGGAGATATTACTTTAATTGCACAATGGTCATATGAGATATTTCTAATTACATTTGACGTAGATGGCGGCAATATGTTACCATCAAATACGCAAACTGTAGGTTTTGGTGTAAATTATACTTTACCGATTCCGACTAGAACCGGACATACATTTGACGGCTGGTTTCATCAATCAACAAGAATAGCTACATCGGGAATCTGGAATATCGCCGCTGATGTTACATTAACCGCACATTGGATTGCTAACGATTATATAATTACTTTTGACACAGATGGCGGCAATACTCTATCTGATATGACAGTAACATTTGGCCAAAATTACACATTGCCAACTCCGACTAAAACTGGCCATACTTTTTTAGGATGGATGCATAATGATGGTATAATTTCATTTGAAGGCGTTTGGCTTATCGCTAATGATATTACATTAACTGCTTATTGGGAAGCAAACACATACACAATTACCTTTAGCTTTGATGATGGCTATTCAGCTCCGGCAGCAATAACAGTAACTTTTGGTCAGTCCTTTACTCTACCAGAACCAACAAGAACAGGTTTTGAGTTTGGTGCGTGGCATCGTGATGGAGTAGGCTTTCCTTCAAGCGGAATATGGGATATCGCTAATGATGTTTCCTTAGTCGGAACCTGGATCGCAATGAACTTTACCATAACTTTTGTTTTAACTACTGACGCTACGATGACTGAGAGTCATACGATGCTTGTTACGTTTGGGGAAACATATAGTTTGCCAATCGCAACTTTGACTGGTCATACATTCAATGGCTGGGAGAGAGAAGATTCAGGGCTATTAAGTTTGACAGGTATTTGGAATATCGCTTCCGATATCACACTTACATCTGTTTTTAGTGCTAATGAATATATTATCACTCTTGATGTTAATGGCGGAAATACATTACCTGCCAATACACAAACTGTTACATTTGGACAAAACTATACATTGCCTGTTCCAACAAGAACAGGACATACATTTAATGGCTGGTATAATGGAAAAGATTTAATGCCTTTAACTGGAACATGGGATATCGCCAATGATGTAACATTAGTTGCGTCATGGACAGCTAACACATATACAATTACTTTTGATGTTAATGGTGGAGAAAATTTAGATCCGAACACACAAAACATAACTTTTGGTGAAAGTTATACATTACCAGAGCCAACAAGAAACGGTTTTACATTCCTTGGCTGGTTTAACGGACTAGATTTAATTGATTTAACCGGAATCTGGGCTATAAGCGAAAATATTACTTTAAGAGCCGAATGGGAGAGCCAATCTTTCTTTGTTAATTTTGATGTTAACGGTGGTACCCCGATTGAGTCAATTATAGTGACATTTGGTGAAACATATCTATTGCCAACTCCTGTTAGAACAGGTCATACATTTGTTGGCTGGTTTGACGGAACAACTCAGATAGCAATTTCAGGAACTTGGGGAATTGGTGATCATGTTACTGTAAGAGCAGAATGGACGGCTAATACATACACAGTTAACTTTAATACAAATGGCGGAAATACAATTACACCGCTAACTGTTACCTTTAGTCAAAGTTTTACATTACCGATACCAACAAGAGAAGGTCATACTTTTAATGGCTGGTTACATAATGAAAATCCATTTAATTCAACAGGTACATGGAATATCGATAGCGATATTACACTAATTGCCTCATGGACTGCAGATACATACACAATTAATTTTGACACAAATGGCGGAGATGCACTATCTGCTATGCTAGTAACATTTGGACAAAGCTATACATTGCCGACTCCAACAAGAATAGGCCATACATTTCTTGGCTGGGAACTTTCAGGAGCTATTATTCCCCAAGAAGGTGATTCTTGGTATCGTATTCCAAGAGAACAAGATGATGGAAACTTTCTGATGTTTGCAAGATGGCAAGCAAATAGCTATACAATATCTTTTGAATCAAATGATGGAAATATAATTGTACCGATAACGGTGACATTTGGACAAAGCTATACATTACCGATACCAACAAGAACGGGACATACATTTAATGGCTGGCAACATAACGAAACAAATATACCATTATCTGGCACTTCGTGGAATATCGCAGAAAATGTGACATTAGTTGCTCAGTGGACGGCAAATACTTATACAGTTGAACTTTGGCACCAAGTTCCGTTTGGTTCAGCAACGCTATTTGATACAATAACTGTGACCTTTGGTCAGTCATTTATATTGCCTGATCTTGCGCCTGTCGTTTTAGCAGATGGAAGTGTTTGGATATTACATGAATGGGTTAGAACCGATGACGGATCACTTGCGGCTTTTCCTTTCATAGGAACATGGAATATAGATAGTAATGTTTCGTTATTATCTGAATTTGAATTGTTTTCAGTCAGGGTTGCGTTTGACGCCGATGGCGGAAGTGATCATGCGGCTGTGACTATTTTAATGGGAGCAACTTATTTTTTACCTACTCCGATAAAGACAGGACATACATTTGAAGGCTGGTTTCATGGCACAACACTTGTCTCACAAAGCGGAACATGGACTATAGCTCAGTCTGTGACATTAGTGGCTAGTTGGACAGCTCAAACTTTTACAGTAACATTTAATTCTGATGGCGGAAATGTAATAGATAGCCAGAATGTAATATTCGGACAAAATTATACATTGCCGACACCAATAAGAACAGGTCATACTTTTACTGGTTGGCATCATGTTATTATGCATCAACAGACATTAATACCTACATCCGGCGTATGGGACTTTGTACCGCCAAGTGGTATTAGTGTTAATTTAATCGCCTTCTGGACCGCAAACACATATACAGTCGAATTCTGGCGCGAAGTTAGACACGGATTGCAAACACATTTTGATACGGTGACAGTAACATTTGGAGAAGTATTTTCTTTTGAGGAGCCTTCAAACGTTATGTTAGCTGATGGATCTCTTTGGAGATTCCGTGAATTAGTTAGGACTGATGATGGCTCTCTTGCTAATTTTCCTTTAACAGGAACATGGAATATTGACAGTGATGTCACATTATTCGCAGAATTTAATTTATATTCAGTTTTGGTGCTCTTTAATTCTAATGGCGGGAATGAGATTGCAGCTATCAATTTCGTTATAGGCGCAACTTATACGCTACCAACGCCGGAAAGAACAGGTCATAGCTTTGACGGCTGGTTTCATGGTTCTACGCTAGTTTCACAAAGTGGAACATGGAGTATAGATTCGTCTATAACATTAAATGCCCAATGGAGTGCAAATACATATACACTTGAACTTTGGGATCAATTAAACATAGAGTCGCCTTGGGTTCTAATTGATACAATAACAGTAACATTTGGCCAAAGCTTTACGTTACCAACGCCAATACGTGAAGGTTATACATTCAGCCATTGGCGACATAGCACAGACGCATTAATTACATTACCTCAAAGCGGAATTTGGAATAGGGATTACAATTTTCAAGCTAGAGCAGAATGGAGTGCAAATACATATACAATTACATTTGATTCTAATGGAGGTAATCTATTATCTAATCATATTGTAACATTTGGCCAAAGCTTTACATTGCCGAGCCCGATAAAGACAGGACATACATTTGCCGGTTGGTATTATAATGATTCAGTAGTATCTTTAACAGGAACATGGAATATAGCTACGGATGTAACTTTAGTAGCTTCATGGACCGCAAATACATATACAATTGCCTTTGATACAACTTTTTCCTTTTTCCAGCAGGGTAGTATAACTGTTACCTTTGGTCAAACTTATAATCTTCCAAATCCTTGGGATGTGTTATCTGGCTTTACATTTAATGGCTGGTATTATGGAACGGATTTAATTCCTTTGACGGGTATATGGAATATAGCTATGGATGTTACTTTAACTGCATCATGGACAGCAAATACATTTACAATCACTTTTGACGGATCTATCAGTGGCATGAATTTTGAAAGTATTACAGTTACATATAGCCAGCCTTTTAGTCTTCCAATGATTAATTGGTCTCAAGGATCTGTAAGATTTGATGCATGGTATTTTAATAATGAACGTCTTCCTTTAACAGGCGAGTGGTCAATAGCTAATAATGTCACGCTTGTTGCATCATTCATACCTGAAATAGAATTTGTTTCTGTAGTTAGCGGATTAAATTATAGTATCGCCATAGATACAGAGGGTCGCTTATGGAGCTGGGGATCGAATCAAAACGGTCAGACGGGATTAGGAACAATAGCAGGTACTACCCATGTTCCAACACTGATAGATACTGAAATGGCACGTTTTCAAAAGGTCACGATGGATAGCGGAGCTACTATCGCAATAGATACAGAAGGACGCTTGTGGAGCTGGGGATTTAATCAAAATGGTCAGACTGGTCAAGGAGTAACTACAGGAAGTACATTAAACCCAACAATGATTAATACCGGAACAACAACTTTTCAATTTATTGTTTCTGAACATAACTTTACCGTTGCGATAGATACAGAAGGTCGTCTTTGGAGTTGGGGATTAAATCAGATAGGAAGAACCGGACAAGGAATAACAACAGGACATACAACGGTTCCAACAATGATTAATAGCGTAACAGCAACTTTTCAAATGGCTTCAATAACAGATAGAGCGGTTGTTGCTCTTGATACCCAAGGTCATTTATGGAGTTGGGGAGCTAATATTTCGGGTCAGACGGGATTAGGTACAACAGAAGGAAGTACATTAAACCCAACAATGATTAATACCGGAATGTCACGTTTTAGTTATATAGCATCTGACTGGAGGTTTACTATTGCGATTTCTACGCTTGGCCACTTATGGAGCTTTGGTACGAATGCACTCGGAAGAACAGGATTAGGAATAACATCAGGAGATACATTGACTCCAACACAAATAACTACAGGAACAATCTTTAGTTCTCTAGCTGTTTCCAATAGTAATAATATTGCGATAGATTCAGAAGGCCGACTATGGAGTTGGGGTAGTAATGGAGATGGTAGAACGGGTCAAGGAACAACTACAGGAAGTACAAGTGTTCCAACACCTATTGAAACAGGAGCAATACGTTTTAATTCTGTACATGTGATGGGAACTTTTAGTATTGCGATAGATTCAGAAGGTCGTTTGTGGAGCTGGGGTCAAAATGCTGATGGCAGAAATGGACAAGGAATCGAAACAATGAGTTCTACAGTGATTCCAACTCTGATAAATACTGGAAATGCGCGCTTTACTTTTATTTCTCTTTCGACCATGCATGGTGCAGCAATTGATACCAATGGTCATTTATGGAGTTGGGGAAGTAATGTTAATGGTAGAACTGGTCAAGGCATGATGATTGAAAATACTCTTATCCCAACCAGACTGTTAAGGTTTGAGAAAGATCGTTTTGAACAGGCCTTTGCGGAGCTTTTACCGATTTATAAAATTGAAAGAGGCTTTGGGACTACATATGATGTAACGCGTATATTGACTACACCAGGAGCCACTGTTACTTGGACAACATCAAGACCTGATATTTTAAATATTAATACATTAGAATTAAATTTGCCAACAACAGAATGGATAAATATTGATTTAATTGCTTCGGTCACAATTGGAAGTGAAACACGGACAAAGACCTTTACAGTTCCGGTTATGCCAATTATAGAACATGACAGTGTGTGGTTTATTAATGTCAACGGCGGTGAAACTTTTTCCATAATCGGTAACTCTATAAGATATTATAATCGCTGGGATGAAGTTCAATGGGAAACTACATGGTATCGCGATGTAAACGGAGATATAATTTTTGTGATTAACGATGATTATAGTAATAATTTTTTTATCACATTAGAAAATAATTATTTAGTATTTTGGGAAATAGGTTTTCAAAATCAATGGCTAGAGCAGTTTCGACAAGATTTAACAGAACAACCTGTTAGTGGAACTGGAGTTTAGGAGAAATCCTTTAATAAATTATTTGAATCTTTACTGAACAAAACGAAAATAAATTTTCAATTCGGGGCTTGATGCCCCTTTTTTTTATAAGAAATTACAGTGTTACTTGTAATCTTATGGGTGTTTTTAGATTGTTGTCTCTCAGATTTTTGCCATTATATTTAAACTGGTATTGATATTTTAATTAATAAACTTTTCTGTCTTAGTCTGAAATAAGCGATTGTTCCTCTTACTATTTCTTCAATATCATAAAATGACACTTTGGTGTAATGAGATAAGCTTATTCTTAAACTAAATATAAAAGAGAGGTAACATTTCTATTAATTATTAACACAATTCCAAAAAGGCAGGTGTATAAGGTTAGTGATATTTATAACACTCCTTGGTCAGTTGATTTACCTAGTGTTTATAGGAAGTTAAGAAACCTATCAGTAATTAAGTTGAAAAGAGCCTTTTCAATTATAATAGCAGAATATTCTTTTATTTATTACGAAATTTTGGTATAATAGTACTATTCAAAATTAGTCAAAATAGTTAGTAAAGGAAAGATATAGATGAGCAACTTAGTGGATTCGAAATTTTATGCTGATATAAAAGCCATGATACAAGAAGCTAGACAACAAGTTGCAAGATCTATTAATTTTGACTTATTGGAATATTGGGAAAATGATCGTTGAACAGCAAAAAGGTCAAGAGCGTGCGGATTATGGACAGAGATTGTTAATTGAACTTTCAAAACGTATGACTAGTGATTTTGGAAAAGGATTTAGCGAGAGAAGTTTATAGCGAATGCGTAGCTTTTATCAAACTTTTCAAATTCCGCCAACAGTGTTGACGAAATTATCATGGAATCATTATATTGAGTTAATAAGCATAAAAAATGTTAAGAGAAGAGAGTTTTATCTAGAGGAATGTATCAAATCAAATTGGTCAGTCAGGCAGCTTTCTAGGCAAATAGCTTCATCTTTTTATGATAGGTTAATTGCGACAAAAATGGAAGATAAAGAGTCTGTTAAAAATGAAATAAATCTTACTTGTCCAAAAGAAAATATTGATATCATTAAGAACCCTTATGTATTGGAGTTCATGAATCTAGAAGCTAACTCTAGTTTTTATGAAAAGGACTTAGAAAAAGCATTAATAAATAATTTGCAAAAGTTTTTACTTGAACTTGGAAGAGGATTTAGTTTTGTTGAAAGGCAAAAGAGGCTTTCGAGTGATAATAATCATTATTTTGTTGATTTAGTATTTTATAATTACATATTGAAGTGCTTTGTTTTAATTGATTTAAAAACAGATAAGTTATCCTTTAATGATTTAGGTCAAATAGATTTTTATGTTAGATATTTTGATAAAGAAATTAAGCAAGAAAGTGATAACCCAACAATCGGTATTGTACTATGTCCTATAGCAGATAAAACATTAATAAAATATTCGTTTGCTTCAGAAAATAAAAATTTATTTGTCTCCAAATATATGACTTATATGCCAACGGAAGAAGAAATAAAAAAGTTAATAGCGGAAGAGAAAAAAATATTAGAAGAATTTGGAAGCAAAGTAAATTAAAATATCTTTTGTTTTATACCAAAAATAGTCTAATAGTTGGTAGATTTACTATAAAATGAGTTACACGTTAGCAATGCGTAGTCGAGACGGGTTGCTGTTAGGGGTATTTATGAAAAATGATAAATATAGCGTGAAATTGGCCATTTTAGGATATACTCTTGTATTTCTATGTATTATTATTGGTGTTTTCATTGTTTTAGGAATTGCTGCTGCCTTAATTTTCTTCTTTTCTATACTAGACGCAACTATAATCACAATTATATTTTCTGCAATACTGGCTATAATGACTTTTGCGTTTACAAAGCGATATGAATATAAATTATTTAGCGCTAAAGATGCTAGAGAAAATAAGACAAATATATTTCAAGAATACGTTACTTTTTTATTATTAAATCAACGATTAAAAACTGATTTTGATCAAAAGAAATTACAAGAATATCACACAAAGCTTATATTTAAAGTTTCTAATTCAACAGTTAACCATATATATGAACTCATTCAAGCTATTCAAAGTAAAAATCAAGGTAAGATTGATGCATGTATAAAGAAAATAATTAACTGTTTGAGAAAAGAATTAGGATACAATGATAAAATGCTCAACACATTGGCTATTAATAATATTCTTTTCGATAATAATGATAATAACTCAGAAAATATTTAAGCTTGATAGTTAAAAAAATATTGTTGGAACAAAATTTTATATCAGTATAATCTCGACCTCAAACGCTTAAAAAGAATAATAAATAGATACAAAAAGCTGGATTTAAAAATAAAGTCTACATTTTTAAATATTCAACAAACAATGCACTCTAGATTTTACTGGCATAAACTTTGACATATTTCAAAAATGTGGTTCTATTCATTTAATAATTTTGCTACTTCAGAATTAGTTATTTCTTTATTGCGATATTTATCTGCAACCTTATTAAAATCAGAAGATAGTTCATATCTTGCTCGCCCCATATGAACTCCTTTTTCTTTTGGCTAGGTTCGAAAAATGTCACTTATATTTAAACTGTGATGTCTGAAATATCTGAAATAAGCTCCTCTTGCCAAGAGAATCATTTGATTTAGCTATTTCTTCAATATCATAAAATGACACTTTGGTGTAATGAGATAAGCTTATTCTTAAACTAAATATAAAAGAGAGGTAACATTTCTATTAATTATTAACATTCTACAGAAAAAACTTGACTTTTAGCTTGCAATTTAGTATAATCTTTTGGTAGTGTACAGAGAACCGCACAAAAAAGGTTATAAACAACTATTAAGTTTACCTTAATGGCGAGTCTTAAAAATTAAAATGAGGAGGAAAAATATGTACGCAATTATTGAAACAGGCGGTAAACAAGTTAAGGTTTTAATAGACCAACCAATTTACGTCGAAAAAGTTGAAGGAAATGTCGGAGATAAAGTTGTTTTTGACAAAGTGTTATTAGTTTCTGATAAAGAAACGGTAATCGGGGCACCATATATAGCGAAAGCTAAGGTAACTGCCGTTATTGAAAAACAAGGACGTGGTCAGAAAATTGTTATTTTCAAATATCGCCCGAAAAAACATTCAAGTAAAAAACAAGGTCATAGACAGCCTTATACGAAACTTTTAATTAAAGAAATTACAGCTAAGTAATGATTACAATCCAAGCCTCTAGACAAAACATTACTGTCAAAGGGCATGCTGATTATTCTAAATATGGTACGGATATTGTTTGTGCTGGGGTTTCAACACTTTTAATAAGTCATTATAATTTGATGCTCCGTTTTATGCCTGAAAGCAATTTTACTTGTACGGCTTTAGAAGGTGACTTCAGACTTATTATTAAAAAGTTAACTTTAGAAATTGAAAAGATAATGGATAACTTACTTGCCAGTCTTGAAGAACTAGCTCTAGATTATCCAAAAAATATTAAACTAGAAAGGAACTAGAAGATGCTAAAATTAAATTTACAGTTGTTTGCGTCAAAAAAAGGAGTCGGATCGACTCGTAACGGACGCGATTCGCAATCAAAGCGTTTAGGTGCTAAGAAATCAGACGGACAGTTTGCGACAGCCGGTTCGATTATATATCGCCAGCGCGGAACGAAAATTTTCCCTGGCAATAACGTAAAAAGAGGCGGAGATGACACTTTATTCGCATTAATCGATGGTGTTGTTCGTTTCGAACGTAAAGGACGCGACAAAAAGCAGGTTTCAGTTTACACGACTGAATAAGAAAATTTCTCCCCGTATAATACGGGGATTTTTTTTGAAAATTTTGGTAAAAATACAGATAAGGAGTGATTGAATTGTTTGTAGATGAAATAGAAATATCCTGCCAGGGCGGAAAAGGCGGTAATGGCGTTGTAGCTTTTCGTCGTGAATTAAAAGTAGCGATGGGAGGTCCAGCTGGAGGTTCGGGTGGTCGTGGTGGCGATATTTATTTTGTAGCTGAAGAAGGTTTAAGCACGTTACTCGATTTAAGATATACGAAACTAATCAAAGGTAAAAACGGCGAATCAGGTGCTCATAAAAATATGACAGGTGCTGATGCAGATGATACTTTTATTAAAGTTCCGGTTGGAAGTGCTATCTACAATACTAAAACCGGAAAATTAATCGCTGACTTAACTTCGCATCAGGAAAAATTTTTAGCTTGTAAAGGTGGTCGCGGTGGCAGAGGAAACACGGCTTTTGCGACCGGTATTAATAAAGCTCCTTATCTTTGTGAACTTGGTGAACCAGGTGAAACAATTCAAGTGAAAATTGTTTTAAAGGTTTTAGCGGATTGTGGTCTTGTCGGTTTTCCCAGTGTTGGAAAATCAACTTTAATCAGCGCTGTCTCAAAAGCTAAACCAAAGATTGCAGAATACCATTTTACGACCATTGTTCCTCATTTAGGCATAGTAGGCGTTGATGAAGACAAAAGCTTCGTGATGGCTGATTTACCAGGTTTAATTGAAGGAGCGCACCAAGGGCTAGGTTTAGGGATCCAGTTTTTAAAACATATTGAAAGATGTCGGGTTATTGTGCATGTTATTGATATGAGTCAAACTGATGGCAGAGATGCCTATTCTGATTATCTGATAATTAAGGATGAACTTAAAAACTATAAGCTAGAACTGGAAAAAAGACCAGTGATAATTGCGGCTAATAAAATGGATTTACCGCAGTCTAAAGAAAATCTGAAAAAATTTATGAAGCAATATAAAGATGATGCAGAAATAATTCCTATTTCTTCCTATGCTAAAGATAATTTGCAGATGCTTTTATATAAAATCAGTGATTTATTAGATAAAAATAAAGTTATTGAAAACGAAGAAAAACCGGAAATAGAAGTTGAATACAACTATATTCCGGAAGATTTATCCTTTAAGATTATTAAAGATGAAAATTATTTTACGGTTGAATTGCCAGATAAATATCAAAGAATATACTTGATGACTGATTTCACCAAAGAAGAAGGAGTTAAACGGTTTTTACGTCAGCTACGTTCTTTCGGGCTTGACGAAGAACTTAAAAATCAGGGCATTGAAAATGGAGATACCGTATTAATAAATGATTTTGAATTTGATTATTTTCTTTAACTGATTTTTTTGATTTCCTGTTCAAGATAACGAATTTCACGTTTATGATTTTTCGCTGTTTGACGCAAATGATTGTGAAGAAGAATGGCTTTACCAGCTAATTCTTCTTTTTCTTTCTTTATTTTTTTGTTAAGTTCTCTTTTTTTCTGACGCAAACTACTTTTAATGCTTTGACTTTGGGCATTGAAAATTATTTCTGAGGGCGAATAATTAGAGATTTTGGAAACCTTGACAGGCTTAGAAACTTTTTCAGCTTTTTTTAGCTTAAAATCATTAAAATCCCGTTTATTATACTCAATTTGTAAAATTCTGGTTATTAAACTAGAAGTTAAACCTTTTAAACGAGTTCTAGTATCTTGCTCGTGCTGTTTAAAGCTATGATCAATAGTTTTAAGGTTATAATTTTTTAGTCTTTCTGTTTCCTTAAACTTTTGAAGAAGCAGTGATTTTTGCTTAAAGGATTTATCATAAATATTTTGGCTTCTTTTTAAGAATAAGTCCTGATTATAAGTCGCAAGTTTTTTTAGAGTAGTTAGATTTTTTAAGCAGCTAGCTTTGATTCGGTTGTAAATAATTTCAGTATGCTCAACTTCATTAATCTTAATATAACTAATAACTTCTTTAGCGCCTTCAACAAGACTTTTTTGAAACTCACGATAAATATCTATTAACTGATTTTTGTAAATAAGGGGATTATTATCTTTACGAATATTATTGATGATTTCTTTATAATAAATGAAGTTAGCTTTAAATGTCTCTTTAAGACGACTGATACCTTCATAATAAATCAAACCATTTTTTCGCTTTTGTTTTTCGATTCGTAGAATTTCTTTTTCATGAATTTCTTGAATATCTTTCTCTTCCTTACTAATCTGTAATAATATTTGTTTTTGAATTTCGATTTCTCTTTCCTGCTCACTTATAAGTTGGACTTGATCTTTAAGCATTTGGCTTTTTTTAGTTAAAAGCGGTGTTAATTCCTTGATTTTTTTGTCATTAAAATAAAGTAGTTCCTGTCTTTCGCTTTCTGAAAAGAAGTTTTTTCGATTGAAGACGTTAAGCCTTTCATAAGTGCTGATTCTTTCTTTTAAATCTTTAACTTCACTGCGTATAAGAGAATCGGTGTATAATAATTGATTTAAGTCAAATTGCATATTTTCAAAGTAAGCTGTTTCCTCAGCTTTACGCTCAACAATTAAACTTTTTTGGTTTTTATGGCGTAAATTAATTTCTTCTATAATGGGTCTTAATTTTAGAAAATTGATTTCATTAGCTTTAGTTGTGTTTGTTAAAATCAGCTCTTTTAATAGATTATTCGCTAAAAAAATAAAAAAATTATAAATTTTTGTTGAGGAATTTTTATGTGTTAGTTTATCAAGATAAGATAAAAATAACTCACAATTTTTTAAAAAGTGTGCGAATTCGTAATCAGTTAGCATTGCGGAAAAATCAAAATTAGCTTTATTATGTTCAAATTCAATTTCATTAAGTGAGTACTCCAGATTGATTTTAATTTCATCTAAAAGACCATTATCAACGGAAATTGCGTTATTATAGCGGAGATTAATTAATTGTTGGGATAATTCAAATTCACTATCAATATTATTTGTTCTTATTAACTTTTCCTCTTTATTAGCTAAAGTATCATTATTAACAATATTTAGCTCTCGCTCCCACTTTAAGTTTTCCAAATTCGTCAGAAGTTCACTCTTTGTTTGATGATATTCTTTGATCAGTCTATTTTTTTCCGCTTCCTTAAAAAGAATAATACTATGTTTTTCAATAGCTGTTAGGTATTCATTTTTCTTTTCACTGATATCAAGACGCAATTTAAGGTAATGATTTTGCGTATTTTTAATAAAAGCCGCCCGGTTTAAAGCAGATAACTTTAGATGATATTCATATTTATAAGTATTAAGATAATCGCGACGTTCTTTTTCATTTTTAGCTTGCAGGATAATGCTTTCGCCTTCAGAATCAACTTGATGCATATTTAGCTTTTGTAAATTTTTAGTATATTCGGCTAGAAAGTAACGATATTCCCGTTTTTTAGTATAAGTATAATCAATATTTTCTGTTTCGATTTTTAGAATATCTTTTTCCAGTTGATATCTTTTCTTTTCATTCAATAATAAAAGATTCAGGTTTTCTAAAGTATCATCGCTTGTTTTGGCTTGTTTTTGGAAACTTTTTGTTTGAACTAAGATATTTTGTGATTCAGCGAGTAATCTTGCTTTTTCGTTACGAAGCTGTCTTATTTTTTCTTCCAAATCATCTATTTTTTGTTTATTGCTCAAATCAAGCACGTTTTTCTTAGCATTAACTGTCTGAAGCATAAAATTTTGATTTTTATCGAGAAGATCAATATCGGCACTTAAAATTTTATCTATTTTGATAAATTGCTCGTGAAGCTTATCTTTATTTTCGCGGATACTTTGATTATGATTCAAAACTTTATCTGAGTAAATTTTTTGTTGGACCCGCAGTTGACTATTAAGGGTAGCATATTTTTCTTTTCTTTCGGCATCCGAATTTTTTGTATAAGCATTTATGATATCTGCTTCCTGAGAAAGTAAAAAGAAGTATTTGAGATTAAGTCTGCTTAAATAAGTATCATATGCTGATTGTTCCTGATTAAAAAATGGTAGTAGCTTATTCGCAAAAGCTAGTTCCAAATTGTTTTTTTGTTTAATAAGTTGCGCATGTTTTTCAGTAACAATGGCTTCGAAGTGCTTTTTTCTTTCTTGAAGTTTAAGAAGTTGGTCATTATATTGTTGATCAAGTTCAATATGAGCAAAAGATTTTTTTATTTCAATATTGTTAGAAAGACTTTTAGCAATTATTTTGAGATTGTTAATATTACTTGTAATTATTTCCAGATAAGCCTCAAATTCTTGCATATTTTTATTATCAGCTTTAGTTTTATTTATTATATTATTGGCCATCTTTTCTTTGACTGAATCACAGTTTTTCTGGTATTGATAATAATTATTAGTTAGATTTTTTTTGAATTGGGCAAAGTTAGAGTTACTCTGATTAGAAGAAATAAGCGCAATCTGAGTGTCTAAAAGTTTAAGATATTTAGTCATGTCAAATCCGCCTTTCGTTTAATAATATTATATCGCAAATTATGGAAAAATGCAAGACAGATGCATAAAAAGCAGCGTTTATTCATACTATTTTACAGGTGATCAAATGATAATCCATGTTGTCAAGCCCAATGAAAAACTAGGAGATATTTTATTTAATTATAAATGTGAAAGAAATGAATTAATTAGTATTAATATGCATATTACAAACTGGGAAAAACTTATTGCCGGCACTAAGTTGCGGATTCCAATGGTCACAAATGAAGTTGTAGAAATTTTGGAAGAGACTGAGCCGTTTGTAGAAGATTATTATTTGCATAATATTGCTCAAAAAATACCGAATGAAGAAGTTGTTAATGAGGAAAAAGAACAGCCCGATGAAGAAAATCTGAGTCAGGAAATCTATGATCCAAAAACTTTTAATATCGATAATAGTGCTTCTAAAGAAGCAGAACCAAAAAAGGAGCCAGAAGAGGCTGAACCAGTTTTAGAGAGAAAAGATGCAGAAGCAGATACAGTTATTAAAACAGAAAATCCTATTCATAGTATCAAAGAAGTTAAAAGTGAGGAAGCAGAATGCTTGCCTCATGCGAAAACCTTAGAGGAAAAAATGCGCATTAATCAGGAACATTACCAGGCTTATTTAGATTATTGTCAAAAATATTATGCTTATTATCGTTATTGGTATGATAAAACAAATCAATGATTTTAATCCCTTTTAAGGGATTTTTCTTTTTTGGTTTGATTTTTCTTTCTATTTTGACAAATATTTGTTAAAATATTTAGGAATCAAAATTAAGGAGAAATTTATGTACGCCTATATCAAAGGAACGATTGTAGAAATTAATTCGACAAATATTATTATTGACCATCAGGGAATCGGTTATTTGGTTAATGTACCAAACCCCTATATATTTAAAAAAAATGAAGAAACGATTATCTATCTATATCAACATATTAGAGAAGACTCCAATATGCTTTTTGGTTTTGCGACTAAAAATGCGAAAGAACTGTTTTTAAAGTTAATTAACGTTAGTGGTATTGGACCAAAGACGGCTTTAGGACTTTTAGTGACAGATGAAGTAGAACGCATTGTTTCAGCAATTGATAACATGGACTATAAGTTTTTAACTAAATTTCCAGGTATTGGACAAAAAGCCAGTCAACAAATTGTTTTAGATTTAAAAGGTAAAATTGCGATTGAAACGGCGCCGGACTATGATAATAAAAAACTTCAGGACTTAGAAGATACTTTAGTTTTCTTTGGGCATAATCAAAAGGATATTCGTAGAGTGATTCCCAATTTAGATGTCAATAAAGATCTTAAAGAATTATTACAGGAAGCAAAGTCTTTATTAACTAAGTAATTTGATTAAAGGAGATTTTTATGGATAAAAGATTGATTTCAGCAGAAAAACTAATAGAAGATGAAACTGAGCTAACACTAAGACCACAAAAACTTACCGATTATATCGGACAGAATAAAGTCAAGGAAATGTTAGATATCTATATAAAGGCTGCTAAATTAAGATCAGAATCATTAGATCATATTTTACTATATGGGCCGCCTGGACTTGGTAAAACGACTTTATCACAAATAATCGCTAATGAACTAGGTACAAAGTTATTAGTCTCAAGTGGTCCAGTATTAGAAAAAACCAGTGACTTAGCAGCGATACTTACAAGCCTTGAAGCTGGTGATGTTTTATTTATCGATGAAATTCACAGAATGCCTTTATATGTCGAAGAAATACTTTATAGTGCTATGGAAGATTTTGTTTTAGATATTTTAGTAGGTAAAGATCAGACTGCTCGGTCTGTAAGAATTGATTTGCCACCCTTTACCTTAATTGGCGCTACAACACGCTTCGGTGATTTGAGTGCGCCATTAAGGGAAAGATTTGGAGTCACGGAAAGGCTGGATTTTTATTCTTTAGATGATTTGGAAAAAATTATTAGCCGAACATCAAAAGTCTATAGTACTGATATAACAAAAGAAGCGACCCTTGAATTAGCTAAAAGAAGCAGGGGAACACCAAGAATTGCTAATCGCTTATTTCGTCGCTTAAGAGACTTTGCGCAAGTTTTAGCCGATGGTACAATTTCTATGGATGTTACTTTAAATGCTTTAGATAAACTAAATATCGATAAATCAGGTTTAGATTACACAGATCACAGATATTTGCTAGGAATCATTGAAAAATTTAATGGCGGACCAGTTGGACTTGAATCGCTGGCTGCTTCCATTGGTGAAGAAGTAACAACAGTAGAAGATGTCTATGAACCTTTCCTTTTACAGGAAGGTTTTGTTAAAAGAACGGCCAGAGGCCGGGTAGCGACTGAAAAAGCCTACAGGCATTTAAATATAAAATACTATAAGGATGGATTGTTTTAATGAAAACAGAAGACTTTAATTATAATTTACCGCCAGAATTGATTGCTCAGGAGCCGGCTAAAGAACGGACGCTATCAAGACTGATGATTGTGAAAAGAGAATGTCAAAGCACTGAAAATAAGATGTTTACAGATATCTTAGAATATCTTCAAAAAGGAGATGTTTTAGTTTTTAATGACTCTAAAGTATTAAAGGCTAGAATAATTGGTGAAAAGGAAGATACTAAAGCTAAAATTGAAATTTTACTTTTAAAAAGTGAAAGTGAAGATACTTGGGAAGTGCTTGCTAAACCGGCTAGAAGGGTCAAAACTGGAACAATAATCAAGTTCAGTGATAAATTAACTGGTCTTTGCCTTAGTGAAGCTGAAGAAGGAATCAGAAAAATTAAATTTACTTTTTCGGGAGACTTTGAAGCTATCTTAGAAGAAATTGGGACAATGCCACTTCCTCCTTATATAACAGGGCGAGATTTTGAGGAAAGTCGTTATCAGACAGTTTATGCTAAAAATGCCGGTAGCGTAGCGGCGCCAACGGCAGGCTTACATTTTACACCAGAAATCTTAGAACAAATCAGGCAAAAAGGGGTCGAAACTGTTTTTTTAACTTTACATGTTGGTTTAGGAACATTTAAGCCTGTAGAAGCCGAAGATATCAAAGATCATAAAATGCACGAAGAAATGTATACGGTAAGTGAAGAAGCAGCTCTTGCTTTAAATAAAGCTAAAACCGAAGGAAGAAGAATTATCGCGATTGGTACTACTTCAATCAGAACTTTAGAAAGTAATTATCGCAATGGCTTTATTGCGGAAACATCACCAACTGGTATTTTTATTTATCCTGGTTATCAATTTAAAACTATTGATGGCTTATTAACTAATTTTCATTTGCCAAAATCAACTTTAATGATGCTTATTTCGGCGCTTGCCGGGAAAGAATTAATCTTTAAAGCATACGAAGAAGCTATAAAGGAACGTTATCGCTTTTTCTCTTTTGGTGATGCGATGTTAATTCTTTAGGAAAAAGTAAGGAGATTTAATTTATGTTTGAACTACCAGTAGTTTGGTGGATGTTTTTGATCTCGCAAATATTTGGCGGGATCAATATTATTATTGCGTTTATAAAATTTCAATATAAGGAAAAAGCGAAAACCTTAAAGCTTTCTGCAGTTGGCAATGTTTTTAAATCATTAAACTATGCTTTTCTTTTAAACTGGTCGTTAGCTGGTTTAAAAGTTGTCAGTATTTTTAAGAATTTATTCTTTGTTAAGACAAGCAAAGGCGAAGTTGGCCATTTAAAATCAGTTGTTGGTTTTTTGCTTTTTTGTTTAGTTTCAGCTTTAGTTGTCTTTTGGGCCTGGTGGTTTTCCAGAAATATGTTTGAGTGGGTTTTATTAGCAGTAGTATTATTTGCTAATTATGGAAAATGGGCAAAAGGTATTCATATTATGCGCATTAGCCAAGTAGTCTATCGAATAGCTATGATTATAAACAGTATCTTGTTTTTCTTGAATTTTACTAATATTATTAAAGCGGTAGCGGTAATTATTTCGATTATAATTTTCTATACAAGATATTTTATCGAGAAGAAAGAAAAGCAACAGGAAAATGTCGAACAAATTAATGAACCAGCATAAGTTTATCAATATTAAAGCACTTTTGTCGAAAGAAAGTGCTTTTTTGTGTTTATACACTAAATCTCCATTGTGATTTTATGGCTTTTATAGTAAAATAGTTAACTGGTGATAAAAATGATAAAAATTGGAGTTGATGTCGGTTCAACAACCGTTAAGATATTAGCTGAAAAAGAAAACAAAGCAATCTTTATGGATTATTGCCGTCATAATGCCTTAGTAAGACAAACAATAATTGATATGCTTAAAAGACTACAAATTCAAATCGGTGATGAACCGGTTACTTTAGCCATCACTGGCTCTGCCGGAATGGGAGTAGCTGAAGAAGCTAATCTTACCTTTGTTCAAGAGGTTATAGCCGCAACTACTGCAGTTGATGAAAGTTTTCCAGATGCGGATGTCGCAATTGAGCTTGGTGGCGAAGATGCCAAAATAATCTTTTTTGGCCGCAATACTGATCAAAGAATGAATGGAACATGCGCTGGTGGGACTGGTGCTTTTATCGATCAAATGGCAACCCTTTTAGATATTAATATCTTGGAAATGAACGAATTATCAAAAAAACACAAAAAGATTTATCCGATTGCTAGTCGTTGTGGGGTTTTTGCTAAAACGGATATTCAATCATTGTTAAATCAAGGTGTAAATAAAGAAGACATTGCGGCTTCAATATTTCAAGCTATTGTTAATCAGGCAATTAGTGGTTTAGCCCAAGGTCGTAAAATCGAAAAGAAAGTTATGTTTCTTGGTGGACCACTTTATTTTCTTTCTGAACTAAGAGAAGCTTTTATCAGGACCCTTAATATTGCGCCAGAAGATGTGATTTTTCCGGAAAATGCTCATTATTTTGTGGCCCATGGAGCGGCTAAAGAATCTACGCAAAGTAAAGTATTGAACTTAACGCAGATACTAGAAAAAGTTGAAGCAATTAAAGATAAAAAATCCGCTAATAAGTCTGAACCTTTATTTAAAAATGAGGCAGATTATCAAACGTTTCTAACACGTCAGAATCGTTATAAAGCAGCTTCTGCAGATTTACAAACCTATAAAGGAAAAGCTTATCTTGGGATTGATGCTGGTTCTACAACAACTAAAATAATCCTAATTGGTGAAAACTGCGAAATTCTTCATGAATTTTATGCAGGAAATAAAGGAAATCCAGTTGATGTTATTAAAGAAGAGCTGCTGAAAATATTTAGAAGTCTTAACGCTGATACAAAGGTTGTATCTTCTTGTGTAACTGGTTATGGCGAAGAACTGATGAAAAAAGCTTTCTTAATCGATTTTGGTATGGTTGAAACATTTGCCCATTTCCATGCGGCTAAATTCTTTAATCCGCAAGTCGATTATATTATTGATATCGGCGGTCAGGATATGAAGTGCTTTAAAATTAAAAACGGCACAATTGATTCTATCATGCTAAATGAAGCCTGTTCTTCAGGATGTGGTTCTTTTATTGAAACTTTTGCAAAAGCCTTAGGTTACACTGCGGAAGAATTCTCTAAATTAGCTTTATTTGCGCCGAATCCGGCCGATCTTGGTTCTAGGTGCACGGTCTTTATGAACTCTTCGGTCAAGCAGGCTCAAAAAGAAGGGTCTTCGGTTGCGGATGTTGCGGGTGGCATTGCGATTTCTGTTGTTAAAAATGCGCTTTATAAAGTTATCAGAGTCAGTAATCCCGATGAATTAGGTGACAATATTGTTGTTCAGGGTGGAACCTTTTACAACGACGCTGTTTTAAGGGCTTTTGAACGGGAAATCAATAAAGAGGTTATCAGACCAGCGATTTCAGGTTTAATGGGCGCTTTTGGCTGTGCATTGATTGCTAAAACGCAAGAGGTTGATGCTAAATCAAGACTTTCATTAGAACATCTAGAGCAATTTTCTTTTACATCGCGCTCAACGCATTGTAAACTTTGTAGTAATCATTGTTTACTGACAGTTAATAATTTTAGTGATGGCAGACGTTATATCGGTGGAAATAAATGTGAAGGCGGATTAGCACTGCCAATAAAATCAGAGATTCCAAATGTTTTTGCGGAATGTTATGATGCGCTTTTTAGGCTTCCTACTATTGAAAAACCGAAACGTGGAACAGTAGGCATCCCTTTAGTTTTAAATTTCTTTGATACTTATCCTTTTTGGAATGGCTTCTTTAATGCCCTTGATATCGGAATTATTTTAAGTGATAAATCATCAAAAGAATTATACTTTTCTGGTCAAGAGACAATTCCTTCTGATACAGTTTGTTATCCGGCAAAAATGGTTCATGGCCATATTAAAAGCTTATTTGATAAAAAAGTAAATAAAATTTTTTATCCGGTTAATGTTTATAATTTTAAAGAAAAATCTTATGTTGATAATCATTATAATTGTCCGGTTGTTGCATATTATTCAGAGTTAATTGAAGGAAACTTAGATGAAATTACCGCGGATAACTTTATCAATCCATATTTAGTAATTGGTAGTCCTTTGTTTGCTAAAAAAACTTTTGAATCATTAAAGGCGCATTTTTCGGATTTAAAACTTCGTGATATTGAAAAAGCGATTAAAGCTGGTTATGAAGTTTACAATAAATTTAAAGACGATATTCAAATATTTACCGATATTGCTTTGACTCATGCCCAAACAAATAATCTTAAAGTTATCGTTTTAGCTGGAAGACCTTATCATGTTGACCCAGCAATCAATCATGGAATTGATAAGCTTTTAGTAACTTTAGGAGCGGTTGTCATACCAGAACAAGGAGTCTCACCAAAAGCTAAGGCTGGCAAGTTAGATGTCTTAAATCAATGGACTTTCCACTCAAGATTATATGATGCGGCTTATTTTGTTCGTGAAAATCGGAATATGGAATTAGTCCAACTGGTATCTTTTGGCTGTGGCCTTGATGCGGTCACTACTGATGAAACAAGAAGAATTTTAGAAGAAGCCGGAAAATATTATACACAAATCAAGATTGATGAAATCTCAAACTTAGGAGTGGCAAAAATTCGCCTTAGAACGCTTTTAGAGTCATTGGCAGTTAAAGATAAGGGGGATATCTATGGATAAACAAAATCGTCCGGTTTTTACTAAAGAAATGAAAAAAGACTATACTGTTTTAGCGCCACAAATGCTAAAAATTCATTTTGAGTTTTTTGAAGCGATTCTAAAGACAGAAGGTTACAATTTTGAAGTTTTAAAAACAACGCATCCAGAGGTAGTTGAAGAAGGTTTAAGAAGCGTTCATAATGATACTTGTTATCCTGCTTTATTAGTTATTGGTCAGATGATTGATGCTTTAAAATCTGGAAAATATGACACTAGAAAAGTAGCCTTGATGTTAACGCAAACAGGTGGCGGCTGCAGAGCCTCTAACTATATCCATTTATTACGCAAAGCTTTGATTAAAGCTGGATTTGATTATGTACCAGTAATTTCTTTGAGTTTGCAAAAACTGGAAAACAGTCCTGGTTTTACCCTTGACTTTAAAATGATTAAAAAGCTCAATGCTTCAGTGTTAGTTAGTGATTTATTAATGTGGGTATCAAATTATAAAAGAGCCTATGAACTTGAAAAAGGTCATACGGAGCAAGTTTTAAAGACAGAAATCAAAAAAGCTATAACGCAAATTGCAACAGAAAAACCAATCAAGAAAAAAGCTTTAGTGAAAATATTTGAAGAGATTGTTACTGCTTTTGATAAGATACCTCAAGGAGAAGAAAATAAACCTAAAGTTGGTATTGTCGGTGAAATTTACGTAAAATTTGCGCCTTTAGGTAATAATAACTTAGAAGAATTTTTGCATAACGAAGGAGCTCAAATTGTTGTGCCAGGTCTATATGATTTCGTTATTTATCAGCTTGATGCAGCTGTTACTGATATTAATCTTTATGGTGGCAAGTTATTTAAGAAATGGTATTCAATGTATTTAAGAAGAGTCATGATCAACTGGCAGTCAAGAATGATTAATGCGATTAATAAAAGTGAAACTCTGCCAAAACTATCGGGTTATAAAGCTATGCGTGAAATGGCTAAGCAATATATCGGACTCGGCAATAAAATGGGCGAAGGCTGGCTTCTGATTGGCGAAATTATTGAATTATTACATCTCGGTGTCAATAATGTTGTTTGTGCTCAGCCATTTGGCTGTTTACCAAATCATATTATTGGTAAGGGAATGATTAAGAAAATCAAAGATAAAAATCCTGATTCCAATATCGTCGCAATCGACTATGATCCAGGTGCCAGTCGTGTTAATCAGGAGAATCGGATTAAACTGATGCTTTCAAATGCTAATAAGAAAATGGAAAAAGAAAAAAAGCACTAAACATATAAATTTAACTAAAATACCTCTATTTGGGGTATTTTTATTTTTTTTCAAGCTTTAGTTGACAAAGCAAGTTAATTAGCGTAGTATTTTAGTACCCTGTATCGTTATGGTTTTATTCGTGTATGTTTTTGGGGGAACGATGGATATGGGTAGCATCAGCGTCGTTAATTTTATTGTACCAGGGATTATTTTACAAACGATTGGTCAGAACTCCGCAACAACCGCCATCGCTTTAAATAATGATTTGACAAAAGGTATTATTGATCGCTTTCATACAATGCCGATTGCTAAATCATCACTATTAACAGGTCATGTTCTCGCAGCTTTTGTAAGTAATGCTATTACAGCCACTGCCGCATTATGTACGGCTTTAATAGTTGGTTTTCGGCCAGAAGCAGGATTGTTAGCTTGGCTAGGTGCTATAGGAATAATTTTACTTTATATATTAGTTGTTACTTGGCTAGCAATAATTAGCGGCTTGCATTCTAAAACCGCTGAAAGTGCAGGAGGTTTAATGATGATAGTGGCGATAATTCCTTTTTTAAGCTCTGGTTTCGCGCCAACTGAAACAATGCCAAGGGCTTTGCGCGTATTTGCGGAAAATCAACCAGTTACGCCGATAATAGACAGTATAAGGGCTTTGTTTTTAAATCAGCCATTTCCTGATGGAACATTACTTCGGGCTTTACTTTGGTCTATAGGACTAATTGTAGTATTTTATATCTTAGCAATGAAAATTTATAAGCGCAGATTAAAAAGATAATAAAATTTTAATTTTAAAATTTGACGTTTATCTACGAGTGATTTATTTTTTTTAAAATTAATTTTTACATACTTTAAGAATGTTCCTCTAAAAAAGAAAATTTTGTTATTTGAGTTGTTTGGCTGTCTTTTTTCTTGGCGAGAAAAGCCAAAACAATTCCCGCAACACCAGCAATCGCAAATTTAAAACGAGAATAGATAAAATTAAAGCCACAACTCCGTTGCAATAAAATCTAGTAAAACAAGAATTAATTTAAACTTTTTTAGCTTGATAAAACGTTATAGATAAAGCAAATAAAACTATGGTTTTAGGGTTAAATTTGTGAAAATTCTCTCATATACGCGTGTGTAATATGCGCAATATTAAGTATAAAATCGTTATAAGATGAAAAAAAGCTGATTCCTAAATTTATCGAAATCAGCTTTTTAAAATTATCTTAAGGTAGTACCGCTTTTTATATGTTTAGCCGTAATATTAATTGGATGCGCTGAAGGAAAAATCCGGCAGTTTCTTTCAATGATATAATCATTAGGAATTTTCGTGCCTTTTCCACAGACATTAATACCGCAAGAAAGAACCTTTGGATTTTCTTCGTTAGGAACATAATTATCGCCAACCCCGATTTTAGTGTTTTTACCAACAACACAATTTTTATCTAAAATGCAGTTATCTAAAATAGCATTTTCTTCGATAACTGTACCATTAAGTAAGACAGAATTACGAACGATGGCGCCTTCCTTAATAGTAACGCCTGGACTAAGAATAGAATTAAAAACTTCACCATCTATAACGCAGCCATTAGAAATCAAAGATTGGCTTACTTTTGATTTTAAGCCAAACTTTACAGCTGGCAATTCTTCACTTTTGGTATAAACTTTCCAGTTAGGATCATACATATCTAAGATTTCTTTAGCATTAGGAGAAGCTAATTCTAAAGATGTTTCCAGATATGATTCATAAGTTCCGACATCCTTCCAGTAATCGGAATATTCAAAAGCAAAGACTTTTTTAATATAGATTAAACGAGGAATAATATGCGAACCAAAATCAAGTTCTTTCTCAACAATGGAAGTTAAGGCTTCTAATAATACATCAGTATTGAAAACATAAATTCCCATAGAGGCTAAATTTGATTTTGGCTCCTTTGGTTTCTCAGAAAATTTCTTTATTTTTAAATTTTTATCAGTTTCCATAATACCAAAACGGGAAGCTTCCTCTAAAGGTACAATTTTGCAGGCAATTGTTAAATCAGCGTTTTTTTCAATATGCTGTTTAATTATTTTTCGGTAATCCATTTTATAGATATGGTCACCAGAAAGAATTAAAACATATTTAGGGTTTCTTCTTTTAATAAAGGCAATGTTTTTTAAAACAGCATCAGCAGTCCCTTCATACCAGTAGTTATGAGGCTGCAGAAGTGTCACTCCAGAATCGCGACGGTCTAAATCCCAAGGTTTACCGACCCCAATATGCTCATTAAGGCTCATTGGTAAGTATTGGGTAAGAATCGCTATATCATAAATCTGTGAGTTGCAGCAATTACTTAAAGTAAAATCAATGATTCGGTATTTTCCAGCAAACGGAACAGAAGGTTTCGATCTTTTTTCGGATAAAATATCTAATCTTGTGCCTCGTCCTCCGGCTAATATAAGTGCTAATGTTTCCATGAAATTGCCTCCTAGTTTGTTAATTTCTGATAAAGTTCAAGATATTTTCGGGAAGAATTTTCCCAACTGAAATCGAGGTTCATTATTTGTTTAGTTAAATTTTTAAGTTCTTTTTTGTTTTGATAAAATGCAATAGCTACTTCAATCTGAGTTTTTAATTCATCGGCTTGATAATTCTTAAAAGAAAAACCAGAACCTTGTTTAGTGAATTTATTATAAGGAATAACAGTATCTTTTAAACCACCAGTTTCCCTGACAATGGGAATACCGCCATAACGCATACTGATTAATTGGCTCAAGCCACAAGGCTCAAACTTAGAAGGCATTAAAAAGAAATTGATACTACTATATATTTTTTGGGCTAAAGCTTCATTATAACCAATAAAAACCTTAAACTTTTCAGGATAACTGTTGGCTAATTCCTTGAAGTAATTTTCAAATTCAAGTTCACCTGAACCCATAACATAGAATTGACAATCATGATTATTTAAAATATCGGTTAATATTGGCCGAAATAAATCAAGACCTTTTTGATCAGTAAGTCTGGAAACCAGACCGAATAAAGGCGCGTTTCTAATCGGCAAGCCTGAATCTTTCTGAAGCTTTCGTTTATTTAAATAACGATGGCGCATTGCATTTTCTGAATCGAAATTTTTATGGAGTAGTTGATCAGTCTTTGGGTTGAATAAATCTATGTCAATACCATTAATAATACCAAAAAGCTTATTTTGATAAAGGGACAATATATCATTTAGACGATAACCATATTCTTCAGTTAAAATTTCATCACGGTATGTTTCACTTACTGTTGTTATAAGATCAGAACAGACGATGCCGGCTTTAAGAAAGTTAATATTGTTATCAAATTCTAAGGCTTGACTATATTTCAAATTTAAATAACTTGCTAAAGAGGCTGGAAAGATTCCTTGAAACTGAATATTATGAATGCTTAGTACGGTTTTAATTTCTTTGTATGTATCAAACCATTGATAATTGCGTTTAAGAAGATGGGGGATGGCAGCTGTCTGCCAGTCGTTGCAATGAATCACATCTGGAAATAAATCAATTTTTTGTAAGGTTTCTAATATCGCCAGTGAAAAGTAAGCAAAACGTTCACCATCATCGTAATGACCATAAAGTTCATCTCGATAAAAGAATTCTTCATTATCAATAAAATAATAAGTGACATCATTAGTTTTTAAAGAAAAAATACCGCAATATTTTTTGACATTGTTAATCTCGATATCAAAATGCAATTGATAAGTTGCTAGATTTTTATTTTTCACTTGTTTATAATAAGGCAGAATAACAGAAACATCAATTCCTAAGCGAGCCAAACTTAATGGTAAAGCGCCAATTACGTCCGCTAAACCTCCAGTTTTGGCATATGGAGCGCATTCGCTGGCCGCAAATAATATCTTCATAATTCTCTACCCTCTTTATATATATAAATTATACTATTTTTAGTTTATTTTTGCAAGTCAAAAAATATGCCTGTTTTAGCAGTCATTTAACACTCAATATCAATGAAGTTTAGTGAAATTATGCTATTTTAGCGGAAAATATGAAAAAAAATCTTGCTTTATTTATATTTTATGATATAATTTAGTATAGTCCGTTAATCGGTTTTATCTTATGTCAAGAAAGGATTGTTTATATGCCTGCTAAAACAGACAAGTACCGCAAAGTTCCTCTTACAGGAGCGACAATTTTTTACCTAATAGTTACGGCGGTAATTGTTGTTGGAATTAGTTTATTATTAATACCAAATCAACAAGAGAGAATTTTCAGAAGATATCGTGATGCTAATGTAGGCGGTGGAGAGACCTTACAAAGAGACCATAATCTTCGTCAGGTAAGTGTCAACAGATTATTAAGAGTTATTGATAATGCGGCTCCAGGTGAAAGAATTATCGTTTATTTTGGTTCAGAAGATTGTTCAGCTTGCCGAGCACGTGTTAGAAACGTTGTCCAACTTTCTCAAGACAGAGGCGTTGAACGAATTTATTATCTTCGCGACAGAAATATCAATTTACTTCCTTTAGAAGATAGATTCAATTTGCCAATGGGAGAAGTTACTCCAGAGGTTTGGGTCTTTATGGATGGAGAAATGATACTTAGTTCTCGTGAAAGACGATTCCTAAATGATGATCAGCCTGTTCGTTCAACAATGTGGGAAACATTCTTAAGAAATTACGTATTTAATCCTCAACATTTTAACTAAGACACTTTTATAGTGTCTCTTTTTTTTAAGGAGTTATATATATGATTGTTAAAGTAAATAAAAAACATACAAATTCCAAGAACTGCTTTGTTTGTGGAACTGAAAATAAGGAAAGTTTAAAAGTAGATTTTTTTGAAGTAGAAACTAAAGAAATGGTCGCTGTTTATTTTTCCAATGATTCTCATATAAGTTATCCAGGAAGAGTTCATGGAGGCATTTCAGCGTCTTTATTAGATGAAACAATTGGTCGGGCAATTACATGTTTAGAGCCTGATGCTTTTGGAGTTACGATTGATTTTCAGATTCGTTATAAAAAACCAGTTCCTGTTGATCAGATAATATTGATTGTCGGTAAAATAACTCGCAATAAGAGCAGGCTTTTTGAAGGCGAAGGCTATATCTTATTAAAAGATAAAACAGTTGCGGCGATTGCTAAAGGCCGATATATGAAGATGGATGTCAATAAAATTGCTGGCGAAGGCATTATGAATGAGGAGTTAGTTTTAGTTTCTAAACCTAATGATCCAAAGTCTTTTAATATTTTAGAGGAATTTTCTTATGAGTCTAATTGAATTAACAAATATTAGATTTAAATATACTGATCGTGAATTATTTAATGATTTGAATTTTCGGCTTTTAGCTAAAGAAAAAGTCGCCTTAATTGGCGCTAATGGTAGTGGAAAAACAACATTAATGAATATTATTGCTAAAAATATCAGACCGGATAATGGTCAGATAAATTATTTGCCTAATTTAGCGGTTAGTTATCTTGACCAGCATTTAAAAGTCGATAAAAAAAATACAATAGGTGATTATCTGTATCATGTTTTTAATGAACTTTTTCAAAAAGAAAGTCAGATGAATAATTATTTTAAAGCATTGGAAACCGCTAAAGAATATGAATTTGACTCGCTTTTAGAAAAAGCTAACTATCTTCAAGAAGAACTAGAACGAGAAGGTTTTTATAACCTTAAACCATTAATTGATAATGTAATTGCTGGCTTAGGGTTAAGTGATATCGGCCTAGACAGAAAAATCGCAGAACTTTCTGGAGGCCAGAAGGCTAAGGTATTTCTTGGTAAGATTTTATTAGAAAAACCAGATGTAATGCTTCTTGATGAACCAACTAACTTTCTTGATGACCGTCACGTAGAGTGGCTGAAGAAATTTTTAGAGAACTATCCGAAAAGTTTTGTCCTCATTTCACATGATATTAGCTTTTTGAGCGCTGTTACTAATGTTATTTATGAGTTGGAAAATCGTTCTTTAGAAAAGTATAAAGGTAATTATAACTATTATTTAACTGAAAAACAAATCAGAGCTAATAATTATCAAAAAAGTTTTGAGGTGCAACAAGCTTTTATTAAGAAAACGGAAGACTTTATTGATAAAAATATTACTAGGGCCTCAACATCAAATCGAGCCAAAAGTCGCCAAAAACAACTTGATAAATTAATTAGAATCGATAAACCTTTTAATAATAAACCAGTTCATTTTGATTTCAAATTTTCTAAGGAGCCATATCAGAAAATACTAGAGGTTAAAGAACTGATAATTGGCTATGATAAGCCACTTTTAAAACCAATTAACCTTTTGATAAATCGCAAAGAACGGATTTTAATTAAAGGCGCCAATGGAATTGGTAAAACAACATTTATTAAAACTATCTTAAAGTTTATGTCGCAAAAATCCGGAGAATTTTCCTTCACTAATAATTGTGATATCAGTTTCTTTTCCCAAGAAGCCGAGTTTAAAGCTGATGAAACTCCATTTTCCTTAGTTCTTAATCATTTTCCGGAAATGGACAACGTTAAAATCAGAAGTGCTCTAGGTAGAGTTGGTATCGATAAAAGTCTTTATGACCGCCCATTTAAGGCACTATCAGGAGGAGAAGCATCAAAGGCTCGTTTGTTATTGCTTTCGATTACTAAGTCTAATGTTTTAATTCTTGATGAACCAACTAATCACTTAGATAAGAATGCTAAGGCCGCCTTATTAGAAGCGTTAAAAGTTTATCCCGGAACAATTATCATGATTAGCCACGAGTTGGATTTCTTTTCAGAGATTGATTTTCGAGTAGTTTCCTTTGAAGCTTTAAAAACCAAAAGATAGAAAAGAGCCAAAAATTTTCGGCTCTTTTTAATTTTATCTGTTTAAAAAAATTTTTACGTTTTTTTCTGATAGCCACGATGATTCAGGTTTCATCAGAAGTCTAGCTTTTTCATAGGCTACATCTAATGTGAATATTGTATTGGCTCGATATTGATTATCAATTTTTTGAACGGCAAGCGCTAGAGTTTCAGTTTGGTTATTACCAATTGGAAATTCAATTGGTAATAAATACATTATAACTTCATTATAAAATTGTGGAACAACTAGTCTAAAATTACGTTTAATTTTCTTTTTTGCTTCTTCAAGTACACCAAAAAGCAGTGTTTTAACAATTGCTTTATCAAGTTTAAGAATATCTTTTATATTATCCCAGTTTTCTTCCAAAATATGATTGGAATTAATTTCAATATTAAGTTCCGGATTGAAATAATAATCCGCAAAATTATCGGTATAGGTAGCTAATTCCGGTACTAAAGAAAACATATTCATAAAGTGCTTGTCGCTTTTATCTTTAAAACCTTTAAAAAACCATTTTTCTTGAGCATCAGTATTTAAGTTTACCGCAAACCAAGCAATGATATCGTGACCATGAGGTGTAAGCAGACCAGTATTAAAACAAGCATATTCATTATTATCAGAATACATAATCTTTTTTTCACGATAACACTGTCTGAAAGCCGTATTAATGTATTTAGTTAAAATCGAATTAGTTCGACCTTCGAATGACCAAGTTTCGGATTCAGCCATATTAGCTAAAAATTTAATTTTTGCATGAAAATCATCTTTAGTTCCGCAAAAAGCGAAATCAGTTAGTTTTTTCCCTTCTTCAAATTCATATTCTCTTTCTAAAGCGTGTAACATTTTTTCATCCCTTTATCAGTTTGTTAAATAAGTTATAAGTAATTCTAAAGTTGCAAGTACACCTTTTAGGTGCGTTCTTTCCATCCCATGTGAAGCTTCGACACCAGGACCAATTAAAGCGCCTTTAAAATCGTGTCCTGCTCGTCTGGCAGCACTGACATCAGAGCCATAATAAGGATAGACATCAATAGCGTAATCTAACTTTTTTTCCTTTGCGGAAGCGATTAATTTGCCTGTTAGTTCATAATCATATGGACCAGATGAATCCATTGAACAAATTGAAACCTTTGTAGCACTACCTTCTAGATTAGCGCCAACACAGCCCATATCACAAGCAATAAATTCATCTACCTGAGGAATTGAGCTAGCCCCAAAGCCAACCTCTTCATAACAAGAAAAAACAAAAACCAGATTTTTATTAAGCGTAATTTTATGATCTTTTAAGTATTTTAAAAGCGTAAGTAGAATACTAACACAAATCTTATCATCTAGAAAACGACTTTTAATGAAACCATTAGCAAAGATTATTGTTTTGGGATCAAGCGAAATATAATCACCATTATTAATCCCTAATGCTTTAACATCATTTTTAGAACAAACTAACTCATCGATTCGCACATGCATTGTAGAAGAATTGCGGTCGATGCTTGTTGCGTCTTTGTAAACGTGTGAACTGGGACTGTTCGATAAAAAAGTACCATTATAAGTTTTACCATCTCTTGTATGAATGGTACAGTATTCGCCGTCATAAGTTGGAAGAATTGGACCACCGACTGTTTTAAAAGCTAAAGTACCATCGTTGTTAATGCCGCTAACCATCGCGCCTAAAGTATCAAAATGTGCAGAAATGCCAATGGTCTTTGCTTGCTTTTTATTTAGGTTAACAATTACGTTGCCATAATTATTAGTTTCAGCTTTAAAGCCGAGGCTTTCGATTTCTGTAATTAGTAAATTGCGGCATTTTTCTGTATATCCGGAAGGAGAAGGGATGGCAAGAATTTTTTTAGTTATTGCAAGTAGGTAATCTTTATCAATCATTGTTAATCTCTCTTTCTTCAAGAAACTTAATAATCTTCTTTTTAAATATTTCTATGCTTTCGGAAAAACTAACCTTTTTTAAAGTTTCACCGATAAATATTAAAGCATCATGTTTACCATAAGCGATACCGATATCGGCATGTTTAGCTTCTCCGGGTCCATTAACAGAACAACCCATTACAGCGACTTTAATATTCGCATTAATTGTTTCTAAAAAGAACTCAATTTCTTTAGCTGCTTTTTGGATATCCGGATACTGAGATCGGCCACAAGTTGGACAACAAATTAATTCCGGTACATTAGCTATTAAACCAAAGTTTTTAAGAATCTCTTTACAAGCTTTTATTTCCATTGCTTTATCGCCATTAAGACTTACCCGTATAGTATTACCGATGCCATGATGAAGCATAATTCCTAAGCCAATAGCACTTTTAATTGTACCTGTATATTCAGTGCCTGCTTCAGTAACCCCTAAGTGAAGAGGATATGGGAATCTTTCACTAGCTAAAAGATAAGCTTTTACAGTTAAATCAACATTCGAAGCTTTTAAAGAGAGAACTATATCATGAAAATTTAATTCTTCAAGAATTTTTACATGTTCTTCGCAAGCTAAAACCATATTCTCAGCAGTTAAAGCCATGCCTTTTGGTAAGCTACCACCATTAACGCCAATCCTAATGGGGATTTTTTTCTTTTTACATAATTCTGTGACAAGTTTAACTTCTTCAATGTTTCTTAGATTGCCAGGATTTAAACGAATTTTATCGGCCCCGTTTTCAATAGAAACAATCGCCAAACGATAATCATAATGAATATCAGCAGCTAAAGGGATAGATATCTGTTCTTTAATAGCTTTGATTGCTTTTGCATCTTCGATATCTAGTACGGCAACACGAATTAGTTCGCAACCTAATGATTCAAGATATTTGATTTCCGCAACTGTTTGCTCGATGTTTTTTGTAGAAGTCGTTGTCATACTTTGAATAACAACCGGATTGTTTCCGCCAATTTTAACTTTTCCAATTGTAATTTCTTTTGTTTCATGTCTTAACGGCATTGTATCACCTGCTTATATTATAACATTAATATCAGTAAATGCAATATAAACTATCACGTATAGAATGACAAATTTTTACAACGATTAACGTGCTTATAATAATATTTAATTTATGTAGTAATTTTTGCTTTTTTTTAGCTTATTTGATTCGGAATTTAAAGGCGCATTAGCAGAGAATTTTCTATGTTGCAAACTTATGAAAAGATTTGTGCTATTGGACTGCCGAAATCCTGGTTGCGCATAAGTCGATTTCATTGTACAAGATGATAGCTCCAATTGAAGTGAAGGTAGGATCAAGAAAACGTGCCCGCTCGCTTAATTAATACTGTTTAAAATTTAATCCGGAAAAATCTATTTTGATGTTTCTTGAAAAAAATGGCTAAGCATAATTTGCTGCTTCATGCGTCTTGGAAATTTAAAGAATGGATTAAATAATAAAAAGACACCGTTGAAAGTGTCTCTTATTATTTTCTTATTGTTTTGTAAAAGAGATTATTCTCTCTTTCATATTTAATATTAGAGTTTTCGCCATGGCCAGGATAAATTTTTATATAGTCAGGAGTTTTATCCAATATAAGATTGATACTTTTTCGTAAGCTTTGATTGTTTCCTCCTAAAAGGTCAGTTCGGCCAACATCGTTGCGAAATAATGTATCACCAGTAAAAAGTCGGTTCTGATATAAAAAACAAGAAGAACCTTTGGTATGACCAGGTGTATGAATAACTTTAATAGGATCTGGACCTAAAAATATTTCGCTATTATTATCTAAAGGAATTATATTTAGTTTAGAAAACTGATATTTTGGCGTAGAGCCAAAATAAGTATATCCGCTAATATTTTCATTCATTAAGGCATCAATATCATCTTTATGAATATAAATCGGACAAGAGAAACTGCCAATTTCATCAATATGATCAAGATGACCGTGAGTCAGAAGAATACCTTTAAGATTAAAATCTTTAAGTTCATTAAGTAAAAAATCAGCTTCATAACCTGGATCGATTAAAAAAGCATCTTTGCGATAATTTAGTAGATATGTGTTGACTTGAAAATCGCCTAAAATATATTTTTTCATCTTTATAAATAAAAATAACTACCGAAATAGTTATTTTCTTTCTTTATGCAATGTATGTTTTTTGCATCTAGGGCAATATTTTTTAAATTCAATCCGTTCTGGATTTAATTTTTTATTTTTATCGGTATGATAATTTTCTTCTTTACAGTCACTGCACACTAATTTAACTAAATCGCGCATTTTTCATTCCTCCGTTTATTTCAATTAAGTATTATATCAAATTATAAGCTATTATGCAATGGCTTTTTTGATTTTTCTCGATATTTATATGAAAAATCAGCGATTTTAAGTTGAAAAAAACCAGCTTACTGAATAAAAAAAGGCATAATTGTAAAAAATAATGATAAAATTTAGCAGATTAGTATTGACAGTGCTAATTAAATGATGTAAAATATTACTAGCACAAAAACTAGTAGAGTGCCAAAGGCGGTGTAAGATGCTTTCCAATCGTCAAAAATTAATCCTCAAAGCAATCGTTGAAGAGTACGTTAAAGCTGTTGAGCCAATTGGTTCAAAGTTTTTGATTGATAAGCCTTATCTGGAATTTTCTTCCGCAACTATTCGCTTTGAGATGGCTAAACTTGAAGAATTAGGTTTTTTAGAAAAAACGCATATTTCAAGTGGCCGTGTGCCTTCGGAAAAAGGTTATAAATATTATGTTGAAAATCTTTTTACTAGAGATGATCAGACAGAAGCCGATTTTCCGGCAATTGATGCTCTTTTTTCTAAGAAAGAGTTATCGAAGGAAGAAACAATCAAAGAAGCCTTAAATCTTTTAAGTGATTTAACAAATTATACGACAGTAGCTTTAGGACCTAATTTTCAAAATTGCCGGATTAAAAAGCTTGAATTTATTCCGTTAAGTCAAAATGAAGCAATTCTTCTGATAGTCACTAATCTTGGACATGTCGAAAACCAAAAGATTCATCTAGCCCCGGAATTTTCCTTAAGTGATTTAAAGAAAATTATTCAGAACTTAGATGAATTATTACATGATGTGCCTTTAACAAAAGCTCAGGAAATAATCAATCATAAACTTGCGGATACGCAAATTAAGAATTATATGGATTATCAGGAAACTTTGATAAATAGTTTTTTGAATACCTTTGAAAAGTTTATGGAAAATAGTTTTTTCTTATCGGGAGTCTCAAAGGCTTTTCTACAACCAGAATTTCAAAGCGTCGAAAAGTTACGTGGCTTTATGGAAATCATGGAAGAAAAGAATGTTTTAAAAGTCATGCGGGATTTTCCAGAAAGTTTAAGTGTGCGAATCGGTGGCGAAAATCAATTTATCCGCATGAATGACTGTACAGTCGTTTCTGTTCCTTATCGCATCACAGAAGATGATTACGGAACGATAGCGGTTATCGGACCAACGAGGATGGAATATAAAAAGGTCATACCATTAATCGAATATCTAGCTAAAAGTATGACAAAACTATTTGATGAGTAAAGAGAGGAAACCTAATGAAAGAAAATATGAAGCATAATTGTGAGACTGAAGAGCATTGCAAAGATTGTCAGGAAACTAAAGAACCAGCACCAAAGGCTAAAAAGTCAGAATCAACAAAAGAGAAAATTGCCAGACTTGAAGAAGAGGTTAGAACTCTTAGTGATAAACTTTTAAGAAACAGTGCCGAATTAGCTAACTTTAAAAAACGGACCCAAGAAGAAAAAATCCAAGATATTAAATATGCATCGTCATATTTAATCAGTGATTTATTACCAGGCTTGACACAACTAGAAGTAGTTTGTAATATGCCTACAGATAACGAAATGCTTAAAAACTTCTTGATGGGCTTTAAAATGGTCAATGATCAGATTTTTGCGGTTTTAAAGCAAGATGGGTTAGCTGAAATTAAAGCTGAAGGTAACTTTGATCCAAAATATCATCAGGCAGCGGAAAAACAAAAAGTTGATGGTGTTGAACCAAATATGATAATCAAAGAAATCCAAAAAGGATTTACTTATAAAGAGCGTATTATTAAACCAAGTATTGTAATTATCAGCGAATAAAAAGAAAAAAGGAGAAATGAATTATGGCATCAAATAAAATTATCGGTATCGACTTAGGTACTACAAACTCATGCGTCGCAGTTATGGACGCTGGTGAAGCAAAAGTAATCACAAACCCAGAAGGGGCGAGAACTACGCCTTCGGTTGTGGCTTTTAAAGGTGATGAGATTCAGATTGGTCAAATTGCTAAAAATCAAATGGTTACTAATCTGGATACAATCTTTTCAGTTAAAAGACATATGGGAACTAATCATAAAGTAAAAGTTCAAGATAAGACATATACACCGCAAGAAATTAGCGCTATGATCTTACAAAACTTAAAACAAACTGCAGAAGCTTATTTAGGTCAAACTGTTGATAAAGCGGTTATTACCGTTCCGGCTTACTTTAACGATGCACAAAGACAAGCAACTAAGGATGCGGGTAAAATTGCCGGCTTAGAAGTAATGCGGATTATCAATGAGCCAACGGCAGCTGCTTTAGCTTACGGTATTGATAAAACTGATAAAGAACAAACTGTTTTAGTCTTTGACTTAGGGGGCGGTACGTTTGACGTTTCGATCTTAAGTTTATCTGACGGAACCTTTGAAGTTATTTCCACAAGCGGAGATAATAATTTAGGTGGAGACGACTTTGACCAAAAAGTTATTGACTTTTTAGTTGCGGAATTTAAAAAAGAGTTCGCTGTTGATTTGAAAAATGATAAAATGGCAATGCAACGTTTAAAAGATGCGGCTGAAAAAGCTAAAAAAGATTTAAGCGGAATCACGCAAACACAGATTATTTTACCATTTTTATCGATGACGGCAGCCGGACCAATCAACTTTGAAAAAACTCTTACGAGAGCCAAATTCGATGAGTTAACCCATGATTTAGTAGAAAGAACTTTAGGGCCAGTCAGAAAAGCTTTAAAAGATGCAAAAATGACAGCTAACGATTTACATCAGGTATTACTTGTTGGTGGTTCTACAAGAATTCCGGCAGTTGCGGAAACAATTAAAAAAGAATTAGGTAAAGAGCCTAATAAAGGTGTTAACCCTGATGAGGTTGTGGCAATGGGCGCAGCGATTCAAGGCGGAGTTTTAGCTGGTGATGTTAAAGATATTCTTTTACTAGATGTTACACCATTATCATTAGGAATTGAAACTTTAGGTGGTGTATTTACAAAGTTAATTGAAAGAAATACAACAATCCCAACGTCTAAATCGCAAGTCTTTTCAACCGCAGCTGATAATCAGCCAGCAGTTGATATCCATGTCTTACAAGGTGAAAGACCGATGGCTCACGATAATAAAACATTAGGTCGTTTCCAGTTAAATGATATTCCTTTAGCACCACGTGGTGTACCACAAATTGAAGTGAAATTTGATATTGACGCAAACGGAATCGTTAATGTTAATGCTAAAGATTTAGGTTCAGGAAAAGAACAGAAAATCACTATCAAGGATTCCACTGGACTTTCTGAGGATGAAATCAAGAGAATGGTTAAAGAAGCTGAAGAAAACGCAGAATCAGATCGCGTTAAAAAAGAGTCGATTGATCTTAAAAATGAAGCAGATAGTATTGTATTTTCGGTTCGTAAATCATTAAATGATCTTCCTGATCTTGACGCTAGTGAAAAAGCAGATGTTGAAACAAAAGCCAATGAACTAGAGGAAGCCTTAAAAGGTGATAATCTTGATTTAATTCGCACTAAAAAAGATGAGCTCGAGAAGAAAGCTCATGAGTTAGCCGCAAAAGTTTACGAAAAAACAGGGCAAGCTCAACCTCAACCAGAAGGCGAACACTATGAAACGCCAAAAGATGATAATATCATCGACGCTGATTTTGAGGAAGTAGATAAAAAATAAATCGCAACAAAGGAGCTTATATGGCGGATAAAAGAGATTATTATGAAGTATTAGGGATTAGTAAAAATGCCAGTGAAGATGAAATAAAAAAAGCTTATCGCAGTATGGCCAAAAAATACCATCCCGATGTTAACAAAGCCGCTGATGCAGAAGCGAAATTTAAAGAAGTAAATGAAGCTAATGAGATTTTAAGTGATCCACAAAAACGCAGTCAATACGACCAGTTTGGTCATCAAGCTCAAGGTCAAGGTTTTGGAGGCTTTGATTTTGGTGGCGGTGGGTTTGGCTTTTCCGATATTTTTGAACAAGTCTTTCAAGGTTTTGGTGGTGGCAGGTCGCAACAATCTAATCGTCCAGCGGCTGGTAATGACGTTGAAATGGTTATGACTTTGGAATTTGAAGAAGCAGTATTTGGAACTAAAAAGGATGTTTCATTAGAAGTTGAAGATGAATGTTCTACTTGTTCAGGTACTGGTGCTTATTCTAAAAGTGATCTTGTTACTTGTGATAAATGTAAAGGATCGGGCCGGGTTATTGTTGAGCAACGAGGACTTCTAGGAATTTCCAGAGTTCAATCAGCTTGTCCTAAATGTAAAGGGACTGGTCGTGAAATTAAGAAGGCTTGTGTTAAATGTCACGGTAAAGCAAGATATCGCGTTAAAAAGACAGTTAATGTTAATATTCCGGCTGGTGTTGATACGGGTCTAAGCTTAAGAATGGAAAACTATGGCGAAGCTGGCTATAATGGCGGGCCAAACGGGGATTTATATATTCGTTTTAAAGTCAAGCCTCACAAATTTTTTGCTCGTGATAAAAACGATATTAGAATTGAAATTCCGATTTCGTTTTCTGATGCGGCTTTAGGAAAAGTTATTGAAGTTCCAACTATTCATGGCGATGTTAAAATGACAATCCCATCCGGAACTCAAAGTGCTGCACAAATCAGATTGAAAGAAAAGGGCGTTCAGGATGTCAGAAGCCGAAGAAAAGGTGACATGATTGTTACTGTTCGCATTGAAACACCAACTAATCTTTCTGCTGAGCATCGTAAGCTTTTTGAAGAACTTCAGAAAGTTGAAATTTCCAGTAAACAGACTCCTTGGGAGAAATTTAAAGGCTTTTTTAAAAAATAAAAACAAATAAACGAACTTTTAAAGGAAAAAAGTTCGTTTTTATTATATTATTGTTTAAAATACTTGTAAGATTAGCTAAGATATTATAAAATATTTATAGTATAAAATTAAGGAGTTAAAATTTATGAATGAAGCAATCCAAAAAAGAATGCAAACAAAAAAAGCTGAAGTTGAAATATTTCGGGCGGTAAAAAAATGCACATTAGGATATTTTGAGCGTTTAGAACTTGAGGAATTAGATGCCTCTTATCAAGAAATTGAGGATGCAGAAATTGCCTATGAGAATTTTTCCAGTTATTTGCTAAATGGCGAAGTTGTTTTTGTCCGTGTTCTAAATCCGGAAAACGGATTTGGAAAAGAAGTATTGGTTCCAGAAAAAATGAGCGAAGAGGAATATAACTTTATTGTCTCTGATGTTAAGGAGAAAGATTATCCAAATTTTTTCTTTAAAGTAGGATTGGTTTGTTTAATTATAACATCCTTAATTATGATTGTAAGTATTGTTGATAACTTGCGCACAGGACTTTCTGTAAATGCTTTTCTTGTTAGCTTTTACTTTTTTGCGCCACCAATTTTCTTGTCAATTATTTTACTTGCCCTTTGTAAATTCCAGAAAAAAGATAAGTAATGCAGCGTTACTTTATCTCCGAAACAGAATTTACTGGCGCTTATATCAAAGCTGATTTTCATCACATAAAAAATGTCTTAAGAATGAAAACAGGAGATAATATTATTGTCTGTTTTAAGCGAAAAGCTTTTTTATGCCAAATCACGGAATTTGCCAATGAAGTTGTTAGATTTAATGTAATCAAGGAAAATACGGGTGACAGTGAACTAAAAATCGAGGTCACTCTTTTTGTTGGTTTTCCAAAAGGTGATAAGTTAGACTTTATTTGTGAAAAAGCTACTGAACTTGGCGCAGCTAAAATTAAGCCAGTTATGATGGAAAGATCTATCGTTAAATTAGATGAAAGAAAAAGAACAGAAAGAACTATTCGGCTAAAAAGAATCTGTAAAGAAGCGGCTGAGCAGGCAGAAAGAAACTTTATTCCGGAGATTTTAGCAATAGAGGATTTGAGAAAAGTTTTATTTAAAGATTATGACTATTTATTTGTCTGTTATGAAAGAGAAACGGAAAACACTATGAAAAAATATTTTGAAAAAATAACACCTGGTTCTAAAATTGGTGTTTTGTTTGGGCCAGAAGGTGGAATCAGTAATTCAGAATTTGAATACTTAAAAAACAATAATTTCCAATCAATTAGTTTAGGCAAGAGAATCTTAAGGGCTGAAACGGCACCTTTAACTTTTCTTTCAATGCTTATTTATCAATATGAGCTATAAAGTCGCATTTTTTACGCTTGGCTGTAAGGTAAATACTTTTGAGACCGAGGCGCTTTGGAATAAGCTTAAAGAAAGAAATTATGAACGCGTTAATTTTTCTGAAGAAGCAGATGTCTATGTAATAAATACATGCACAGTTACGCAAGCTAGTGATTCAAAAAGTCGAAAATTAATCAATCAGACAGCGAAAAGAAAACCACTTAATGCACTATTATGCATTATGGGTTGTTACTCACAAAGTAAGCCAGAGACGATTGCGGATTTAAATGGTGTCGATTTAATTATTGGCAATGAAAATAAAAATCAGATTGCTGATTTAATTCCAGAACTAAAAAAACAAAAAAAGCAAATAATTAATGTCACCGATATTATGCAAAGTATCAATTTTGATGATACGGAGGCTATTGAATTTTCTAATACTAGGGCTTTTGTTAAAATCCAAGATGGTTGTGATAGCTTTTGTTCATACTGCATTGTACCTTTTGTCAGGGGACCTGGAAAGAGTCGTGATCCAAAGAAAACGATTGAGTTAATTGATAAGGTAACTAATGCTGGTTATCCGGAAATCGTTCTAAGTGGCATTCACACGGGCTCTTACGGAAGAGATATTAACTATTCTCTAACTGAGTTAATTAAAGATTTAACAAAAAACTGTCCGAAACTTCTTAGTCTGCGGATCTCATCTTTAGAGATAACGGAAATTACAACTGAGTTAATTGAGTTACTAAAAAATGCTCCTTTATGCAAACATCTGCACATTCCCCTTCAAAGTGGTTCAAGTAAAATTTTAAAGGCTATGAATAGAAACTATTCACAAGAACAATTTCTGGATATTGTAAAAAAATTAAAAAAAGCAGTACCTGATTTAGCGATTAGCAGTGATGTAATGGTAGGTTTTCCAGGAGAGACGGAAGCTGATTTTGAAGAAACTGTTAAAGTTATTGAAGAAGTAGGATTCATGCGCCTTCATGTTTTTCCTTATTCAGTAAGAGAAAATACAGTTGCGGAAAAATTGCCAAATCAAATTCCAGAAATAATAAAAAAAGAAAGAGCGAAAAAATTAAGGGATTTGAGTATATTAACTGGCCAGAGATACGCTCAGGCTTTTATTGGTAAAACCCTTGAATTTATTCCTGAATCAACAGATGGAAAATATTTTCAAGGCTACACAACAAATTATTTAAGGGTCTTTGTTTCAGGCTCTGAAATTAAAATAGGTGAAATTATAGCAATCACAATAACCAAAATTACAAAAACAGTGATTTATGGTCAGATTTTTAGTCAATAATTAACAAACAATTGTCGGTTTTTGAAAAATAATTGTGAAAATTGCGCAAGCCTATTTACAAACGAAAATAAATATAGTATAATATTTGGAGTAAAATTTTAGTCTGGAAGGGAGGCTTTGTAAATGCCTAAAACAGTATTACGTGAAAAAGAGACGATTGAAGATGCTTTAAAGAGATTTAAGCGCGAAGTTTCACGTTCTGGAACCCTTGCGGAAGTTCGTAAACGCGAATATTATGAAAAACCAAGCGACAAGCGTAAACAGAAACGTATGGTTGCTAAAACTAAAAAATATTAATTTAAAACCTTCCGAAGAAGGTTTTTTTCTTTCAAGCATACTTTTCTTTTTCTAGAGTAAAATATTTACTGAATTATGAAGAAAATGATTGGCATCCGCATTTTTGTCTGATATAATATTGTTAGTTGGTAATTTATCAGTTGCGTTCTTATAGAAGAATTAATATTCAACATCGCTTAGTTTATCAAATAATAGAAAATGATATCGTAAAACTATAGACACACTATGAATAATTTTTATGAAAAATAATGTAGAGGAGTAGTATGCCAATAAAGCATACAAATAATTTATGGCTGTAACATATGAAATACTCAAAAAAGATGAACAAGTCCGCGCTTATATTGAAGCGGGAAATGAAGCACTTAAAGCGCTTGGATTTACTGAGCACAGCTTTCCGCACTTATCACTTACTGCAGAAACAGCTGCGAAGATTCTAAGAGAACTTGGGCATTCTAAAGAACATGCGGAATTAGGAAAAATAGCTGGTTTACTTCATGATATCGGTAATATGATAAATCGTACTTTTCATGCAGCAAGTGGAGCTGAAATAGCCAGAAATATTTTAGAAAAACATGACATGGATTATAAAGATATCGGCATCGTCTGCAGTGCAATCGGAAACCATGATGAAAATACAGGTAAACCTATCAGCGCCGTCTCAGCGGCTCTTATTATTGCTGATAAGGCAGATGTGCGCCGCTCAAGAGTCCAGGAAACTTGTATGGATAATATTATTAATGATATTCATGATCGGGTTAATTACGCTGTTACCCGCTCTGAAATAAAGTTTATCAAAGCAGCAAACAAAACTAAGATCAGACTTTGTTTAGATATTGATATTGAATTTACACCAGTTATGGATTATTTTGAAATATTTCTAGGCAGAATGATTATGTGCCGGCGTGCCGCAACTTTTTTAGGTGCTGATTTTGAATTGTTTATTAATGATGCTAAAATTGTTTAATATGAGCTTGTATAAAATTAAAACAAAATTAATTTAGTTTGATAAAACACTCTTTTTGAATGCATTCAGCGCTTGGCAACACCGCTGAATGCATTTTTTGTATTATAATTCATTTCAATATTTCCAGTTTAGCCTGCTTAATAAATTTTTCATTGCCCGCAGGGGTATCTTTTTTAAATAAAACATTGTTAATCATTTAATTCAAATTTGAGCGCAACAAATCAATTCAGCTAATTTTGATAAAAAGCGCACGACAAAAACATAAGGCCTGTCGAGATTTGTCGGGCGCAAAATGTTGATTTATGTTGAAAAATAAGTTAAAATAATTCTAACTATAAAACGCTTACAGAGTTCTGCCGTTAAATAAAGGGCGTAAGATAGATTTTGAAAAAAGGAGGCAAGTAGTAAAAATATAACAAATGTAAATGGGAGCACAACACCAATTACCTTGATAATAGATTCAATTAGAATACAAGTGAAATAAAACAAAATTTAAGGGGGAAATAAAATGAAAAACTTTCTTTTTAAGAAAACAACATTACTCACGAGCATGCTAATGCTCGTTGTTGTAAGCATTACTGTTGCAACATCATCGCAAATAGATTTTAATGCATATGCACTGGAGCGAGAAGTTATCGGGCGCGGCCCAGAGAGTGCAAGCCTGCCACATGAAAATAATTCAGAGTTTCTGTTGCGTGAAGCTCCATATGAAGCAACCATTTATAGTCAAGCAACGCTGGCAGACGACTTTTGCCCTGAAACAGTTATTGTGGTTAAAAACCTGAGAGCAAGCAGAAGAAGCCTGATGCAGTGTTTGACACTGGCAGACTTTCCTGAGGTTAGGAACTATTTCCGTAATGATGTCGAAGAACTAACACCTGGTTTGGAAATGGCAAGAGCCCAATTAGACCCTATGAACTCTTCCAGCGCTAGAAGTTTTTCAAACTCATTGGACAATTCGTTAGATAATTCGTTAAACCAAAGTGTAGATTTGGAGAATTACAGGAGAATTGTAATTCTAAGACTTAGAAATCCATCTCACCAAAATGTGCTTAACAAAGTAAGAAGATTGGAAAGAATGGATGGTATATTAAGTGCTAGTCCAGACTTTATTAGACAGAATGTCTTGCCAATAATGGATTACGGATATGGGTATAGTGCAGAAGAAAACTCGCCTCACGCTTATGCAGGAATTAGTCCAGCGCAAGCAAGCACAGGGCATTGGAGTCTAGATAGAATTAACGCGCAAGGTGCTTGGAGTATCGTAGGTACTAACAGTACGAACATAGTAAGAGTTGGAATTATGGATACTGGAGTCGAAGCAAGTCATCCAGGTTTGGCAAGTAGAGTTGATACTCATTTATTCGCTTGTTTTTTAACTTCAAACCGTCGCCCTGCGAATGTTTTGGAAGACCCACATGGGCATGGAACTATGTCGGCTGGAATTGTTGGGTCACATGGGAACTTCGCAAGCGTAACGCAAAACACGAATGTAAGGATTGTATCATTAAGGATTTGGAATGATGTTGGGTCAGGAAATTCAAGCATGGCATTGACAGCAATCCAGTTCGCTGCGGCAAATGGAATACACATTCTTAATATGAGTGGTGGGTGGTATTCAAACTGGAATACATACGATGTATCATTAAGGGCATCTATTCAAGCCTTTAACGGATTGTTTGTTGCTTCTGCTGGGAATGAGGGAACTAATAACGATGGCAACAATCCTGCTTTCCCTGCTTCGTATCGATTGCCAAATCTTATCTCTGTTGGTGCTTCAAACAGACACGACCAAAGGTCAGTGTGGAACTCTTCTCAATCTTCAAACTTTGGTGCAACAACAGTTTGTATTTTCGCCCCAGGTGGGAATCAAGGTACTGCAAGCGTTGAAAACATTAGAACAACAAACAGAGGCAATGGATTTGCTTGGTACAATGGCACCTCTTCCGCGGCGCCATTCGTTGCAGGCGTAGCTGCATTAATGCTGTCTGTAACTCCTAATTTAAATCCAATCATGCTAAGAAACATTATAATGGAGACTGCAGATAGACCTTCTGCATTAAATGGACTGAGTATTTCTAATGGTAGAGTTAATGCTTACGCGGCTGTTAGTGCAGCCAGAATTTGGATTACAAGAGATTTGCCAAACAATGAGATTGAAATATTAGGAATTACAAGAAATATAATAGGGAGTATAGAAATACCAAACGTTATTAATGGGCGCATAGTAACTTCCATTGGTGATTTTGCCTTTTTTTGGGAGAATGGCTTACAAGGGGTTTCTTTTCAATATGGAAGTCAAGTGAGACGTATTGGTGATTTTGCTTTTGCGGATACGCCTAATTTGCAAAATGTAACATTGCCGCTCAACTTGACACACATTGGCTTTCGAGCATTTGCTGCGGCAAGAAATTTAGAGAGCCTTACTCTTCCTGATAGTTTAACATCAATTGGGTCAGAAGCTTTTTGGAATACAGGCTTGAGAAGCATCAATATTCCACCTCAGATAACATTTATTCCGCAAGGGGCATTTAGAGAATCATTAAATCTGGAAACTGTTAACATTCAAGGAAATGTTACTTCAATCTCAGACGCGGCTTTTCAAAATACTCCTAGTTTAACAAATATTAATTTGCCAAATAGTTTAACAACAATCGGCAGATATGCCTTTCAAAGAACAGGCTTAAAAGAAATTCGAATTCCATCAAGTGTTAATTCAATCGGGTCAAATGCGTTTGCTGATTCGGAATTTCTTCATAGCATACATATGTCTAGGGAGACTCCGCCAAATTTAATAAATCAAAATGCTTTTGCAAACACTCCTTTTTTGAGAATTTATGTTCCAAACCATAGATTAATGGCATACAAAAATGCACACAATTGGCTCGTACACTCTGATATAATCAGACCGTCAGACTTTGTAGGTTTAATGGAACTACAGCCGTTACGTGGTTTTACTGCTTCTAATCATGCAAATCTTTCGGTAGGTGATAATGCCCTTTTTGGAATAAATGCGGTTGAAGGAATTTATCGATTATCAATTACAGGGGAAATTCCTATCCGAGTTACCTTGTTTGGTCCTAATTTCAAATTACTAGAGTCGATTTCATCTAATGCAAGCAGAACAGTTAATCTGACAAGGAATTTTGTCGGAGTCTACTATATAGCAGTAGAATTTATTATTACTAATGGAACAGGTAGGGTTGATTTATCGATTGCGGCTGCTATAACAGATGTTTTTGCGACTAACAACGAAAGAAACATTCTTCCTTATTTAATTGATGGGCGCGGTAGATTTGCTTTTCAGAACTGGGGAACAAGATTCGTTGAGTTCCAGCTATCAGCTACTGGTGGAATGCAATTTCCACATGATGGGATTATAATTAGAGATGCTCAAGGAAATATTGTTGCTGATAATCTTAGACAAGCCAGAACTCGTGAGGGACATAATGTAATTACAGCATTTTTGCCAAGATCAGGATGGTTCTATATTGATATCGATTTAAATGTAAACCAAGTAAATCAACTTTTTTTGACATTAAGTCTTTTGGAATACAGCCAACCAGACTTTCTTAACACAGCTCTTAGAACTGATTTTCTTCAGATAGCTGAAAGTGGAAGAAATGAACAACTGGTGGGTATTGTTTTAAGTCCAGGCGCAGTAATCAATGTCGAAATATTTTATAGTGGTATATCATCATCAAATGCAATCTTTGTCCTTATGCAAAGAGCAGGAACAAATATAACTGTTCTTGAGGTAGAAAATATCAGTGGATTCAGTTCATTTACCTTTAAACTAACTTCAGGTACTTATTATTTAGGATTCTTAAACGCTGGAATAAATAATTTTGTGATGATGAGTGTTTCTAGAATCATAACAGAAACAGGAAGTCATCAGTTAGTAACGGATCCTTCATGGGCATCTTTAAGAGGTTCTGAAGTCACCATAAACAATGGTCTTCCAGGTGCCAATACAATTACACAAGGATTTACTAGATTAATCTATTTAGCTAACCAAGAATCGCGTCAGAATTTTACATGGCATTCAAGTGATCCTAATGTTGCACAAATAACTAATTATGGAACGGTTCTAGCTATGCCAGTAAGCAGTATTACAAATGTGAGGATTATAGCAATTTGCAGGCAAAATCCAGGAAGAGTTTTTTATAGAGATTTAGTAATTATGCCTGAAAATAGTAATGTAGCGATAACCATCAATCATGCAATGACGATGAGTAGAAGCGGAGGTAATATTAGTCTTAATTCGGTTAATGTACCGATAAATTTAATCCAGCTCTATGATTGGAGTTCGCCATCGCCTTTTATAGAAGTAAGCCCTTGGGGACCAGTTTGGTCAACAGCACCACTTACGGTAGGTCAAACTTTTACAATTATTGGAAACTACCAATTAAATCAGCGAGTCACAATTATTATTACGGTGACAATTGTTTAATCCTAAGGAATAAAGATTATATAACCTATATTATACCAAAAAATGCGAGAATTTCCAGTTATGGAGTCTCGCATTTTTTATTTGAACTAGTTTGGATTACAGCTCTTTTGTATTGGAAAATTTCGCAAATAAAATTATATAGTTAAATTTAATGAAGTAGACTGATAAGCTCAGTTACTCCAGATCTGATATCTCTTGCATATATCATATATCCAGTTATTGGCGAAAATGGCATGTTAATAGTTAAAGTGTTGATTCCAGATTGAAGAGGTGGACTGTCTATTGAATCTGTCCATTGAAGTAGAACTCCAGAAACAAAGTGACGCGGATAATCATTGTGTACAGCAAACCAAAGTTCTCTACCCCGATTACTGGCAAAAGCGTTTTTCCCCAGTTCAGCATTTGTTGTTAATCTTACCCAGATTGAACGCTGTAAATCAAAAGTCACATTGATATCTTCGCTTCTGAAATTTAAGTAGCCACCAACACCGTGAACATATATTCTTTCGCCAGGTCTAACAAATTCATCAAATATATGTGGAGTATGTTCGGATTGTAAAGTTTGAAAGAATAAACTGAAGCGCCTACCCCCGTCAAATCCTTCATATCTAATGAAAAAGCCGTCAGCCTGCAGAGCGAATAAATCAGTATCTGCCTCAAGCCTTGTGCTGAAAATAGTACCTAAAACACTAGTACTTAAAACCCAAGGTGAAAGAACTTGGAGAGTAATTGAACCTCGAAAATTCATATTATAACGATATACAACGTCAATTGTAACAATACCAGGATTATGTGCGGTGACTGTACCAAATTGGCTGACTGTTGCAACTCTTGGGTCACTGGTGGTCCATAAATAATTCTGGATTATTGGTGAAGGTACTACACCATCAAATGATATTGATCTAGTTAAGCCAACATTCATAGTCGTTTCTCTAGGAAGGCCAACTCCAGAAGTTACTTCTGTTCCATTGTGAGAAGGATCTTGCCTTGTATCTGTTGTCAAAGCAAGATTTCTTGTTGGTCCAGGTCTAACTTCTGAAACTGTTATTGCTACGACTCCAAATTGTAGATTGTCATTCCTTATTGCCAATATGTCTACCCTTCCTGGAGCTCTAGCAAAAATTAATCCGTGCTCACTGACGGTAGCGATATTTTCATCAGAAGAGGTTAGTGTAAAATTGTGTCGAGACTGAGCATAGCCGTGCCAACCAATATAAATAATTCTAGTAAAACCTACTGTCATCTGCGTACTATAGCGAGCTCCACCATTTAGGGTTACCTCTGTTCCAACCGCATGCATAGACGGATCTACCATTAATGCAATTCGTGTTCGCTGAGTTATTGTAAATAAAATCGTTCCGTGAACTATTTCTCCAACGAAGTTAACTCTGAAAGTTTCATCAAGTTGAAAAAATCTATTTAGGACTAAAGATACGCCACCATTACCAGTTGTTGGTTGCTGATGGGCCGACATTAGTAAAATTTCGGCAGATTGATTGCCAGATGAGTTACCTAAAAATGTTACATCGAAAAATGAGTTATTCCCAAAAAAGTTCGCTTCTACCCATTCTCCATCAGACTTTACTCCCTGATCGTAGAAGTAGTAATCCACTCTATCATATGTTACTCGCCAACCTGTAAAAATTGCTTCTTCCAGAATCTCAAAGGTAACAAAATCATTCATCCATCTTTCAGGTTCAATCTGATCTCCCCAAAAAAATGTATTACCAATCATTCTAAACAAACCCGTGCTATTGATTACCATTTCTGTAACTTCACCATCTCGGATAAATTGTCCATCAAAGATTGTTTCAAAACTACCATCAGGCAAGATTCTTTCCAAAGTTAGGAAAGGAGTTGCGACCCTAGAGCTTTCAAAACTCGAACCGTCATAGACTATTGTAAAGCCACCAGTTAGTGTAGTTTCAGTAAAAATATGGTTTCCTTGGTCATTAGCATTTACTAAGTGCACATTATCATTAACATTAATATTAAAGAATGTATAATCCCAAAATGCATCGACATTTCTAGGAACTAAAATAAATGTTATTAATGAAATAAGCGCTACAAAAAATGACTTTTTAAATAATTGCATATATTTTCTCTCCTTATGTTTTTTTGTGTTATCTAGACTTTTTATCAATTAAAACTTCACCCCCAATTTCGACATAAATCTAGAAGTAACCGCTTTCATAATAACATTTATTACAACAAATAGCAACGAAAAGCGCCCGACAAATTTCGACAACGAATTAAAAGAATCAACACTACCTGTCGAAATTTGTCGTTAGAATAAGGAAAGAAAAAGCCTTTAAACATGGTAAAATTTAAATAAATAGAATGCAGAAAGGAGAGAAAAATGAAAATTTTACATAAACCGTTATTTTTTATTGGCATATCTTTATTTTCCGTTGGCACAATTGCTTGGTTAATTATTACCATTTTGAATTCTAGTAATACCCGAAACTATAATCATCTAAACAATCTTTATCCAACAGGCGTGGGACTTTTAGGTATTGTAGCGGTAATTATTTCTTTTATTTTAGAAACACGAATTTCTATATTAAATAAAAAAAATGAAAGAGATGAAGACTAAATTTATTTAAGGCAATTTCAGTAAAAATGAAGTTGCCTTATTTTTTTTATGGTCGTTGTGAGATAATTTACCTATAAAATGCATATTTTTAAAGGGTGATACTTTGAAACTGAAAAACTTTAAAAGCTGGATTGACAAATTAAAACCAGTCAATGTTAAACTTGAAATAAGGGAAGATATGATAGTTGTCTATAACTTTAAGAAAATCCATATCTTAACAGACACTGAAATTCAGACAACTGAATATCGATTTACTGGTGAAGGTTTTTCGGTTAAAGAATTGAATAAAGAAGATTTAATCATCTCTGGAAAAATAAAAGTAATCGAGGTAGGTAATTTTGCTCAAGCTATATCATCTGAAAATCCACAAGCGTGATTTTTTTCTTTATCAGGAAGAAATTGTTTTAAGAAATCTCACCACTGATGGTGATTTTTATTGTTTTTATACCGATAAAAAAACATATCAATATTTAAAAAATAACAACTGTGAAATAGAGATTTTAACGGATTATATTAATGAAGCTAAAAAGCTGATTTTTATTAAAAAAGGCTTTATTGCTGGGGTAGGGTTATTTTTGGTTAGCTTTTTTGTTAGCCTTTTTTATGTTAGTGCTATTATCTTTAACGGAAATTTCTTAATTAATGATCAGATAAAAGCAGAAATCAGCGCTAATTATACAACCTTTTTGGGCTTGAATTTTATAACTGACCAAAGAATCAATGACTTAAATCGGGAGGTTCGCCAAAGGCATATTGCCTATGAATGGATTTCAATCGAAAAAAGAGGCTTTATTATTCATGTTAATGTCAGTAAAGACGAGTTAAGCAAGGAAAGGCCGATTGAAAATGAAAGGATTGGCGATATTGTCGCTACTAAAATGGGCAGTATTCATATGATTCAGACCTTTCATGGTACACCATTAGTTGCTTATAATGATATCGTAAGACCAGGCGATGTTTTAATTTCCGGTTCTTTTGAGACTAATGATGAAGAAACAGAGCACTTATTGATGGCTAGAGGATTAGTTCTGGCGCGGGTTTTTGAATATGTGGAAATCAGGGTTGATAAAAATGTTGTTAAAAACGAACTGACGGGGAAAACTAGTTTTTACCGGAGCTTTAGTTTATTTGGCCTTAACTTTGCTTTCAGAAATAATCAGCACTTCGAAAACTATACATTAATTGAAAATGAAGTGTTCCGGATTTTCAATATTTTCTCATGGAAAAATGTAGAAAAGTATGAAAAAAGTGATATAATATTGACATATACAGAAGAAGAGGCTAGAGAATTTGCTGAATCATTAATTGAAGCCCAGTTTATATTACGGAAAACGCATGCTTTAGAGAAGCTTTTGGAGATTCTGTTCATGACTGTAGTAGAAGATGATGAGGGGTTTACTTTCAATTTTCTTGTCAGTACAATTGAAAATATCGGAGAATTTAAAGGACGTGACTAATTTTTGCAGGAGCTGACTATCAAGATTAAACAAGTTGACCATTTAATGAATATTGCTGGAGTCAAACATAATAATATACGCTTGTTGGAAAATCATTTTAATGTGACAATCGTTGCGGATAATGAAAAGATTGTTATTAGCAGTGAAAACAAAGAAGTTAAACGAAAGATTGAAGAAGTTTTAACAATTCTTTTAGAGATTGCTTTTAAAGGTATATCGATAACGGAAAGAGATATTATTTATCTTTTACAACTTCAAGAAGCTGATAAAATTGCGCTATTCCAGCAAATCTATGATAAGAATAAAATCCTTTTTCTGGCGCCATTTGGTAAAAAAATATACTATAAGACGTTAACCCAAAAATACTATCTGGAAGCTTTGGAAAAAAATGATCTTGTGTTTGCGGTTGGTGCAGCTGGTACGGGAAAAACTTATCTTGCGGTTTTATATGCAGTAAAGTTGTTAAAGGAAGCTAAAGTAAAAAAAATAATCTTAACGCGTCCGGCTGTCGAAGCTGGAGAATCACTTGGTTATCTGCCAGGAGACTTAAAAGAAAAAATTGATCCATATCTAAGACCATTATATGATGCCTTATATGAGTTTTTGGGAACGGAAACAGTAGATAGTTATCTTACAAAAGGAATTATTGAAATTGCACCATTAGCTTATATGCGAGGAAGAACTTTAGAAAATGCAGCTATTATTTTAGATGAGGCGCAAAATACTACTAATAAACAAATGTTAATGTTCCTTTCTCGCCTAGGATTTTCTTCAAAGATGATTGTTACTGGTGATATAACGCAAATTGATTTGCCAAAAGGTGAAGAGTCAGGGCTTTTAAAAGCGATTCGGATTTTAAAAGACATTAAGGGAATTGAAACGATTGAATTTCAGAAAATGGACGTTGTCAGGCATCCGCTTGTGCAAAAGATTTTAGAACGTTATGAAAATTAATTTTGTTAATCAGACTAATTTATTATTAGCGGACTATTATGAAACGATAGAAAAAGTGCTTAAAAATGAAGTAGGTAAGATGTCAGTGATCTTTGTTTCTGATGAAGCAATTAAGGAGTTAAACAAAACTTATAGAGGCAAAGATAAAGTAACTGATGTATTAAGTTTTCCGGATAATACTAACGACTATTTTGGTGACTGCTTTATTGCGCCTCTTCAGGCTTTTAGACAAGCGCTTGAGTATGGACACTCAAATTTGCGGGAAATGGCCTTTTTGGCTGTCCATGGTTATTTACATTTAACAGGATATGATCACGAAACAAAAAAAGAAGAGGAAAAGATGATTGCAAGGCAAGAGCTTATGCTTAAAGAAGCTAAAATCATCAGGTAAAGAAATGGATAAATTACTAAAGGAAGCAAAAAATGCCAGAGAAAATGCTTATGCACCTTATTCCAAATTTAAAGTTGGTGCAGTATTAAAGACTAAAGACGGAAGAATTTATAAAGGTGCAAATGTCGAAAATGCTTCTTATGGTTTAACAAACTGCGCTGAACGTACAGCGCTTTTTTCTGCTTATGCGGACGGTGTCAGAAAAAAAGACATTGAAAGTTTTCTTGTTCTCGGCGATACAAAAGCACCAATAAGTCCTTGTGGTGCTTGCCGGCAAGTTATGAGTGAACTTTTAACTAAAGAAACTAAAATTGTTTTAGCAAACCTAAAAGGTAATATGAAAGAAGTAACTGTTTCTGAACTTATGCCGTATCCGTTTGAAGAGGTAGAAAATGAGTGAATTTAAATCAGGCTTCATTGCCATTGTCGGAAGACCGAATGTTGGAAAATCATCACTTTTAAATCGACTGGTTGGTCAAAAGATTGCGATTATCAGTCCAAAGCCACAAACAACAAGAAATACAATCCGTGGTATTTTGCATGGCGATAATTACCAAATAGTTTTTATCGATACACCAGGTATTCATAATCCTGAAAATAAATTAGGCGAAGCAATGCAGAAAAATGCCTATCAGGGCTTAAGGGATAATGATGCGATTCTTTATCTTGTTGATGCTAAGCCCTTTTTAGATGAAACAGATTTAGAATTAATTAAAAGACTTAAAGCTTGCAAGTGTAAAATCTTTTTAGGTATCAATAAAATCGACTTATTGGCGGATAAAAGTGCAATTGATCGGATTATTATGATGTATTTAGAACATCTGGAATTTCAGGCAGTTGTGCCAATTAGCGTTCGTGAAGATAAAAACATTGAACATTTATTAAAGGAAATTACCGAAGTTTTGGAGCCAGGGCCAGCTTACTTTCCAGAAGATACAGTAACCGATCAGCCAGAGCGGGCAATCATTGCGGAAGTCGTTCGTGAGAAAATTATGCTTTATACAAAAGAGGAAATTCCTTATTCAGTTATTGTTGTGACAGAAGATTTGAAGAAAAATTCTGAAACAGGACAAATGCAAGCTAGAATTCAGATTTATGGCGAACGGGAATCGCAAAAGGGTATCATTATTGGCAAGCATGGAGCGATGCTTAAAAAGATAGGTACGGCTGCCCGTAAAGATTTAAATGCTATATTCGATAACAAGTTCCATTTGGAACTTTGGGTCAAAATAAAGAAGGATTGGAGAAAATCAATCGCAGACTTGAAAAACTTTGGTTTTTACGAATAATAAAAAAAATCCCCCATAAATTTAAATGGGAGTGATTCTTTATGACAACTAAAGACTATTGGGAAATCTTTTGCAAAACCGGAAAAATCTCAGATTATCTGAATTACTGCGAGAGTTTGAAAAAAAAGGATGGCAAAAAATAAAGGAATAATTCTTAGAAGTATAGATTTCAAAGAAACATCAAAGATCATTTACTTGATCACAGAATCAGGAATCCGTTCAGTTATTGTCCGTGGGGCAAAAAAGATAACTGGCCGGACCCTGTTTTTAACTAATTCATTCATTGAAATTGAATATCAGGCTAAAGAAGCAGATCTTCCGGTCTTAACTGACGGGGATTTGCTTTTTGATTTTTCAGAAATAAGAAACGATTTTAAAAAGTATTTCTTTGCGGAAAATATTTCTGCTTATCTTTACCTGGCTAGTCCGGAAATTGATTTTTCACTTCTCTATCGCCTATTTCACTCAACATTAAAACAAATTGTTGAACAGGAAGAATCAGAAATTATTAGTTTTGCTTTTGAAATAAAGTTTTTGTTTTTTTTAGGTTTGAAGCCTGAATTAACAGTTTGTGTTAGCTGCGGAAGAGAAGAAATATCAGGTATTGATGTTACTAGAGGTGGTTTTATTTGTCAGGAACATAAAGGGACTAAAACCTTTAGTTTGGAAGCGGCCTTAAAGATAAAAGAACTCTTTTATTGTAAATTGGAAAGCCTAAAATCATTAGAAATTAATGCAGAAATTCGTAAAGAAATCAGACAATTCATTAATTCTTACTATCAGGGACACGCAAATTTT
>Ga0123352_10000274_pt1 | contig 61774 bp, 62 predicted proteins | sample TergutLab28metaG_FD_89700 | JGI IMG/M metagenome (GOLD analysis project Ga0123352, IMG submission 89700) | Labiotermes labralis P1 segment gut microbial communities from Petit-Saut dam, French Guiana - Lab288 P1 | ecosystem: Host-associated > Arthropoda: Insects > Digestive system > Gut ... | reverse complement strand
TAACGCCGCCGCGGGTCGACTACTGCCTGTAACGTTTCTTTTAATTTCCTTAGCTCCATTCCGCATCACCAAGGGTAGTTTACCATATTCCTCGCTCGGTGAATAGTAAATGCTGTTGCCCTGTTCTATGAAGCACACGAATCGCCTTCGGGCGATTTTTTTCTTTTCTAAAATTTTTCTAAGAATGTGATGGAACGCTTGACAGATGGAGGAACTTGTGGTACAACTGTACTAGTTCGATGGATACAGTTTTCGGAAGTGCAAATAGATCTCGGGGAACTTTTCTGGAAATAATGCGTCTGAGAATAAGAGAAGCAATGGAAATTTATGGATAAGGAGACTTACATTCTATGAAGAACAGACTGATGAAAACCGGTGCGATGCTTTGCGCCCTATTGTTACTTGTCGGTGCAGTTGCAGCGTGCGGCGGCGGTGGCGGCTCCGGCGGCGCTGGTGCGGAGGCTGTGATTGATGATGCGGTGCTTGCGAGCTATGTGTATGTGCCGACCATTATTGACCTGCCCACGATTCCGGATATGGTAAGCGGCGCTGTGGTACATGGAGATCGGATTTTCTACTTCTACACTGTCCACGACAGACCGCCGGACGCTGTGGACTGGGCAACTTGGGAGCCAGCGCCGCCCCAAGTAGTTGTGGCGAGTGTGCGCACCGATGGGACAGGTCTGCAAGAGATCGAGCTTCCCATTAGCGGTGACGCTGCGGATGTCTCCGGTCTTACAGTGTTGGAGAATGGAAACATTGCCCTCATCCTGACTGAGCGCTCTTGGGGCGACATGAGCGCGGAGACGACCGTGTATTACTTAGAGTTATCTCAAGACGGCACAGAACTTGTGCGTGAGGAGATGGAGCTTGCCGGTGGGGGAGAATGGTTCCAGATTGATCAGATGCTGTTTTTGGCAGATGGTCGCATGGTGATCATTGCCTGGACGGATAATGGAACTGTGGTTTACCTGATCGACGAAAACCGCTCTATTGTGGGCGAGCTTAGCATGGAGTGGACACGCGGTGCTGCAGAGACAGCGGACGGTCGTGTGCTGGTGTTCGACTGGGAAATGGACGGAGACCGCGGGGTTGATGTCCTCCGCGAGTTGGACTTTGCAAGAGGTGACTGGGGAGACAGTTTCCCGATTTCTATTGTGAATGCACGCAGCGTGCATCCAGCGCGGGATGGAGACCCCTTTGATCTGATCATTGACGATGGCAACTTCGTGTATGGTTATGACCTCCAAACAGGGGAGAGAACGCCGCTCTTTAACTGGATTGAGGCGGGCTTTGCAATAGACCACGGTAACCACATTGGCTTTTTGTCCAATGGACAGATTATGGTGTTGCACAGTGATTGGGATCGCACTAGCGATGACGGTTCGTGGCGTACAGAGCTTGCGATACTGACGCGTACCCCCCGCAGTGAAGTACCGGAGCGGGAAATTATTACATTGGGCGGCATGGGCTTCTGGGGTGAAATCCGCCAGCAAGTGGTTGCCTTTAACCGTGCAAGTCAAACCCATCGGATTCAGGTGATTGACTACAGCATGTACTCCACACCGGACGATTGGATGGCTGGGATGACCCGCTTTTTGGCGGATCTCGCCACAGGACAGGGGACAGACATGGTATGGGGCAGTTACATGAATCTGGCACCACTGGTAGACCGTGGTATTTTGGCAGACTTGAATCCATATCTAGACGCAGATGCGGAGATTCACCGTACAGACTTCTTCCAAAACGTCCTGACAGCCATGGAGACACCGGATGGTGTGCTTCCGTTGCTGGGGAACAGTTTCTCCATTCAGACGATGGTCGGAGAAGCAGCGGCACTGCAAGGGATCACATCTTGGACCTTTGCGGATATGTTGGCTCTGATGGAGCAGGAGAACATAACAGACGCGACACGTCTGCTTGGGCAGTGGATGACGGGTGACCGCTTCTTGTCCATGGCACTGATGTTCTCCGGTCAAGACTTCATTGACTGGGCGAGCGGACGCGTGAACTTGGATAATGAGGAATTCATCCAACTGCTAGAGATCGCGGCGCAGCTTCCCCGTGAGTGGAACATGGATGACAGAGACTGGGAAAACTATGTGAGTGAGTTTGAACTCATGCAGCGGGGCGAGCAAATGCTCTCTATGGCGTGGCTCTCACAGCCTAACTCGCTCCAGACATATATGGCAGTCCTGGATGATGTACGTGCACTTGGTGTGCCGACTGCCGATGGCGGTGCGCATCTGCTGATGCCGAACAGTGTGCTGGGAATCAATGAATCCAGTGGCCATCAAGATGTGGCTTGGAGCTTTATTCGTCAAATCCTCTTGCCGGGTGCCCATACAGATTGGAGCTTCCCGCTGCGCATTGCAGAGTTTGAGGAACAGTTGGAAGAAGCCATGACACCGGAGTTTTGGACAGATGAAGACGGTGTGGAGCATGAAGTGTCACGGGGCGGAATCGGCTTTGGCGACGGATTTATGATTGACCTCTATGCCGTGACAGAAGCGGAAGCGCGGGTGCTCAGAGAGATTGTGGAATCTGCCAGCCTGCTTGGCCGCCACGACGAGACCGTGGAGGAGATGGTGCAGCAAGAGTTACTGCCATTCTTCGCCGGAGACCGCTCGGCGGCGGATACAGCACGGATTTTGCAGAATCGCTTGCAGACCTATTTAAGCGAGCGGATGGGCTAGACTTGTAGGGGACGCGGACTCCGCGTCCCACAATGTACAGCTCATCTGTAATGGAGCGGGCGAACACAGTTCGCCCCTACATGTTGCGCAGGTAATTTTTGATGAGTGCAAGGTATGAAAGCCTCCATTTCCAAAGGAGGTGGCAGGCGAAGCCTGAGGTCGGATTTTTCACATCAAGCAACAGCTCAAAGATTTAAAAGGCAATCCTCAGTCAGCTTCGCTGACAGCTCCTTTTCCAAAGGAGCCTAGAGCCCTAGATATTATATATATTTGGCACAAAAGCCACGGAGTCGAGGTGGTTCCGTGGTTTTTTGCGCCTGAAAGGGTACACAAACAGTATGAAAATTTTGAGAATCGCGCTCATCATCATAGGGATGCTATCCCTTTTAAACGTGGTCATCTTGTATCGGATGTCAAATCCCAATATCGGGTTTACAATGCAAGCAGTTCTTTCCGCTGGTATTCTTGTATATGCTGCCATTCTCCATAAAATCCCTAAGAAAATTCATATAGCAGTGGGGATACTTTGCCTGCTCCCGCTTCTTTTGGTACTCTTTTTGTTCGTCTATGGAAATGTCAGTAACGCTGACTTTGAGGAAGATGCGGTGATTGTGCTAGGAGCCGGACTTCGCGGGGACAACACAGTCGGACGGCCCCTTGCCAGGCGCTTAGATGCGGCCATTGTATACTTTGATCAAAACCCGGACATCTATATCGTAGTCACCGGTGGACTGGGGGAGCGGGCAGAGATTACAGAAGCGGAGGCCATGGCGCGGTATTTGATGGAACGAGGCGTGCCGGAGACGCAGATTTTGTTGGAGGGCGAGTCAACCACTACGTACGAGAACCTCCTTTTTGCAAAGGAGATCTTGGACGAGGCATTCCCTGATGGATTTTCTGCGGTGCTGATCACCAATGATTTTCATGTGTACCGCGCCGTCCGCACTGCAAGGCAGGTGGGGATTGATGTAAACCGTATTGGTGCGTATACAGACTGGTACACTTGGCCGGTGAATTACCTCCGTGAGGTTTTGGCGGTTTTTAACTTTTGGTTTTTTGCAGAATAGGTGGGTATCGCACTCTACAACGATCAACTACACCCCGTAGGGGCGAACTGCGTTCGCCCGTGGTTGTGGTTTCTACTGCATTTAATGGTGGTGCACAGATGGTTGGAATATGCGGGCGAACACAGTTCGCCCCTACAAAAGGCAGGACAAGCCCTCGAGGGGGCTTGTCCTGCTTGACATTTTTCCAAGCGCGGTGCTATACTGCTGTAACACGATAGAAAGGGGTGTTCACCATGACAAATGAGGAACTAATCCGCCGTGCGGAAGAAATGAAAACCTGGGCTTACGTCCCATACTCTAACTTTCCCGTTGGAGCGGCGCTTCTCTCGGCCGATGGGACGGTGTTTACCGGCTGCAATGTAGAAAACGGCGCTTACAGCATGTGTATTTGCGCTGAGCGGACGGCACTTGTGAAAGCGGTGAGTGAAGGGCATTTGCAGTTTGAGAAGATTGCCGTCACCGCGAATACAGAAGAGCCCTGTCTGCCTTGCGGCGCGTGCCGGCAGATGTTAATTGAATTTTCGCCAGATATGGAAGTAATTTGTGCCAACAAAGCGGGGAACTATGCCAGTTACCCGCTTCACGAGATGTTGGCACCAGCGTTTCAATTGAAGAAATAGGAGGGGATTGCAGATGGAGCCTTTGTATCACATTGGATTTGATGATAGTCACGGCGCGAAATACGCCATACTCCCTGGAGACCCGGGGCGTGTGGAAAAGATTGCAGCCTTTTTAGACGAGCCGGAATTTCACCATCAAAATAGGGAATACACCACTTGGATTGGAAAGCTTGCTGGGGAGAAAGTCTTAATCACATCCCACGGCATCGGCGGCGCTTCTACGGCGATTGCTGTGGAGGAATTGTATCAGACCGGTGTGCGCACGTTTATTCGTGTGGGCACCTGCGGCGGCATGGCAGAGCAGGTACTTGGCGGAGATTTGATTGTTGCCACAGCTGCCATTCGGCAAGATGGGACATCGAAAGAATATGTCCCCATTGAGTTCCCCGCTGTGGCAGACTTAGATGTGACAAATGCGCTGGTACAAGCGGCAAAAGCTCTGGGACATGCCTATCATACTGGTGTTGTTCAGTGCAAAGACTCCTTTTATGGTCAGCATTCACCGGATCGAATGCCCATTGGCTATGAGCTCAAAGACAAATGGCAGGCATGGATTCGCGGGGGCTGTTTGGCATCTGAGATGGAAAGTGCGACCCTTTATGTGCTTGCCTCTTATTTACGAGTACGATCTGGATGTGTGCTAAGCACAGTTTGGAATCAAGAGCGGGCAGCGATGGGACTGAGTAACCCTGAGTGTCACGACACGACGCGGGCAATCCAAGTGGCAGTGGATGCTGTACGGATTTTGATTGAGGCGGATAAGTAGAGATAGAACAAACAGACAGGCGGCCGATTTCTATCGACCGCCTGTGATGGGTTTATTTTTGTACTGTGGGTTTTCGCTTCTGATCGAGCAAGAGATCAACCAAAAGCCCTGCGGCAACAAATGTGCTGCCGATTAGGATGTGATGAGAGATTTCCCCGATGAGCAGAAAGTCGATTGCGATCCCTGCCGCGACTTGCCCTGTGAAGATGAACAGAGATAGGTAGAAGGCGGATATTTTCACAACGACCATATTGCTGATTGCAATGATAAACACTCCAAGTGCGCCGCCCAAATAGAGGAACCAGCTTGAGGATAGGTTGATGATTTCTGTGAAGCCCGGCTCGCTTCGCCCGAAGAGAAGATACACGCAAAGGGCAACAATCAGACCGATGAAGAAATTATAAAAGGTACTGATACGCACGCTGGTGAGTTCCGCAAGCTTTGCGTTTAGCGTACGAGAGAATACCACCATCGCGCCGGCGGAGAAAGCCAGAAGCACAGCCAATAGCTCAAAGCTGGTGATCATGGAGATAATGCCGATGAGGATGAAAGACAAACCGATCAGCTTGCGTTTATAAAATGGATGTTTTGGCATACCCATAAAGCCGGTTTGATCTACAATCAATCCGGAAACACCTTGTCCCAACAGACCGAGGGCTAATATTGCGGACACGCTAATGCGCCCGAAGGGTACATTTGTGAACAATACATTCACAACGCCGATTGTGCCGCCCAGATAGAGATAAAAGGGTGCGCGTTTGGCGAATAGGTGATCACGCTTGATAAGAGCAAAGCCTGTGATTAGGCTGAGTCCAACAATATGCACCGCGACAGAGGCTGCATGTACGCCGTATATGCCTGCTAGTCCGCCATTTAGTGCGACCATGACGGAGATTAAAATTCCAGCCAGTAATGCGAGAAAATGATACATGATAGCCCTCCTGATCTTGGAGACTAGTATAACATGAATCCGCAACGATTGCATTACATTGATAAGCGGGCGCTGTCTAAAAAGAGATGATCGTGTGTTTTCCTCCGCCTGTGGTGAGGGAAAACATGAAAAATAGCTCTAAAAGGAGAATTTCAATATGGAACACACAAAGATTTTTTCACACGTAGACCACACGTTACTCAAAGCCACTGCCACTTGGGAAGAGATTTGTACCCTGTGCGAGGAAGCGATTACACACAAGGTGGCCTCTGTCTGTATTCCGCCCAGTTATGTGGCGCGTGTGGCGGAGAAATATGGGGATGCGCTGGTCGTTTGCACAGTCATTGGCTTTCCCCTTGGCTATGCGGAGACAGCGGTCAAGGTTTTTGAGACGAAAGAAGCCATCCGTGCTGGTGCGAAGGAAGTGGATATGGTCATCAATCTAGGCGATGTGAAAAATGGAGACTTCGGGAAAGTCACAGAAGAAATTCGCGCTCTAAAGCAGGCGGCAGGAGACAATATTCTAAAGGTGATTGTGGAGACTTGCTATCTGACAGAGGAAGAAAAAGTCAAGATCTGCGCCTGTGTGACGGGAGCGGGGGCGGATTACATTAAAACGTCTACCGGATTTGGCACAGGCGGTGCCACAGTGGAGGACATTGTACTGTTTCGGGAACACATCGGACCGAAAGTGAAGATGAAAGCCTCCGGCGGGATACGCACAGAAGAGGACATGGTGCGTTTTATTGAACTTGGCTGTGACAGATTGGGGACAAGTTCCGCTGTGAAGATTCTGGGCGGCGCGAAAACGGATGGCTCGTACTAAGGAAAATGCAAAAAGCAGGAGTTTGTATCGACAAACTCTTGCTTTTTTAGCAAATCATATTGAGCGTTGTAGAATGGGAACATTTCTCTATGTTCATTTGTCTATGGGGGTAAGCATATGCCTTTGAGGAGTGGTGAAAATGAAACAGATGTTCTTAATTCTACTCGCCTTATTGCTCCTAGTCGGAGCACTGAGTGCCTGCACTGAAATATCAGTGCCAGAAACCCAAGAAAGGGAAGAGGCAGTGCCGAATCTCTTGTTTTTCAACACCCCGGAACCGGAGGGTTCGATGAACATTAGTCCCGGATGGTATGGGGCTTTCTCTCACGATTTGACTGAAGAAGAGCTGCGTGTGTTATTCCCATATTTAGACTTGCCTTTTGAGGCTGCGACTGTGCATTACAAAGAAGACGGCACAGTGGCAGAGTTTTATGCTTGGATGCTCCTTCCAGCGAGTCAACTCCAAGTCCGATTTTGGCTGGATGGCTTTAGCTATGACTTATCAAAATACATATTTGCAAACGACCTCATTCCACAGGTTTCAAATATCCACGGGACTCCCGTTACGGCGTATATGATTGAAGGCTGGGGGGCGCATCCATCTTTTCGTGCAGAATTTATGATGGACGACTTTGTGTTTCGTGTGTTGTTTTCTGATTACGCAGAGTCTGGGCAAGTGCGGATGCGGGAAATTGTAGAGCAACTAATCTTAGGGGGTATGGAAGGACTGGAAGTTCTTGCTAACCCGGAGATACCCGAGCTGCGCAGTGAGGCGCTCAGCTTAGAAGAAGCAAGGCTTGATCCAGACTTCGGCAGATACGTACCGACCAGCATTCCCGAAGAGGCGCGTCTGTATGGGATACCGCATCGATCAATCAACCAACATGAAAATATCCTGCGCATCGAATGGGAAATATCGACTGACTATGAGGCGCTCTATGAGGTGTATACGAATTGGATTGCAGCGCGCAGTCCAAGTGTGGAAGCGTTTCCTTTTGCCGATGTCTTTTGGGGCGGACTATCGATTCGATGGAATATCTCTGTTCCAACAGAATATGATTTGGCGCGTGTTGTTTCTGCGGATGAGCGGCAGAAATATGATTGGTCTCTTTACCCCCTAGTACAGAGGCCAAATGACTTAAGAAAATTTCATGAAATTCCAGGTGAATATTCAGATATATTCCATGCGCCCGTGTTTTTAGCGGAAGAATTCAACTTTGATATGTTACAAGCGCGAGAAATGATACGGGTATGGATAATACAAGTAGTGGACGGCTCCTATTTGGAAGAGATGGAGGACATATTTCTTCCTCTGGAGCGTTATGAGTTTGAATTTGGCGTGTTATTTGATGATGCCCTTGTACAGGTCAGTGCGACAGGAGTAAGCGCTGCGCAACTTTGGACAATGTTTGCAGATTTGATGTAGACTGTGTATCCATAAAGCTAGAGAGATAGATACTTATATCGCAGATATCTCAATTTACCTACATGTTCCTTTGTGACTTTAGTCACCCGATGAACCATGTGCTCCATGTGCTTTCTCTCTTCCAGACTGATATGCTCGTTTCCGTAGCGCGCTTTTGTATATATTTCAACAAGTTCTTGCGGGAAGAGGAGTCCGCTGAAGGAGCCAAGTGATTTTGCCGCACGGTGGTAAAACTGGGATGCGGTTTCTGTTTGCCTCATCTCTAAACCGAGCAGTTTGAGATTGCTCCGCAAAACCGAGAAATAATAGCACACTGCTTCTCTATTATCGTACTTTCTAATTTGTGCCTCCCGTACGCGAACCCAGATCACGCGGATTGCCAGAAGGAGCACAAGGAGGGCGATTGCCGAGGCAGGCAGAACCCATGGTGGGATTTGTAGGGTTTCCTCTGCCGCGGGGGATGGTTGCGATTCATCCATTGGAGGGTGTGCTACAACTTCCAGTGCCGGCTGATCATCCGGTATCTCAATGGGAGGATATTCCGGCGGCTCCTCTTGCGTGTCAGGCTCATCTGCCGGTGGGATGTCTGGTGTAGAGGCTGGGGGTGTGGGGTCGAATCGCAGCCAGCCGTAGCCTTCCAGATAGACCTCTGCCCAGGCGTGACCCATGCTGTTTAATACGTGGATAAAGCCATCTTCATCAGGCGTGCCGTTAACAAGGAAACCCTCCACATAGCGGGCCGGGATGCCGAGGCTTCTTGCCATGGTGACGAAGGCGCTTGCAAAATAGGTGCAATAACCGACCCGTGAATCGAAGAGGAAGTAGTCCACAAAGTCTCTGTCAGAAGGCGGCATACCGGGTGTTAAGGTATACGTAAACTCTGTGCGCAAATAGCTTGCCAACAGGTCGGCACGGTAGTAGTTATCCACGGCACCTTCTGTAATCCGGAGGGCGTGTTCTCTGATGCGTGGAGGGAATTCATCCGGCAGGGTGGTGTAGGTTTCGTGAATCCAATCTGCGCGAGGGATGAGGTAGTTTTGTAGTATAAGATAGAAGTCGATCTCCCTTCCATGGTGGGTGAGGATGAAGCCTGAGGAGGGGGTTGCTTCGAATCGTGCAAGGAATTCCTGTAGGATACCGCGATATGAAATGTTTCGCAAGCGTTTTCTCAATTCATAATGGCTCTGGACATTTTCCCACTGAGAGTCATTGCTCAAAACCCCCATATGTATGTCCTGCACGGATTCATCTAAAGGGATATATGTCAGTGTGTACCAAACATTTCTTGGAATCAGCTCTCTTGTGAGCAGTTGTCCGCTTTGTTCTTGCATTAAATTCAGCTCTGTGTTGTGGGACTCAAAGCCCTGCACAAGTCCTGTGTGGAATACCGTGTGGAGGCGCCGATCGATGCCGCCAATCAGGATGCTTCGCTCTTGATGAAAGGGGTCAATGTCAAAGCGGATATCAAAGTCCGTACCGAAGCTTCTGATTGTGCCCGCTAGACCTGTTACGACTGTGGCCACATCTGTACGAGAGGTATGATAAATCCAAGTTGTGAAGTATTCATAGAGAGCAAGGTTTGGGAGCAGTTCGTCAAAATACAAAGGGGTCTGTTCTGTCAAGCGATTCTCCCAGCCATAGCCTGTGTAGGTATCCATGGTCACACCTGTCAGATAGATGGGCTGGGGCGCGTTTGTTCGAATGCGCATAAAAAGCTCATCGCTTAGAACAACATCCCCGCCGAGTCGTCTGCTGTCAGAGCCGCCGAAGCCTGCTTGTTGGATGCCGAAATAGTGGGTATCTGTGCCAAAGAAAATCTCGTCACCGACACGGCGCAGAGAGTCTATGAAACTTATTTGCGGAGTGTGGTATGGGGCATCTTCTTGGGGTGTGGGGATCAATACGGCAAGTCCGGCGCAGAGGAGTGCCAGAGGCAGGGCCAGGCGCAGAAAAGAGCCGCTTCGCCCTGTTTGCTCAGCCTGTGTAAGGCTGAGTTGTTTGATCAAGAAAGCAAGAATACAAAAGATGAAGAGATAAAAAGGAAAGAAGTAAGGGATGAGATCAAGGACAATCAAAGTGCCGAAGATTGACGCAAACACAGCAAAGATTACAAAAAAGCTGGTGTGTATATGGAAAAACCATACGACAAATAAGCCGATTAGGCCGCAAAGAATCCAGGCAAAGGTTTGTTCGTACAGGGCATTGTGATACCCGTATCCGAAGGCATATTGGACGACTGCAGTGACAAAATCGGCGGCTTCGTGTATTAATCTTGGTTCATCCGGCGCGGTGAGAAATCCGAGCGCTAGTCCTGAGAGTCCGAGCACGAGGAGGGTGACACTGAGACCGATCAGGTATTTATTGGAAAGCAAAATGCGCAAGATTCCGATCACCACAAACATTTGCGCAAGGCTTCTCATCTGGCTTTGTGCAAATCCGCCTGCGTGCAGGATGGCGGAAAGTACGCTGAAGCCCAGCAAAACCCCGATGCTTAGGAGGAAGAGCGTGTCAAGGTATCGTCTTGTTTTCATAGGGCATCGTCTTTCTGTATCATACTGTAAAAATCGAGACAAGTGAGACCTGATTTTTGCAGTTTGTCTATTTGCTCCTCTGTTGTTTCGCCGCAGGGGAAGACAAGCACGTTTTGCCCCGGTGTGCGGTGTGCCTGTAAGATAGAGATAGTGTGGGATGTGATATTCTGTAAGAATAAAATGAGATTTGTATGCCCGCGATTGGCGTGGAAGAAAGCGGTTAAGTAGGCGTCAAACGCATCGTTTGCGTCAAAGTTCAGATGAGCGGCGAGTTGAAATAGACGTGCAAAATCTGCCATAGACTCCGGTTTGTAAGCGCCCATGTGGTCTAAGGCGGCGGAATATCCCAGGTTTGTACACTGTGACATGACGGAGACTAGGGCATCCATCATTTGATCTTCTAAAATCAAGGCATCGCGGCGCGGGGACTGGATGATGGAGTTGTCTATGCACAAGAATACCGTGTGGGTTTCGGGCTCTTGGAAGTGTTTGCTGATTAGCTCATTTCGCTTTGCACTTGCCTTCCAATGGATTTTTCTGTAGCTATCGGGCGGCTGATACTTTTTCAAGTCGGATATGGCGCTGTAATCTTCGTGGAGGGTCTGATTGGTGATTGTAGCTGTATCCAGATTTTCCGCGTCTAGAGGAAGCGGGGAGAGCGGATGTACACGCGGAAGGACGGTGAGGGAAAGGGTTGGGGGTAAGCGCTTTTTCCATCGAAACAGTCCTAGGAAATCGTATAGAAAAATTTCACTGGGGCTTATGGTATAGGTTCCTCGATAGTCTGCGCAGACAGGAACAGTTATGCTTATGCTTTTGCGGGATGGTACGAAGAGATAAGTTTCTTTACAGTCGAAAATGGGCGCAACGGCGCTCATTTGAAAGCGGATATATATGCAAGAATAAGACAGGAAAGAACGGTTTGAAATGGTAAGGATATAGGAGACCTGCTCACTCTTCGCCGCATAATTGGAGCTAAGCTTTGCCGAAACAGAAAAGCCATGCTGACTGCCCAAAGCTGCGAGCAAAGAGAGAATGGGCGCAAGCAGCACGGCGTAGAGCGCCCAATAGATCATCGGGAGCGGGCGCAGCAATATGAAGAGCAGCGGAGTGAGAACCACCATGCCGTAACGCAGCCAGTTTTTCGCCATGCTGACCTCCTCGTGCGTTGATTGTGCATTGCAGGGGCGAGCGACCCCGGTCGCCCGCCATCTAGATTGCAGCCGCTTTGCGGGCGATCGAGTCGATCGCCCCTACACTTTTTCAGCGCAAAGTGTTATTTGCCATCCGCTTGGCAGTTACTGTGGGACTGCTGTGTCTGCGACAATCCGCGCGATGGCTTCTGATGTGGTGCATTTTCTGAGCTTTGCCTCCGGTGCCAAGACGAGTCTGTGTCCGATTACAGGCTCCGCCATTTTGCGCACATCGTCTGGCAAGACGTAGTTTCTATCGTTATACATCGCCCAGGCTTGGGCCGCTCTGAAGAGGGAGAGACTTGCTCTCGGACTGGCACCTAGGGCAATGTCCGTGTCTTCTCTGGTTTTGCGCACGAGGCTTACAATGTAATCGTTGACCCGTTGATCTACGTATATTTGCGTCACCAAGTCTTGCATGGCAATGAGTGCCTTGGCGTTGGATACGGGTGTTAGTGTTTCCAGAGGACTGTTCTCTTTGAAGCGGGTAAGCAATGCGCTCTCTTCCGCAGCGGAGGGGTACCCTAGGGAAATGCGCATGAAAAATCGATCTAATTGCGCTTCCGGCAGGGGGTATGTGCCCAGGTATTCGATGGGGTTTTGTGTGGCAAATACAGTAAAAGGTTGAGGCAACGGGTAGGTGTTGCCATCTACCGTGACTTGATTCTCCTCCATCGCCTCAAGCAGGCTGGACTGAGTTTTGGGAGAGGTGCGATTGATTTCGTCTGCCAGAATGAGTTGCGCCATGATGGCACCGGGTTTGTATTCAAACTCGCCTGATTTTTGGTTGTAGATGGAGAAACCGGTGATGTCAGAGGGTAAGATATCCGGTGTGAACTGAATTCGCTTGAAGGAGCAGTCAAATGACTTGGCAATGGCAGAGACCAAACTGGTTTTTCCCACACCGGGCATGTCCTCGATTAACACGTGTCCCTTGCAGAGGAGGGAGCACAGGGCGAGCTCAACCGCGTCCCTCTTTCCGATCATCACCTGCTCTACATTGGAGACAATCTTTTCCAGGGCATCGGAAACGAGGCGTTTCCGCGTAGTGGGGTCTTTTTGCATCAGCTAGTTCCTCCAAAAGCTTAGACTTACGGTTCATGTATTAGACGATGTTCGACCGGGGAAGTTCCATCTTGCGCTTATTATAGCACAAAAGCCGAGATGTGCGGGACTTTTTGCGAGATTTCAAATGGATTGACAAATCAAGGGAGTGGGCATATACTTTTAATAGATATGTCTATAGTAAATTGCCTGTGCAATGCAGTCGTATAAAAGGATGGGTTTTCGTGAAAGGCGGGGAGTATGATGAGAAATTGGAAGAGACAGCTCAGTTTGGTGCTGGTGGCTTGTATGCTGCTGGGACTGTTCCCGCTGGGGGCGGTTGCGTCTGCTACTGTGACACATACAGGCACGGTGGGCGTACTGCCGACATCGGCACAAGCTTTCCAGTGCCAGCGACAGGGGATTTAGCTTTCAATGGGTGATAGGTGGGTGGGTGGCTCCGACTCCGTCTGATTCGGTAACAATAAAGCCGGGCGATATGTTCTGGGCTTCATCTGCTATTTGGCAGGATATTTCGATGGAAATAGATCTTTATACGAGATTTAGTGTTTCAACTTCCGTGCGGGCATTGCTTACTTTGTCCGGCGGGATTGATGGCGATGCCGTCATGCCGGACCCACCAGGGCGTCCGCATAGAGTGGATGGATACCTCTGGCATGTTTTAATAAACAGTGATGTCAACGTAGCAAGAACTTTAACCATAACAGCCACATCACTTTCAAACCCAAATCTTGTTTATGGTACGACTACGGTTGAAATTATCCCACACGTTAACGAAATACAAGTAAATCCCACAAGAAATTGGCGCGCTGAGTATTCGGTAAGGATTTTTGACCAAAATGGAGATATTGTCACAGGCAATGCGCTGAATGATATTCAAATAATTGCAATTGATGTAGATGATGATGACACCTGGGATTTGCAAGCAGATTATATTAACGGTTTTAATAGCTTTATATTTACAGCAGGATTTCGTGAATGGAGGACCGTAACATTTACCATAGCGTGGAGGCACTTGCCACCCATAGATGTAGTAATTTATATCGGAGGAGTTACATCTCCGTACCCACCACTCCCACAAGCCCACCCATTCACAGATGTGTGGGGGCACTGGGCATATGAAGCCATCGAATATGTCTACAATAGTGGTATCATGAATGGCACCACACCTACAACGTTTTCCCCTAATACAAGCCTCAACCGCGCTATGCTGATCACCACCCTTTGGCGCATGATGGGTGAGCCCGCCGCCGCGTTCCAACCCGTGTTCAGTGATGTACAGAGCACCGCCCCTGCGTGGTATAGAGACGCTGTCATGTGGGCGTATGAAAACGGAATCGTTCGCGGGATTGATGGCCGCTTTGATCCCTATGGCGAGATTACAAGAGAGCAGTTTGCGGCGATGCTCTACCGATACGCGCAACTTGTGGGTGTTTGCACGAATGTTCCAGAGTTTTTCAATCTGGACAGCTTCCAAGATCGGGACAAGATCAGCAGCTGGGCGGAGCCATACATGTATTGGGCAGTGCTCCATGAGCTCATCCAAGGGGTAGACGCACAAACGTTAGCTCCAGGCGGTACCGCCACTCGCGCACAGACTGCGGCGATTCTCATGCGGTTTTTGGAGAGACTAGCAGATGAAGGATTTTTTCTGTAACAAAGAAATCATGTAAAATGAAAGCGCCTCGCAGGGAATCCTGTGAGGCGCTTGTTGCGTCAATCCATGTAGTGCAGGGCGAAGTCTACATATAGATTACAGAATGTGAGGAGGGCTTTTTCGTCTATATCGAACATCCCGTGGTGGAGTGCCACCGGGGGAGAGGTGCTGGCTGGATCCTTTGTGCCCACCAGTACGTAAACACCTTTGACCTGCTCTAAGAAATCCGCAAAGTCGTCCGCCCAGAGGGCTTTGGCGTAGCTTGTTCGGATGTGGGATGTCCCGACAATGGGCGCTGCTATCTCCAGGGCTTCCTTTGCCGCTGCGTAATCGTTGATAAGGGGCGGTGCGAAGTGTTTGATGGTCACATCCGCCGTTCCGCCGAACATGTGGGCTGTTCCCTCTGCGATGCGCCGGACGGTTTCATTGGTGCGGGTGCGAATCTCCGGCGTAAAGGCGCGGGTTGTGCCCTCGATGACGGCTGACTCTGCTAGGCTATTGTACTGAGTACCGGCATTGAGCTTGCCTACAGAGACAAGAACAGAGTCGATAGGGTGGGTATTTCGCGCGACGATGGTTTGGAGATTTGTCACAATCTGTGCCGCGATGTATAGTGCGTCCACACCCTTATCCGGCGTAGCAGCGTGTGCGCTGCGGCCTTTCACCTCGATCTTGAAGTAGTCACTGCTGGCATTGCGAGGGCCGCCGCCGATGCCGACTGTACCTGTGTCCATGGTGGGGATCACATGTCCGCCGAACACACGATGGACACCCTCTAGCAGTCCTGCCGCGATAAACTGTTTTGCGCCTCCACCGATCTCTTCCGCTTGTTGGAAGAAGAGGCGGACTTCGCCTGCAAACTCAGCACGTTTCTCCTGCAAGACCTTTGCCGCCCCTAGGAGTGCTGCCATATGCACATCATGCCCACAGGCATGGCAATAGCCGGGATTCTTGGATGCGTAGGGGACAGCTTTCAGATCATCCAAAGACAGGGCATCCATATCGGCACGTAGAGCGATGACCTTGCCTGTACCCGGCTTTTCCCCACGGATGGTAGCGGCTATGCCGGTATCACCGATTTTCTGATGGAGGATACCGAGTGTGTCCAGCTCACTTGCGATTTTTTTATAGGTCTCAAACTCCTGTAAGCTGGGTTCCGGATGCACGTGGAACCAACGGCGTAGCGTGATGAGGTCGTCTTCCTCTGTTGTGATGTATGGTTTGATGGGCATGATGGGTGGTCTCCTTAGGTTGGTTTTATGCATACGAAACACCGCATGGTGCATTTTAGAAGAATAATACACTATACGGTGTATAATGTAAACATAGTTTTTGCTTTGCAGAAGGGAGGTTGAAGTACGAAACAGAAAGAGACATGCCAAACATGCAAATATTTTCGCTTACATTACATCAAAATGGGAAAATCTTATCGCTCCATCGACTATGGACATTGTGTGTATCCGAGACGGAAAAAGAGAGAAACTAAAACACCTGCGTGTGAACATTACGTTGCAAGACCCTAGGCTCCTTTTGTAAAGGAGCTGTCAGCGCAGCTGACTGAGGATTGTCCTTTTCCCCTCCGAGGAGGGGAATGAGTCCCTATAAAGCAAAACCCCCATAAAATGGGGGTTTTGTGTAGCTGCATAACATCTACCAGACAGGGATAAACGCGCCGCCGAAGTCGTTTAGCATGGTCTCTCTGATCGCCTCTGTGTGGTGTGCCCGCACGATTTTATCAAAGATTGCTCTGCGCTCAGGGTTTTGCAAGTCAGCGCTTCTCACAACGATGGTGTTGACCAAGTGATCGGCACCTGCGATGTCCTCACGGAAGATGCTGTCTTCCAGTGGGCGCAGTCCTGCGGTGAAGGCATTGATTCCGCCGATGACGGCCGCCTCTACGTCAGGCAGGAGGTTGGGAAGGAGTGTTGCTTCCGCCTCTTGGATGTCGATATCTACGATGCGCTCCGTGATATCCAAAATGCTGGGATGTGTACCTGGCTCTGCGTCTAAGACGATGAAACCGGCTGCTTCTAATACGCGCAGAGATCTGCCGCCGTTGGTGGGGTCACTGGGGATTAAGATGGTGTGACCATCTTGGATGTCTTCCAGACTGGAAATTCTGTCCGTGTTGGGGAAGATATTTAGCGGCACCACAAAGGTGTCTGCGATGTATTCGATCTCGTATCCATGGGTGGCGATTTCGTTCTCTAGGAACATTTTGTGCTGGAATGCGTTTACGTCCAGGTCACCGTCATTGAGGGCGCGGTTGGGTGTTGCGAAGTCTGAGAAGCGGACGAGTTCGATCTCGATGCCCTCTTCTAATAGCTCATCACGGATGGTGTACCAATGGTCGTTCCACTCGCCGACAACGCCCACGCGTATGACTGTGAGATCGTCGTCTGAGCCGCCGCCGCAGGCGGTCATGGAGAAGATGATCCCCAAGATTAAAATGGCTGCTAATACGAACTTTTTCATGCTTTTTCTCCTCCTATTAATGTGTTGTTTTCTTTATCACTACATTGCCAAGTCCCTGGATGACGCTGACCATCACCAAGATCGTGCCAATTGCGATCCACTGTAAGTCCGCCATGTTGCGATGCATTCCGAAGCGGATGGCGAAATCGCCTAAGCCCCCGGAGCCCAACGCACCTGCCATGACGGTGAGACCGATGAGATTGATCAGTGTGACCTGTGTCACTCGGGCGATGGCGGGGATGCTCTCCCGCAGATACACCCGGAAGATGATCTGTAGGGGTGTTTGCCCCATGGCGGTCGCGGCTTCGACGAGCCCGCGATCCACCTCTGAGACTGCCACCTCTACCTGTCTGGAGAAAAAGGGAACGGTGCCGAACACAAGGGGTACAATTGCACCAGCAACACCGAGGGTGGTACCTGCGATCAGGCGGGAGAGCGGGAAAAGGATCATCATCAGGATCAAAAAGGGAATCGAGCGGACGATGTTGATTGCTTTGTCTAGGATGTTATAGAGCACTAGATTCTGTAAAATCCCGCCCCTTTTGAAGACAAGCAGAGAGACACCGAAGAAGATGCCGAGTGCAAAAGAGATGGCAAAGGAGCCAAAGGTCATTTGGAGGGTTTGGATGATGCTTTGGAAAAACTGACCGGAGCCGCTGGACCAGTTTGGAAGTAAGTTCTCTATCATTTTGAAAGCACCTCCACCGTTACGTCTTTGTCTTGCAGGAATTTGATTGCCGCGTCTAGATTGCTGTCTTGCCCCTTCAGGATGATGACCAGATAGCCTAGGGGTTGACCTTGGATGATCTCAATGTTACCGAAGCAGATATTTGTAAGTACATGGAACTGCTTTGCCGCTTCGTAGAGGAGAGAGTCTCTCGTGTTCTGCGCTGTGTAGGTGAGCTTTAGGAGCCGCTCGTCCGATTCGAGTTGTACGATGGGTGCGTCTTGCTCTAGGAGTTCATACACTTTGTTTAGGCTGTTTGTGGAGGCGACAAACTCTTTTGCGACCTCGCTTTTGGGATTAGAGAAGACATCGAACACACTGCCTTGTTCCTTGATCTCGCCGCCCTCCATCACTGCTACGTGGTCGCAGATTTCTTTGATGACAGCCATCTCATGGGTGATCAATACGATGGTGATGCCACGCTTCTGATTGACCTCTTTGAGCAAATTCAGGATAGATTTTGTCGTCTGAGGGTCAAGTGCACTGGTGGCTTCGTCACAGAGGAGGACAGATGGGTCATTGGCAAGGGCTCTGGCGATTGCCACACGTTGCTTCTCCCCGCCGGAGAGGGCGGAGGGGTAGGCTTCAATCCGATGGGAGAGTCCCACCAGCTCCAGCAGCTCGACTGCCTTTTTGCGCTTTTCCTCTTTCGACAGACCGGAGCCTTTTAAGGGAAAAGTTACGTTTTGGAGTACGGTGCGGGAGGGCATGAGGTAGAAGTGCTGGAAGATCATGCCAATTTTCTTGCGGCGCTCACTGCGCTGTTTTTTGGAGAGCTTGGTCAAATCCATGCCGTCTACCACCACACTGCCTGCGGTGGGTTCTTCCAGGAGGTTGATACAGCGGATCAGGGTAGATTTCCCGGCACCTGAGTGACCGATCACGCCGAAGATTTCGCCTTTCGCCACTTCAAAGTTTATATCACGCACGGCCTTGACCTCGCCATAGCCAGTTTGGAATGTTTTGCTCACGTTTTGTAGTGTAATCATGGAAGCTCACCTTCTGTTTCAAATAAAAAAACCCATTCTTTACCTTGTAAAGAACGAGCCGACGACGCATACTTCAATTTTGGCTAAGAAGTATACGTCACTTTCGCATCATCATGTTGTACTGCTTGACTGTGTTCATAGTATGGACACCTCAAAATGAGTTTTTATGTTTATAGTTTTCCATGTTAAAGGAAAAGGCGAACTTTGTCAATTGGATGTTTTGTGAAACAAATCTGATGATACGAGGTGGGATATAGCATAATTGACGAAAATGCAACTATCGACCATATCTTTCGTCATCACTGATTTCTATTTCGCTGTTCTCCGATTCATATTCTTCAATGCATTTTTGAGCAAGAAATTCTAATTGAGCGTTTAAAGAGCGGCGATTCTTTTTTGCGATATATGCTATTTTTGCAAGCATTTCCGCTTCAAAGCGAATTCCTGTTTGCACTTTATTTGTTGCCATGATAACACTCCTTTATTACTGTGTTATCATTATATTAGGATAAAATGCCTCGACTGAATACAAACAAAGTGTTATCATGCGGTGGAAAAGAGGTGATACCATGCAAGATTGGGAAATATCATTCAGCAAATTCGTTGATAGCGACTGCAAGGAATATGATCGAGCGTATGATGCTTTACTCTCTTTGGCGTGTAAAGCATTCAAAGAGGGTTGGATAGCGGCGGGAGGTACCTCATCGAAAGATTCAAAGGCAAATCAGATATGGTGTTCAGAGTGCGGGAGTGCACGAAATGATTCTGCGGATAGCTAGAGAAAACCCCCAGCGCATGATAAAAAGTGCGGCGGGGGTTTCATCAATGTTGCGGGATGCCAGATGTGTGTCTTCTACGAGGACTCCACATCCTCATTCATTAGCATGATTGACTCATGGATCAAAAACATGCGGCGGTCGAGCTCGGCGATTTTGTCAGCACATAGGGTGAGTTCATCGCAGAGGTAAGCTGGGATGTGCTCTTCATACTTATAGCGGGCTTTGTGCTCTAGCGTTGCCCAGAAGTTCATACCCTCTGTGCGGATTTGGACTTCCACAATCACTTGCTCCATATTTCCAAAGCAGAAAATAGGGACTTCCATAATCAAATGATAGCTGCGGTAGCCGCTGGGCTTGGGGTTGTTGATGTAGTCTTTCTCTTCCAAAATGTTGATGGTGGGCATAGAGCGCAAGAGACCTACAAGCTGGGTGATATCCCGCGCAAAGGGGCAGGTAATGCGAATGCCTGCAATGTCACGCAGATGTGCCTTTGCGTTTTCAGCTGTGATGTCCAGATTTAGTTTATAAAGCTTTTGCGCAATACTCTCAGGCGCTTTCAAGCGACCGTGAATATGTTCAATGGGACTTGATTCCCTGAAGGTTTTGAAGTCTTCATGTATGATATCCAGTTTGGTTACGAGAGTCCGAAGTCCCCAGTCGTAGACGATGAGGAGTTGTTTGAGTTTTTGGAATTCTTCGGTACTAAAACGGATAGACATAAGCGATACCTCCGATGCGGACAGATGAGCACTATCATTCTTATCATAATATAATCTCGGCGGGAGTTCAACGCTTTCTTTGCTTGCGGAGGAAAAAAGAGGGATAGAATAATATTTTTTGAAAATAGAGTGATTTTATGGTAGAATTATCTGTGTCCTTGCTCTTGGCAAGGTGCAGATCATTTTATAATAGGAGAAGGGAGCTAAAACATGAGAAAGTCCATCGCTTCTGTGTTCATATACTAACGGGGGATGACGCCAAAGTCGGTGATATAGGTGTACACTTACTGCTGGATGATGGGGGAACCCGTGATACATTGCCCAATACAGACATCAAAGTTGGGAGTAGTTCGGATAAGAGGATGAAATAAGCCTTTTTGAAGCAGGAGGCAGAAGTATTCGCCGTTTCTAAAGAACAGCGGAAAATTTGTCACTACCCTATACGAGCCCGATAGGAGTAATCCAAGAGTAAACAGAACCCCGTCTCTTCATATTTTGAATTTTCAAATATGAGGAGGCTCGGTATGAGCAGAAAAAGCGAAAATACTAGTTTTATTTGTGCCCATTGCGGCGAAACCGTAATTGCCTTAACAAATGGCAGTTACAGAAATCATTGTCCCCTTTGCCTGTATTCTTTGCACGTGGACAAAGGCATTGGCGATAGGCAAAGCTTGTGCCTTGGACTAATGGAACCAAGAGGAATCGTGTATAACAGTAAAAAAGGGTATCAACTTGTTCACGTATGCCGAAAGTGTAATGAGAAACGGGTAAATCGGATTGCAGAGAACACAGAAATGCCTGATGATTTTGATATGATTCTTAGCCTGTTTAGCACGGGCAAATAAGCACACACAAGTTGGAAAAGAGAGACGGCGTTCTAGCCTTACACTAGAACGCCGTCTTTTATGCATCCTTCGCAGTGATCTTAGTGTTTGGACAGAAGAAGTAGGGTATTAAGCAGATTAGGATGAAACCAATGATCCTTGTGAGATTGCTTCGTGCAAGGGTCGCATTGCCAAAGGAATGGCCTAAGCCAAGGTGGATATCCAAGCCGAGTCTGTAGTCAAGTCTGGCTAAGATGCCATAGCAAAACGCGCCAAAGGCGAAAAGGAAGACACAAAGGAAGAGGATCCAAACTGTGAAGACTTCTTTTTTATTCCGCTTCATGAACGCGTTAACAACATGTAAGCCTAATATGCGTATGTTGCCTGTTGCCATGGCGTTGTTGACTTCCAGGTGGTACATTTTCCGGAAGAATCCAAGCGCTGCGCCTGAGGCGAAGCCCAGGACGAAGAAGGAAATGACAGGGGGTACGACGTATTGGAGCACTAGGGGGTAGAGCAGTACCGGGAGGACAAATGCTGTCCAACTATAGTAAAATTGCTTTGTTTTGTTTTCGAATCTGTTTTGAGTAAGGGAGGCAAAGATTGCCCCGATTATGAATCCGAAGAATAATCCCAGATTCTCAAGAAAATAAACCCAATATCCCGATGCGGCGTTTAGTCCCATCCAGACGAGGTTGCCTGTTTGCGGTGTGATCATGGTGCCTAGATCTGCTGTATTGACGGCATATCCGTTTAGATAGCCCATAATGAATATGGATGCGCCGCTCAGGAATGCAAGTCGGAATGTGGCTTTTTTGTCTGACTGGTTGGCTGTTCGCATTGTCTCACCTCGCTCCTAAAAAACTGACTAAAAGAAATGAGCATTCTTACAGATACTGTAAGAACGCTCATTCTGGTTGGGGCGACAGGATTCGAACCTGCGACCCCCTGCTCCCAAAGCAGGTGCGCTACCAAACTGCGCTACGCCCCACCACTGTCCTTGGGTATTATAGCTGATTCCAAACTACTTTGCAATACCTTTTGTGATTTTTCTTTTTTTATGTTATGATAGTCTGGCAAACTATCCAGAGGAGACGAAGATCCATGCGGATGCGAAAGAAGAAAAATCTAGAGACACGAACCCAAAACTGTGCCCCGATTCTCATGCAAAACCCAGCGGAGTTACGCGGGAACTGGCTCGACCAGAGAAGAGAGCAGGCCTTATATCTTGAGATTGGCTGCGGCAAGGGAAAGTTTACAGTTGAAACGGCAGGAGCGCAACCGGATGCACTTCATGTGGCTGTGGAGAAAGAACGCAATGCCATGGTGATCGCCATGGAGCGGGCGCTGGATGTGGAACTTGGAAACCTGCTGTTTATAGATATAGACGCAAGACACCTGACAGAGCTATTTGCCTCGGGCGAGGTTGCGCGGATTTATATCAATTTTCCAGACCCTTGGCCGGGAGAGCGCCATGCGAAGCGACGGCTGACGAGTCCTTTATTTTTGGATTTGTACAAGCAGATACTAAAATCCGGCGGGGAGATTCACTTTAAGACTGACAATCGACCGCTGTTTGATTATTCCATCAAACAATTTCCGCTCCAAGGCTTTCTCTTGGACGAGGTGACAACTGACCTACACACACCCGCACCATGCGGGGTGATGACGAATTATGAACAGAAATTTCATGAACTGGGCGTGCCGATTTGCAGATGCGTCGCCCGGTGGGAGGGTGACAATGCTTAAACTGATTTCATGGAATGTAAACGGTCTCCGTGCCGTTGTGGGGAAGGGGTTCCTCGATATTTTTGAGACTCTTGATGCGGACATGTTCTGCTTGCAGGAGATCAAACTGCAAGAAGGGCAGATTGATTTGCAACTGCCGGATGGCTATCAGGCATATTGGAACTATGCAGAGAAAAAGGGCTACTCCGGTACGGCGATTTTTACGCGGCTTACTCCGCTGAGCGCTGTCTATGACATGGGGATAGAGGAACATGACAAAGAGGGGCGTGTGATTACGCTAGAGTTTGATTCTTTCTACCTGGTCACGGTCTATACGCCCAACTCCCAGGATGAACTGCGGCGCTTGGATTATCGCATGACCTGGGACGATGCCTTTCGGGCGCATGTGACCGCGTTGGATCAGAAGAAACCTGTGGTGATTTGCGGGGACCTGAACGTGGCGCATCAGGAGATTGACCTAAAGAATCCAAAGACGAATCGGCGCAATGCCGGCTTTACGGATGAAGAGCGGGGAAAGCTCACAGCACTTCTAGATACCGGATTTACAGACAGCTTCCGTGCGCTCTATCCGGACTTGACTGGGGCATATAGCTGGTGGTCTTACAGAGGCGGTGCCAGAGAGCGCAACGCAGGGTGGCGGATTGATTATTTCCTCATCTCAGATCGCCTGCGGGACAAGCTGACTGAGGCGCGGATTTATGCGGATGTGATGGGGTCTGATCACTGTCCGGTGGGAATTGAGTTGGGAGAATAGGCGCGGATGAAAATAGGGAATATTGAGATCAAAGGGAAACTGGCGCTGGCACCCCTTGCGGGGGTGTCAGATTTACCTTTTCGGACAATTTGTAGAGAACATGGTGCCGCTCTTTGCTATACGGAGATGGTGAGCGCCAAAGCCTTGGTGTATCAAGATAAGCGAACAAAGGAACTACTATTGACAGATGACACAGACCATCCGGTGGGGGGGCAGATTTTTGGCTCTGATCCGGTTTGCATGGGTGAGGCGGCAGCCAAAGTGATGGAAATTTCCAATGTGGATTTCATTGACATCAACATGGGTTGTCCTGTTGGAAAGATTGTCAAAAGCGGAGATGGTTCCGCCCTTATGAAGACACCCGAGCTGGCGCGGGATATCATCGAGGCTGTCTGCCGGAGTGTGGATGTGCCTGTTACGGTGAAGTTTCGCAAAGGCTGGGATTCTGGCAGTGTGAACGCGGTGGAGTTTGGGAAGATGGCGGAAGAGGCGGGAGCATCTGTCCTCACTGTCCATGGACGCACAAGAGTGCAGATGTATTCCGGACGTGCGGATTGGGATATCATCAAACAGGTGAAAGAGGCGGTGAAAGTGCCTGTGATCGCCAATGGGGATATCTTTGAACCGAAAGATGCGGCGCGGATTCTAGAGTGGACAGGCGCGGACATGGCAATGATCGCCAGAGGGTCTTTCGGTGACCCTTGGTTGTTTACTCAGGCGAATGCTCATCTTGCGGGAGAACCTGTGCCGGAGCGACCGCCCATCAAAGAGCGGATTCGGGTTGCGCTTCGTCAGATTGAGCTTGCCATTGAGCAAAAGGGCGAGAAGATCGGCTGCTTAGAGGCGCGCAAACACCTTGCTTGGTATCTGCGGGGTGTGCCCCATGGGACGAAGATGAAACAGGCGGTAAATACCATTTTGGAACGTGGGGACATTACCCGTGTGACAGATCGGATTTTGCAGGAATTGGGGTGATTGCATGACGAGAACAGAGGAACGGGCGGTGATTGGCCGTGTCCTTTCCGGTGATATTGAAGCGTTTGAGCTGCTGGTTGTGAAGAATCAGCGGAAGATATATAATTTGTGTTACCGCATGACAGGAAATGCAGAAGATGCGAATGACTTGAGTCAAGATGCCTTTTTGAAAGCGTATCAAAATCTCGCAAACTTCAAGGGGGAGAGTTCGGTTTCCCTCTGGCTTTACCGCTTGGCATCGAACACCTGCATTGATTTTCTGCGGCGGGAGAAGCGAAGGGTGAAGAGTTCTCTGACTGTTGTGGACGAGTCCGGCGAGACAGTGGAGCTGGAACTGCCTGATGAGCGTTTCACGCCGGAGCGAGAACTGGAACGGCGGCTGGTGATTGAGGATATCGAGCAGGGACTGCTCACCCTCTCGGAAGAGCATCGGCAGATTCTCATTTTGCGGGAGATCAACGCCCTCAGTTATGATGAGATTGGCGAGATTTTGCACATCAGTGCAGGGACGGTGAAGTCCCGCATTTCCAGGGCGCGGGTGATACTTCGGAAATTTTTACTGGAACAGGGGAACTTTTCTGAAAGCTGTGCGTCTAAAAAATATATAGATGAAAGGGGGGAGGTCTGATGATGAATCCGTGTGCAAAATATGAAGAGTGGATGAGCGCCTATGTTGACGGTATGCTCGACGATGCGGAGCAGGTAGAGCTGATGGTGCATTTGCAGACCTGCCCATCTTGTTTGGCGGTCTGGCAGGACTATGAGCTGATGTCAAAGACATTGGAATATGCAGAGGTAGAGCCGCCTGAAACGTTTGCGGCGGATGTGATGGCGAGAATCCAAGCACAGCCTGTACTGACAGTACGGCGGGGCGGCGGAGCGCGCCGATTTATGGCGATTGCTGCGGTGTTTGCGGTGGTGGCCTTTGTTGGGGTATATACTTTTTGGAGTCCTCCGTCTCAGGAGAGCGGAGAATTTGCTGCACTCTCGCCCGAAGCGGAGATGTCAGAGAGTCCGGATGCAGTGCAGAGATTTGCAGTGGAAGCAGGGGAGCACACCTTTGAACCGACGGTTGAGAACTGGGTGTCTGACCCATCAGAGGATGACATTGCGGAACCGGATGATATTGCGGACGCAGAATTTGGCGAACTCATGGATCATGGAATGATAGGAGCAACGGACATACTGCCGGAAGACACCTTGCTTGATCTGTTTGTCAGCCATGAATCTCTAGGAGATTGGGACGAATTACGCGAGCGGCTCATAATGGGAGGATATCGCTATGAAGTGGAAGATGGTGTCTTTACTGCTCACGACCCGTATCGCCCGGGGAGCTATCTTTACGGGATGCTTATCACTGCTCGCAGCTATCCGGGGAATACGCTCGTCACGCTCATCGGTTACGCCCACCGGACGGAAGGTGCTTACAGCCGGGTTGAACTGCGAACGGGCTACGGCGGAGAAGTGAGATATTACTACGATGTCCGCTATATTGGCAGCGGCGGGACGCGCGGGGATGCTTGGGCGCAGCTTCGGGAATTTATCGTGTTTGGGTAGTGTGATAGGACAAAAGCCTCCTTTTTCAAAGGAGGTGGCAGGCGAAGCCTAAGGCTGGATTCAAATGCCACTGAATTTACAAAGGGCAATCCTCAGTCCGCTTCGCGGACAGCTCCTTTGGAAAAGGAGCCTAAATACACTGTATAAAAAACCTGCCGATTTCCTGGCAGGTTTTTTTGTGTTTGAAGAGCGCGTGCGGGCGGCAAAATCCCGCCCCTGCGAAATTCGTTCATACTTGTCCCTCCGCGCTCATAAGGTGTAGCAGATGGGAGTGGTGGACATGGACTTTTATACGCGCAGTGTGAGAGAAACCCTTGCAGAGCTTGGTGCAGATGGGGTACGGGGGTTGTCGAAGAAAGAGGCTGGGAAGCGTCTGCAACAATATGGGGCGAATCGGTTGGGGGGGAAACGGGGGAAGCCGTTTCTGTTCAAGTTTTTGGAGCAATTTTCAGATTTTATGGTGCTGATCCTGCTCGGTGCGGCGGGGCTGTCTTTTCTTGTCTCCCTCTGGGAGGGGCAGGCGGATTTTGTGGATCCGATTATCATTTTGGCAATCGTGTTTCTGAATGCCATCATGGGCCTAGTACAAGAAGCACGGGCAGAGCGGGCGATTCAGTCTTTACAGGCACTCTCGGCACCCAAGACACGCGTAATGCGAGGTGGGGCGGAGATGACAGTGGATTCGGACACAGTTGTGCCGGGGGATTTACTTCGATTTGAAACCGGAGACGCTGTGACTGCCGATGTGCGGCTTGTTGAGAGTGTGGGACTGCGCGTGGAGGAGTCCAGCCTCACAGGAGAGAGCACAGCTGTGGCGAAGGATCATGGGGTGCAACATCCCAAAGGCGCACCTTTGGGTGAGCGGCGGAATATGGTGTTTTCCGGCAGTACGATCGTTGCGGGGCGTTGCCGTGGGATTGCCGTCTCCACCGGGATGGCGACAGAGGTAGGACAGATTGCCCGCCTGCTTGATCATGCGGAGACACCCCAGACACCGCTCCAGCGGCGGCTGGGGGACACAGGTAAGACTATGGGGATATTTGCACTCTTGATTTGTTCTTTTATCTTTTTGTTGGGTGTGATCCAGCGGACAGATCTCCTAGATAGCTTCATGCTTGCTGTGAGCCTTGCTGTGGCGGCAGTTCCGGAGGGGTTGCCTGCGATTGTGACTATCGTGCTTGCCTTAGGTGTCCAGCGGCTTGCGCGGCGGAGCGCCATTGTGCGGAAACTTCCGGCGGTGGAGACCTTGGGGAGTGCCACTGTGATCTGCTCTGACAAAACAGGGACGCTCACGCAAAACCGTATGACAGTACAGCAGATTGTGCCTGTCACAGGGGAGCAAGACAGCGGGATGCGGCAGAAGCTGCTTTTGTATGGTTCCCTTTGTACGAATACGCGCATTTCTGACAAAGAGGTGGTGGGAGATCCGACGGAGCGTGCCATTGTGGAGGCGGCAATCCGGGAGGGGCTTGATCTGGGGCAAGCGAAGGTGCGGCATCCGCGTATGGGAGAGGTGCCTTTTGACTCAGCGCGTAAACGGATGAGCACCTTGCATCAGGGTGGACTGTTACTTGTCAAGGGGGCGCCTGATGTACTCTTGGGGCTTTGCGAGCAGGTCGCGTCTTCAACTGGTGGTGCGGTGAGACTCACAGATGGAGCGCGGCGGGAGATTTTAGCGCAGAATGGGCAGATGGCAAATCGGGCCTTGCGTGTGATTGCGGTTGCATATCGGGAGATGGGGGAAGCACTTGTAGGGGCGAACTGTGTTCGCCCGCATGTTCCAATCATCTGTGCACCACCATCAAGTGCGGTGGAACCTGTGGCTGCGGGCGAACACAGTTCGCCCCTACATGGACGGGTGGGGAAAGAAGGCGCGGACGCGCAAAACGCGCCCCTACGTGCAAATGCAAACACAAGAGATGTGGGCGGGATGATCCTGCCCCTACGAGAATCAGCAGAACGCGGGCTCACCTTTCTGGGGCTCATCGCTATGCAAGACCCGCCGCGTCCGGAGGCGCGGGAGGCGGTGCTTACTTGTCGGCGTGCGGGGATTCGTCCTGTGATGATTACGGGTGATCACGCGGCTACAGCTGCTGCCATTGCCCAGGAGCTTGGGATTTTGACGGGGAATCGAGGTGTGCTCACCGGGGCGGAGTTGGACGCGCTTTCGGACGAAGACTTGCAGAAGATGGTCAAAAGTGTGGCCGTCTTTGCCCGGGTGTCGCCTTTGCATAAGAGCCGTGTGGTGGAGGCACTGCAAACCAATGGAGAGATTGTCGCTATGACAGGGGATGGGGTGAACGACGCACCTGCACTCAAAATCTCTGATATCGGCTGCGCCATGGGAAAGAGCGGGACAGATGTGGCGCGGGATGCCTCTGATATGATACTGACAGATGACAACTTTGCCACCATCGTATCCGCCGTGCGGGAGGGGCGGGGGATTTATCAGAACATGGTGAAGAGCGTACATTTCCTCCTCTCCTGCAATGTGGGCGAGATTTTGACGATACTCATCGCCGTGTTAATCGGGATGCCGCCGCCTCTACTTCCGATTCAGCTCTTGTGGGTGAACTTGGTTACAGATTCTTTTCCGGCTCTCGCTCTAGGGGCGGAGAAAGCGGAGCGGGATATTATGGATCGTCCGCCGGTTTCGCCTAAAAGCAGCATGTTCTCCGGCGGGTTGGGGATTGATATTATCTTCCAAGGGATGATGATAGGTGGATTGTCGCTGTGGGCTTTCTTTCTTGGGGTGCAGTCGGGTGATTATACAACAGGGCGGACCTTTGCCTTTGCGGTGTTGTCCTTGTCGCAGCTGGTACATGCGTGCAATGTGCGTAGTCGGGAGAGTTTGTTCAAGATTGGGCTTTTCTCAAATGGAAAGATGGTGTTAGCGCTCCTATTTTGTGGGGCGATGCAAGTTGCGGTGATCGGACACCCCACACTTGCCGGTGTATTTGGAGTGGCGCCGCTTACCTTGGAGCAGTGGCGGACGGTATTGCTACTGGTGCCGATTCCCTTGGTGGTTGTGGAGTTGACCAAGCTTTTGCGCAGGGGAGAGAAGCCGGTTCACACACACTCATGAGTGTTAAGAAATTTCTAAGAATGCACGAAAACACTTGACAAGGAGAGGCGCTATGTGATACAACTGTATTAATTGAAGTGATACAGTTTGAGTTTATAACGAGCGGGCGATGACTCGCTCGTTATTGCTTGCTTTCAGAGGGCAAATTTGCTATACTATACAGTGATAAAATCTGGGTATTGGAACACTGAAAAAGTGAGGGCAAGCCTGTGGCAGTTGATAAGAGAGCGGTTGCGGTAATCATCGTGCTGGTGGTTTTGCTTGTTGTGCTGGCAGTGGGTTTGTTTGTGTTTTTGAGCAGGATAGAGTTTCCGGTTTTGAACATCGGGGAGACCTTTGAGACGCTTTCTGTTCCCAGCGAATACCGTCCGTATCAAGTGTTGACCCTAGATTATGAGATCGGCGATGCGGTATTAAAGGATGGCTGGATCTACTTTGCGGGTGTGCAAGGGAGTACAATTTTGATTCAGCGTATGCGTTTGGATGTGAGTGTTGTCGAAATCGTAGCAGAAATCCCTGGACAGAGAACAGCGGAGCTGGTTGCGGGCTTTGATTTATGCGAGGATGGAATGATCAGGCTTGTGACTAGAGACAGTGGGGCAGGCGGTCAGCTGATTTATGCCGAATATGATAGAGCGGGCAATTTGATTTTAGAGCGAGCGCTTGCAGCTCCATCTTTTTTTGTTACAGGGGAACAAATTAACAGATATATCGTCAGTTTTTTAGAGGATGGCAGTATCCTAGTTGACGGACATGATGGGCAGACTTGTGATGTGTTTCTCTATTTCTTCGGGGCGGATGGAAGTCTCATCAGCAGACGGCACACCACTTGCGGCACATCTGCGCTGACGAGAGACGGACAAGTGATATTCAGCGAAGCGATGAGCATGATCGCTTATGAGCTTGACTTAGTGACAGGGGCTTGGTATAGACAGCCCTTTGCGGATGATTTTGCGGTAAGACGACTGTATACAGGTGCGGCGGAGTCCAATTTTGATTTCTACATAGACGTATATCGAAACGGTGATACAAATCTGTATGGATTTTTACGGGACACTGCGGAACGTGTTCATCTGATGGATTGGAGCGAACCCGGTTTTCGCCCCAGATTTGCGGACACGATGATCGTGGCAAGGGATGGACGCATTGTGCTCTTTCGCCAGAATCAGTCCAACTGGAGGACAGGTACTTTTGTGTTGACATTTGGGGTGCAACAGCTTGTTTAGCGGAGAAGAAGAGGGCAAGATTTGTGAAAGCAAAGATAAAAAAACTCAATGAGCGCCTAGGGGACAAGCTGTATTCCGGCAGTTTTCTAGCACCCAGCTTGATCGGTGTGATGGTATTTTTCATCATTCCCTTCTTTGTTGTGATTTTTTATGCTTTTATTGATAGCCCTGTGGGGCAAAACTTTGTCTGGTTCCAGAATTTCCAACGTGTGTTTGGAAATTGGTCGTTTCAGAGAGCGGCGCGTAATACGCTCATGTTTTCTATCATGGCGGTGCCCCTCGCAGTGACTTTGGGGCTTGTACTTGCGGTTTTGCTGGAACAGAAAATCCCGCTCAAGAGTCAGCTCCGCACCTTTTTTCTGAGTCCTATGATGGTGCCGGTGGCATCGGTTGTGCTGATATGGGAAGTGCTCTTTCATCGGAATGGCGCTGTGAATGATATTTTGGCGAGTATCGGAGCCGCTACGGGGTGGTTTTCCTTTTCGCCCATTGAATGGTTTTACTCTCCCTATGCGCAGATGCCGATTGTGGTGCTCTTTCTCTGGCGGAATCTGGGGTATAATATGATTCTCTTCATGGCGGCGCTCAACAATATCCCACGGGATTTGCTGGAAGTTGCCTCTCTGGAAGGCGGGAGTAATTTTTACATCTTCCGTACGATTAAACTGCGTTTTCTCTCACCAACGATTTTGTTTGTGACGATCTTGTCTTTGATTAACTCCTTTAAGGTCTTTCGAGAGGTCTTTCTGATCACAGGGACAACACACCCCTACGGGTCTTTGTATATGTTGCAACACTACATGGAGAACATGTTCCACAATCTAGATTTCCAGAGCCTTGCCGCAGCAGCGATCATTATGGCAATTGTGATGATTGCGCTCATCGGTCTCCTTTTCGTGATAGAGAACTGGTACGGGAAGGATGTGGAAGGATGAAAAAACGCAGACATTTTCCGTCCCGGATTATTAAGGCGACGATTGCGATGTTCTTCGCCATTGTCTTTCTCTTGCCGACTGTGCTGACCATTACAAACTCTTTCATGAGCCAGGCGGAGATTTCGGCAAACTATGGTGTGATCTTCGGCTCAGCCGCTGAGGGTGCTTATATGGCGGAGCGGGTGAATCTAAAGCTGATTCCGGACATTGTGACCTTTCAGCAGTATGATACTGTGTTGATTCAGAGTCCGGATTATTTGGAGAAGTTTTGGAACGCGGTGCTTTTGGTTGTGCCGATTGTTGTGGTGCAGGTATTGGTTGCGTCCCTTGCGGCGTATAGCTTTACCCGCTTTCGCTCAAAGCGGAAAGAGGGTTTGTTGTTTGCGTATATTGTCCTCATGCTTATGCCGCTTCAGGTGACCCTTGTGCCGAACTTTCTGGTGGCACGATGGTTGGGGACGATTGACACCTATTGGTCGATTTTATTACCGGGCTTTGTGGCACCCTTCAGTGTGTTTTTGCTGACGAAATTTATGCGGCGGATTCCGAATTCCTATATTGAAGCGGCGAAGCTGGATGGTGCTTCTGAATGGCAGATATTCTGGCGGATTGCGATGCCCCTCTGCCGTGGGGCCTTATATGCGGTTGTGATGCTTGTGTTTATTGATTATTGGAACATGGTGGAGCAACCTGTTATTATGTTGACTGATCCGAATATGTATCCGCTGTCTGTGTTCTTATCGCGGATCACCGAGCGGGAGATGATCGGGGTTGCGTTTTCCGTAGCAACGATTTATATGATACCCACACTGCTCATGTTCTTGCATGGGGAGGAGTATTTGATCGAGGGGATTACCTATTCCGGTGGGATTAAGGGCTAGTGATCCTTTAAAAAGCCTCCTTTTCCAAAGGAGGTGGCAGGCGAAGCCTGACGGAGGATTCAAATGCCACAGAGCTTGCAAAGGGCAATCCTCAGTCAGCTGCGCTGACAGCTCCTTTGGAAAAGGAGCCTAGGTGCACCCAAAATAGAAATGTTCCACATGTCCCAAAATTGCAGTTAGGGGGAACGAGAGATGAAGAAGAAATTTAACAGAGATTGGGTAAAGAATGCGGTCATTGTGTTTTTGGCTTTGATGGTGTTTTTCACCTTTTTCTCCAACACTATACTAAACATTTCCTTGCCGGAGGTTGAGACAGCACAGCCTACCTCCGGGACGATTACCAATGCAATCCGCGGCAATGCCCCGGCAGAAGCTGCGGGGAGCTATAGTGTTGAGGTGGAGTTTGCCTCTCGGATCCTTGCTGTGTACGTGCGTGAGGGTGATGCTGTTGAGCAGGGAGAGCGGCTCATGACCTTAGAGGCGGGGGAAAACGAACTTGAGGCGCAGCTGGCTGAACTGCGGCTGCGGCATCAGCACATGCTCCTTGACATGACGAGCACTGGCTATGCGATGCAAAACGAGCGAATCCGTCAAGCCCGGGAAGATTTGGAACGGGCGATTGCAGACCGCAATGTGTTAGGGAATGCGCCCATGACAGAGGGCGCGGCCCAGGCGGCCTATGATCGTGCGAAAACGCAGCTTAACACCTATCAGTCGCGGGTTGCGGCCCTGGAGGCGGAGCTTGGGTTTATTGATGACTTCGATGCCAGATCAACGCGTATTGGGGCACAAGTTGTGGCATATGAACAGGCTTTGTCGAACTTTTTGATTAACATGAACATGAGCTATGAAGATTGGGTGGCGGAGAATCCGGATGCTTCTAATCAATGGGCGCAGGCGGTGAGCACGGCCCGTTCTGCCATGGTACAAGCGGCGGCCATTGCGCGCTCAGCTGTGGTGAGTGAGATCAGCACAGAAGCAGGGAACGTAGCGCGTGCACAGACGGCGGTGACAGAGGCTGAGAATGTGCTCACACGTGTACAGCGCATTGCGGAGGCAGATGAACGAGTGCGCACCTTACAGAGGGCATTGAACGAGGCGCTGATTAGCCTGGCATCGGAACAACAACAGGACTCTCTTGCCCATCAAGGACAACTTCTGGACTTGCGTGCCTTGGAAGAGGAGATTGCCGACTTAGAAGCACGGCTGCGCAGACAGGGCGGCGAGACAGTGGGTGATGAGTACACCATCACAGCCCGGCATGCAGGCATTGTAACAGGACTCACAGCCATTGCAGGACAACAGACAGAACCAGGGCTTCCCCTAGCGCGGATTGAGGTTGCGGATATGGGCTATGTGGCGGAGATATCCATTGATGTGCGTCAGGCGCAGGAAGTGCGTCCGGGCGTTACGGTCGAAGTGAATACCCTTTGGTGGGGCCCCGGACTTTCGGGGCGTGTGACTGGTGTGCGCCCGGATCCGGAGGACGCGACAAATCGGCGGCTTGTTACAGTGGAGATCATCGGCGAGGTAACAGCGGGCGAACAGCTGAGTCTTAGCATTCCGCTTACCAGCGCGCAGTTTAACACGATTGTTCCCCGGAGTGCGGTGGCACAGGATACGAGCGGGCATCATGTGTATACCCTGCAATCGAGAAGCTCGCCTTTGGGGACGCGCTACACGGCGATTCGCGTGGAAGTGACCATTGAGGCGGAAGATGAAACACGGGTGGCGGTGCGCGGCGATTTGAATCCCCGTGAGAATATCATTGTTCGTTCGAGTGCGCCTCTCGCGGATCGGGATCGGGTGCGGCTGGCGACGGAGTAGGGGATGTAGAGGCGGGGTTTTTCGCTCTAAAAGCCTCCTTTTTCAAAGGAGGTGGCAGGCGAAGCCTGACGGAGGATTCAATATGCGGCTAAGCTCACAAGGGCAATCCTCAGTCAGCTACGCTGACAGCTCCTTTGAAAAAGGAGCCTAGGGTCTTGCGCATTATACTACGCGTAAACTTGAAATCTACAAGGAGGAATCGGCAATGCGGCGCATGTTATGTATCTGTTTGGCAATCCTATTTTTTCTGGGGACGGTGACCCCGGCGGCTTTGGCGGAGCCCGCCTCGGTGTTTCGCACAGAGCCGATGGTTTCGGCGGGCGAAGTGCATACCGTGGCGCTGCGAAGTGATGGTATGGTTTGGGCTTGGGGTGCGAATCCACATGGTCAAGTAGGTGATGGCAGCATGAGTCGCCGCTACACACCTGTACAGGTGCAAAACCTTACAAATGTGATTGCGGTTTCGGCAGGTTTTAGTCATACTGCGGCACTGCGGAGTGATGGTACGGTTTGGGTTTGGGGATGGCATGGGTATGGTGAGCCGGATACTATGGCCAGTTCTGCTACGCCTGTACAAGTGCAAAGTCTCACGGATGTAATCGCAATTTCGGCGGGTAACTCACATACTGCGGCACTGCGAAGTGATGGGACGGTTTGGACATGGGGCTGGAATGGGCATGGCCAATTGGGCGATGGCACCACGACCACTAGCCATACGCCTGTACAGGTACAAGCTCTCACAGGTGTGGCAGCAGTTTCGGCGGGCGTAGTACATACTGTGGCATTGCGAAATGATGGTACAGTTTGGGCGTGGGGGAATAATGAGTACGGTCAACTGGGCGATGGCACTACGATGGATCGCCATATGCCTGTACAGGTAGAAAGCCTTACGGATGTGATCGCGGTTTCGGCTGGATTGAATACCGTGGCACTGCGAGATGATGGTACAGTTTGGGTATGGGGATGGAATGAGTTTGGTCAACTGGGTGACGGTACTACGACGGATCGGCATACGCCTGTACAGATACAAGCTCTCACGGATGTGATCGCAGTTTCGATGGGCTGGGTGTCTCCTGTGGCACTGCAAGATAATGGCACAGTTTGGAGAATCGATCACGATACGCCTGTACAGGTACAGAGCCTCACAAATGTGAGAGCAATTTCGGCGGGCGGACATCAAGTAGCCTTGCGAGACGATGGCACAGTTTGGGCATGGGGGCGGAATGATCGCGGTCAATTGGGCGATGGTACTGGGACGAATCGCCACACGCCTACGCAGGTTGTAGGTTCGGATGGTGTAGGGTTCTTGAACCTGATGCTGGGAGACACACCGTTCACTGACGTTCCGCTCCACGCCTGGTTCCACGATGCGGTGGCATTTGTCTACGATCAAGGCATCATGAGCGGCACCTCTCCGACTACATTCGCGCCGAATGCGGATTTCAGCCGCGAGATGGTGGTAGCCACGCTGTTTCGGATGTACTATGGGAGATCGGCGGACAATACAGATGCGAGGGATACACCGTTCTCGGATGTGGATGAAAGCAGATGGTATGCACCATACATCGCTTGGGGCTACAGCGAAAGTATTGTTACAGGGACAAGTCCTGACACATTTGGGATAGGCAATGCCGTGTCACGGCAAGACTTTGCGGTGCTTCTGCATCGTTTTGCAAATTTCACCGATATGGAGACAGATGTGCCGGAAGACTTCACACTATCCTTCCCAGACGCTGATAGTGTCGGCTCATGGGCAGAGGATGCCCTGATATGGGCAGTGTATGCGGAACTCATTACAGGTACAGGGCAAGGACTAGCACCGACTGGCACTGCCACGCGCGCGCAGGCGGCGACTATGTTGATGCGCTATGCGCAGGCGTTTGCAGAATAACAAGATAAACATGTCGCTTTTGTAGAGGATTACTGCCTTTGGTGTCCCGCTCTAAAAGCCTCCTTTTTCAAAGGAGGTGGCAGGCGAAGCCTAAGGTCGGATTCAATATGCGACTAAGCTCACAAAGGCAATCCTCAGTCAGCTTCGCTGACAGCTCCTTTGGAAAAGGAGCCTTTGGGTTTTACGAAATGGGTGGCATCCTGTCGCTTCTACAACACATGTATTTGAGGACAACTATGACAAGAGAGAAACAGAGCAGCGGGAAAAAGCCTTGGGGTAGGATTGTGATTTGCAGTCTGCTTCTGCTTTGTGCTGTCGTCTGTTTTCTCTTTTTGCGGCATGTGACGCGGATGCTTCCAAGTGAGCAGGCGGCGGAGCGGTGGGGCGCTGATGTGGGGCGCTTTGCGCAGGTGACGGCGTTTTTGCCGGAGCATAATAGTTTGAGTCCCGGTGCAGCGGGGCATATTCCACTGGCCATTAATGGCGCCATGCGGGAACAGGGGCTAACGGCACTCGTTCCGGAGGGGGGCTTTTCCTATGCCTATGCGGCATCTCCGATTCCCTTACAGGTCTCCACGCGTGATCGGGGGCCGGTAGCAGTATTTGCTACCGGTGTTGGAGGGAACTTTTTTCTGTTTCAATCCGTCCAATTAATTAGCGGGGCATTTTTGCCTGTGGAGAGCGTGAATCGGGACTATGTGTTGATTGACGAGACCCTTGCCTGGCTCCTTTTCGGGGCAGTGGATGTGGCGGGGATGGAGGTTTTCATCAACTACACGCCTTATATCATCTCCGGGGTATATCGCCCCAACAGAGATTTTGCAAGCAGAGCCGCCAATACAGATGGACCGCATATGTTTTTCTTCTATGATACTCCGGCTATGTTTAGTGGCGCGCCTATTACGATGGTGGCAGCAGTGTTGCCAAATCCTTTGACGGGCCTGGCGGAGGAGATGTTCCGTGAGGCGATGGATAGTTTGGACGTGGATGAAGACAGCTTTGTGCTGGTGGACAACACCCGGCGATATACCATTCCAGCGCTGTTTCGTGTGACCCAAGGGTTTGGGACGCGTTCCATGTATCAAACCGGGTTGCGCTTGCCCTATTGGGAGAACGCGGCGCGGATGGCAGAGGACTTTGCGGCACTTGCTTTGGTATTGTTTGTCCTGCTTCTGCTATTCCCGCTGTTTTGCGGAGTTCAGCTCTTGATTTGGCGCTGGCGGCGGCGCAAATGGCGTACGCGGGATGCATGGGAGCGTTTGGACAAGATACGCGAGGAACGCAGGGAAGAAAAATGGCATCAAGAACAGGGTTTAGAGGGCTCTGTTAATGAGATAGATTTAGACCAGGAGTATGATTTAGAGGAAATCATCCGATCAGTTCGGGAAAGTGAGGAAGAAGATGAAACAGAGATTTAAAAGTGTACTTGCAATTTTACTGGCGCTGACGATGGTGTTGGGTCTTGCCGCCTGCGGTGGTGGCGGGGAGACGACAGAAGCGCCCACCGGCGGAATCGGCGGGGCAGGACAGGGGACGGCTGCGGACGATGGATACATCTATGTGGCGGAGTTTCTTGATGTTGATCTTGATGCGTCAAGCATTGACTTGATTGCAGCTTCCGGCGACACCTTGTATGTTACCTATCGCACAAACGATTTCATGGGCGGGATGGGCATTGCGACCATGAGGACAGACGGCACCGGCGCGACTTCCATTTGGGAGAGTACGAATCAACAGTGGGAAGAGGGAGAGACGACACATTCTGAATTCCAAGATGTTTCGGTTGCCACATTGCATCCGGATGGGGGACTGCTTGCCCTTCGCTATGAACATGGCGGCTCTTGGGGGCCGGAGGAGTCTTCCTTTGAGGAAAGCTTTGTTCTGATGCACCTCGGTTCTGACGGCAGCGTGCTGCAAGAGGCTGATCTTGCGCAGGTTTTGGATCTCCCGGCAGGGAGCCATTTTGGCGTGAGTCGCATTGGTGTGTTTTCTGACGGGCGCATACTGGTGAACAGTTGGGAGGCGCTCTATGTGCTTTCCGCTGACTGGACGTTGGAGCGCCGGATCGAGTGGGAAGCAAGCGATTTCATTGTGACAGCGGCTGACCAAGTTTTGGTCAGCGTCTGGCGTGAGGGTGCGTATAGCACACAGGTATTCCCCTTTGATCTCGCGACAGGCGAGATTGACGAGACAGATGGTGCAATCTTCACTGCCGAGCTCAACAATGCGGTGATTGGCGCACAGTATGATCTCTATGTGGGTACGCAAACTGCAGTGTTTGGATTTGACCTGGCAACGCGACGGTCTACGCTGCTCTTTGACTGGTTGGATATTGATATGATTTCCTCCTTCCGCTTTGCGGCCTCTGACACGGGAGAGATATTCTTCTTTGAGCAAAATTGGGACGAGATGGGCGGCGGTGACAGCGGCGGTACCCTTGTCCGTCTGACACGGCGTCCGATTGATGAAGTGCCCCAGCGGACAGAGATTGTACTTGGCGCCTTGAGTGTTGACTGGGATCTCCGCCGTGAGATTGTTGCTTTCAATCAGCGCAACCAGAACTATCGTATCCGGGTGCGAGAGTATTGGAATTGGACGATGGAAGAGCCAGCAGACGCGATTGCGCGGCTCAACACAGATATCATCACAGGCAACGCGCCTGATATCATCGACTTTGGCTGGGCACTCTCCTTTGAACGTTACGCGCGCCGGGGACTCCTTGCAGACATCGGCGCTTTGCTTGACGCGGATGCCACACTGAGCCGCTCTGATCTTGTGGAAAATGTGAGACATTTGCTAGAGATTGACGGTACACTTTATACCACAGCGTCCCAATTTACCGTACAGACCTTAGTCGGCAGCAGCGCACGGATTGGTGCGGACATGGGCTGGACGATGGCGGAGTTTATGGACATGGCAGATTCTCTCCCGCAGGGAAGCCAGATGTTTGATAGATTTATCACGCGCCAGCGGTTTATGGACACGGTGCTTGGAACAAATCTCGGACAATTTATTGACAGAGAAACAGGAGAGGCAGACTTTGACAGTGAACTCTTCCGCAGTTATCTTGCCTTTGCACAGGGTTTGCCCACAGATGAAGAACTGCATGGTGAAGACGGTATGTGGCCTGGTGATCTTGTGCGACCTTTGCCGGCGGTCGGAATCAGAAATGTGGAAGAGCCTGATGATGAAGAGGCCGATTATGAGGATCTTGAACCAATCAATGAAGGAGACATCGGAATTGTTCCGCCGATTGCTGATCTTCCGCCGGATGCCTGGGATAATCCGTATCTGACAGGAGAAGTGTTACTGCAAGACTGGTTTCTCTTTGGCTTCCATGAGATTCAATTTATGGAAGAGCAATTCGGCGGCCCTGTCACACTGATCGGCTATCCGACAGAACAGGGGATCGGCAGTGTTATCACACCGCGTACACTCCTTGGGATCTCTGCGAGCAGTGACAATATAGACGCCGCGTGGAGCTTTGTGCGCACAGTCCTCACGCCGGACTATCAGCGTGGAAACAGCTTCCAGTTTGCGACCAATCAGACAGTCTTAAACGAGCAGATTGCGTCAGCCATGGAGCCGATCCCCATGTGGGAAGAGGAAGACGCGCCGGGTGCCACACAAGCGCAGGTTGATCAGGTTATGGCGCTAATCAACCAAACGACCCAGCTCTCTATGATGGATACGACGGTGCTTGAAATGATCACGGCAGAGACCCTTCCGTTTTTCGCCGGAGACCGCAGTGTGGAAGAGACAGCGCGGATTATCCAGAGCCGTGTGCAGACCTATCTGAGTGAGATTGGCTAAGAGTTTCGAGGTGCCAAAGGTCTAGCGTCAAATACCCGTTGGAATTGTAATGGTTTTATGATAAAATTACCTGCGCCTTTGCCTTTGGCAAGGGTGCAGGTGATTTGTATTTAGTGCAAAAACCAATGTAGGGGCGACTTGTAGTCGCCCGTGGTTACAGCTCACTGGGCAGTGAGGGCGCGGGCGACTACAAGTCGCCCCTACAGGTGCAGCTGACACCACACAGTATAAAACATACTGCGAATCACAGTACATATTTTAGACCGAGGTCGTACATAACTCGTAAGGGCTTTGCATAGCACAAGGAGGTCAATTGTGAACTATAAAATACTGGCACTGGATATGGATGGGACGGTTCTCAATTCAAAGCGGCAGATCAGCGAAAAGACCTTGGCGGCGATTCGCCAGGCGACAGAACTTGGTGTGATTGTTACCATCGCGACAGGCAGAACATGGACGGGATTTCGTCAATATGCGGAAGTGCTAGAGCCTCAGCATCCGATTATCCTATGTAATGGCGGCAAGATTGTGTCCCCCGATGGGAGGGAGATTTACTTTGAGCAAAATCTGGAGCCAGAGGCTGCGTTGGAGATTATGCATCACGGGCAGGCATACGGCGCGACACAGATTATCTGGACGGATGAGCGGCTGTATTCCTTTGCGGAGACAGAGCGGCTGCGGCGATATGCTGCGGTTGCGGGCTGTGACTTTACCATTCTGACGGATGAGGGGGAAGCCCTCGCCCAACAGGGGATTACAAAGATTTTGTGGACTGCCGATGCAGAGCAAATCGTGCAGTATCAAGAGGCGCTGCCCAAGATACTCAAGGCGGATGTAAACGACAGCACGTCCAGTCCTAATTTCTTGGAGTTTGTGGATAGCCAGGTATCGAAAGGTGCGGCACTCTCAAAGTTTGCGGCACATTTTGAGATGGATCCCGCCGAGATTATCGCAGTTGGGGATGCGATGAATGATCTAACTATGCTCCAATACGCAGGGTTGGGTGTGGCAATGGAGAATGCGCCTGATGAGCTCAAAGAACATGCAGATTTTATCACGCTGACAAACGATGCAGACGGTGTGACGCATGTGATTGAGCGGTTTATTGTCTCAGGGGAGTAGTATTTTTTGTGTTGATATTATCTGACCGGCATGATATGCTAAAAGAACTCCAAAAAATAATGGGAGGTTTATGGGATGGCGCTCACAAGAGAAGATTTACAGGCAATCGGTGAATTGATAGATCAAAAGTTAGATAATAAGCTGACCCCTATGCAAGCGGATATACAGGGGTTAAAAGTGGACATGCAAGGATTAAAAACTGACATGTCAGAGGTAAAAGAGCGTGTAGCCAGCATTGAAGTTACACAAGAAGAAGTGAAGCAGCGCGTGACCAAAATTGAAGTCACACAAGAAAATGTAGTCTTACCCAGAATTCAACTTCTCGCCGAAGGACATTCCGGTTTGGCCGATAGACTGGATCGTTTGGAGGAGTTGCCGGAGCAGATTGAGGATATACAGACCACAGTTTCGGTATTGAATCATGTTTTTAAGGGACACACGCACGGCTAACGAATCAGAAAGACATTGTGATAAAAATGGGGAGAGTTGGTACTTCAAAGAAGTTCTATTGTGTTGTTCTCGCTTTCGTCATGATGGCGAGTCTTTTTGTCCATTATAAAATGAGGATACAGATGAACTATACAATTAGAGTCTTAGAACCATCAAAAGCGCATTTGCTCAAAGAGTTTACTTACCAAGCAATCTTCCAGCGCGATCCGGAGAACCCTATTCTGCGGGATGTGCTCTCACAGCCGGAGCTTCGTGTGTTTTATGAAGAATTTGGCAAACCGGATGACCTCTGCTTTGTTGCCGAGACAGAGGGGGAGCTCATTGGTGCCGTGTGGACGCGGATTATCGCCGGAGAAGTGCGCGGATTTGGGAACATTGACCCTGATACGCCGGAGTTTGCGATATCGGTGTTCTCAGCTTATCGCGGTCAGGGGATTGGGACGGCGCTGATGCGGTATATGCTCGAAGCCTTGCGAGAGCGGGGGTATCAGCGGACTTCACTTGCGGTGCAGAAGGATAACTATGCGGTGCGGATGTATGAGAAGGTTGGATTTTCCATCTTGAAAGAGACGGATGAAGAATATCTCATGGTTTGTATGTTAGATGAGACCATGGAGAAGTAAGCGGAGGCATTCAGTATGAGCAGAACCATCATTCCACCCGGGTATCAATCCTGTCTGGACTTATATGACACACAGACAGCGATTGGGTTTATCAAGCGAACATTTGAGGACAAATTCTCAAAGGCATTGCACCTAAAACGTGTGTCAGCGCCTTTGTTTGTAGATCCGGCTCTGGGACTCAATGACAACCTCTCCGGTGTGGAGCGTCCGGTTTCTTTTGATTTGCTGGAGACAGGGCAGGTGGCAGAGGTTGTGCACAGTTTGGCGAAGTGGAAGCGGCTTGCGCTCTATCGTTATGACTTTTTTCCCGGCAACGGGCTTTACACAGATATGAACGCCATTCGCCGAGATGAGACGCTGACGAACTTGCACTCGATCTATGTAGATCAGTGGGATTGGGAGAAAGTTATCCCTGCCGGACGACGGGATGAGGCGTATTTGTGCAGGACAGTGCAACAGATTGTGGGTGCAATCTGCGATACGCAAGATGCGGTGCATGAGAAATATGGGCTTACACTGCCGAAGATTAATCGGGAAGTTACCTTTATTACATCCCAAGAGCTGGCGGATAAATATCCCGGGAAATCAGGCAAGGAGCGGGAGTATCTTATCACGAAAGAAGCGGGTACGGTGTTTATCCAAGGCATTGGTGGTGCACTTACAGAGGGTGCGCCTCATGATTCGCGCGCGCCGGATTATGACGATTGGAGCTTGAATGGTGACATTTTATTCTGGAACCCGGTCTTGGAGGATGCGATTGAGCTATCCAGCATGGGCATCCGTGTAGACCCGGAGGCGATGGATAGACAGCTGTCTCTTGCTGGGTGCGATGATAGGCGTGAGCTTTATTTTCATAAGCTCTTGCTAGAGGGCAAACTGCCCCTCACCATCGGCGGCGGGATTGGACAGAGCCGGATGTGTCTCCTAATTTTGGGGAAGGCGCATATCGGTGAGGTGCAGAGTTCCGTCTGGGATCCGGAGACACGTGCCGCTTGCGAAGCGGCGGGAGTTGTGTTGTTGTAGGGATTGTGATAGAGGCAGAGATTTAAGCCTCCTTTTCCAAAGGAGGTGGCAGGCGAAGCCTGACGGAGGATTCAAATGCCACCGAGTCAGCAAAGAACAATCCTCAGTCAGCTACGCTGACAGCTCCTTTGAAAAAGGAGCCTATGTACTATGCGCAATAAAAGGTGAGGATATTATGAAACTAATCAGCGAACTAACCACAGAACGACTGTCCATCGTTGATGCCGCCGAATCTGATATCAACATGATCATCGAGATGGAAACCCATCCGGACAATCGGGATTTCATCTGGCAGGGTACCTATGAAGACCACCTGTCTGAGATCAACGATGACCAGCATCTCTTGCTTGTGTTCCGCCGGGCGGAAGACGATACTCCGATTGGCTATTCGCTTTCACGGGTTGATTTTCAGTCCGAAGTTTACGAGCTGCGGCGTTTGGTGATTGCTGATAAAGGCAAGGGCTACGGACGTGAAACGCTTGAAGCGCACTTGAAATATGCTTTTGAAGTGCTCAAGGTGAATCGGTTTTGGTTGGATGTGTTTCCTGACAATCTTGTTGGGATTAAGCTTTACGAGAGCGTTCACATGCACCGAGATGGAGTTTTGCGGCAAAGTTACAAGGCAGATAGGGGACATTTAGATCAGATTATCTACTCCATATTAAAAGAGGAGTATTTTGGAACATGACATACAGTTGTCCTGTTTTCTGTGATATGATGTGATCAATTCAATTCTGAAAGGGGACAGGTTCATATGGCTCATGCAATTTATTATGTTGCGTACAAGCTCAAAAAAGGAGCGTCGGTGCCGGACTTTTTGCTTGCGTCGGAGACGCTGAAAGAGGAGCACATCTCCAAGCAAAAAGGCTATATCTCATGGAAGCAGATGGTGGATGGGGAGACTTGGGCGGATATGTGCACATTTGAGACTATGGATGATCTGAAGGCCTTCGAGGAAGTGTCACAGAATCCGAATGAGTTTGCTTTGCAATTTTATTCTTTCATCAACCTGAATAGTTGCAAGGGGCATAGGTTTTCTGTTGAAAGAGAATACTAAGCCAATAGAACCGGATGAAACAACCGCCTGTGTCTGATAGACGCAGGCGGTATCTTTGTTTTTAAAGTAGTGACAAATGTCACTGTTCGGCTTTGGATATCCCTGCTATACTGAGGACAGTTAAAGACAACACAACAAACAGGAGGATACAAATTATGATCGCTAACATGAAAAACGTGGTAAAACGCTACGGCGATACCCTTGCTCTGGATCACTTGAACCTAAACGTTAGAGAGGGTGAAATCCTCGGACTGCTTGGCCCGAATGGGGCGGGGAAGACCACTGCAATTCGCACACTCTGCGGACTGATTGACGCAGACTCCGGTGAGACGACAGTGCTTGGACAAACGCAGAGCATCAAGAATGTGGCAGCACGGAAAGAGATCGGGCTGGTTACACAGGAGATCACAGTGTTTCCGGAACTATCCGCTGTGGAAAACCTAAGATACTTCGGCGGACTGTATGGACTGCGGGGCGCGGTGCTTGAGGCGAATGTGAAAGAGATGTTAGCCTTTGTGGGTCTGACAGATCGGGCAAAGAAGAGACCTAAGACCTTCTCCGGCGGGATGCAAAGACGACTCAACATCGCCTGCGCTCTTGTCCACAAGCCGAAACTTGTGATTATGGATGAGCCCACTGTTGGAATTGACCCGCAATCCCGCAACCACATCTTGGAGTCTGTGAAAGAGATTGCAAAAGATGGGACAACGGTGATTTACACCACCCACTATATGGAAGAAGTACAAGCGATTTGTGATCGGATTTCCATCATGGACATGGGACGTGTCATCACTGAGGGAACCTTGGAAGAACTAGTTGGGAAAATCCAGCATGAGCAAAGAGTGCAACTCACTGCCATGGTGCCGTCTGACGCGCTGACTGCGGATATTAGGGCGATTTCCGGTGTGAAGCATGTTGCGGTGAACGGGAACTCTTATGTGATTACCTCTGCAACAGACAGCGGGAATGTGAGCCGGATTATGGAAATTGCCGGACGGCATGGTGGGGTTAGCTCCTTTACCGAGGACAAACCGAACCTAGAGAATGTGTTCTTGACATTGACAGGCAAAAAACTTCGTGACGATGGGGAGGCATCCTAATGAATATCTTCTTTTTAAATCTGACGCATTACTTTAAGCGTGCATGGGCGGAGGCCGCCTCCATGTCGCTCCTGCTCATTATCCCCCTTGGCCTGACGATCCTCAACTCCTTCCTGGGTGAGGGTATGACCTACGATGGATACAATATCGCTGCAACGGGTGCAGCACCTGCGTTCATGCTTTCCTTCCAATTTTTCAACTGTGCCATCATGCTTGGTTTCCTCTATGAAGATTTCAGAGGCGAGAGACGCTGGAGACTAAAAGCAGCCCCTTGTACTCTACGGTCATTTATGGCCCCTGCGATCGTGGCAAACTGGATTATTTCTGTACTGTTCGGTGTCGTGCTGATTGTTGTTACAGGTCTGTTCTTTAATGTGTACTGGGGCAATCTCTTTGTTGTAGCAGCTGTGCTGGGACTTGTTGCGCTGATGGGAATCTTTGCCTCTATGCTGCTGTTCCTGTTTATAGAAAAGTTCAGCGTAGCAAACGGCATGGTCTATGTTATCTCATTCGGACTCATGGTCTTGAGCGGCATGATGTTTATCCCGCTGGGCGATGGTGTCATCGGAACATTCTTGCGCAACTACGGTACACCCCTTTCCCTTGGCACGAGTGCCATTGTCTACGCCATCGACGACAGATTGCCCGGTTTACTTGCGCGTGTAGGAGTTGAAGGACGTGGGATAGAGCAAGCGTACATCAACATCGGCATTTTGGCAGCGGCTACTTTGGTGCTGGGACTGATTGTTGCAATTACTGCAAAAGCAAAGGGGAGGCGTGCATTTTGACAATCTTTCGCTATGCCCTCATGAAAGGGCTCCGCAGTCCACTGACCCTTGTGGTCAACTGCATTCTGCCTTTGATTGTGATTTTTGTCCCACCCTTCTGGGTGGCAGGCGACTTTCTCGGTGCAGACAGGTATGCCGGATTTGGTATCCTTGCCATGGTCATTTGGAGCGGCGCCTTCTTGATGGCGCAGGGGATTTTGAATGACAGAGAGAATGGTACCATTACCCGGATTCTGGCAGGACCTATTTCGATGTTTAACTACCTAGTGCAAAATCTTCTGGCATTTATGGTGCCGCTGACCGTACAGCTTGGACTGATCTCTATCATCGGTATGATTCTACACGGCTGGGACGTGACCCTTGCGCTGGGACTGTTTGTTTGCTATACTGTGTTTACCATTGCCTCTGTCGCCATGAGCTTTGCTTGGAACTGTTTGTTCAAGCGCAGAGAGAGCAGCTTTACAACCTTCAGTGCAGTGCTCACCTTTGGCATCTTCCTCAGTGGTGCGCTCCTACCGCTCTCCCTGTTTCCTGATCTGGTACAATATGTAGGTATGATCTTCCCAGCATATTGGGCAATCCGCGGGATTGAGGTCTTGCTGGATACAGGCGTGACAGTGGAGTACCTGATCTCTATCGCGGCAATGGCACTCTTTACAATCGCCTTTCTACTCTTCGGAGGCAAACGCAGGATGATATGAGTTCTTCAAAAACGGAAATTTATTTTATACTTTGTAAAGTCGCAGGATTTGGTCTGTTGCTCGCCCTCTCGTTACAAGAGGGCGGGAGGGCAGGCTTTTTCCTGCTTTTATTTTTGGTTGTCATGTCACTACTCCGCTGGCGTTTCCCGAAGCTGAGTGCTACCGTGCTGCTGGATTGTGCAGCCTGTGTCGTGTTTTCCACCATGTGGGGCGCTGCACAGTATGCTTTGATTTTGATCTTGTTTGAGGGGATGTATCGCAATGTTTACTGGGTTCTGCTTTGGGGACCATTCTTGCCGGCCATGACTGGGAATGTGATCCTGCAACCCTTTGGCGCTTCTGGTTTTGCAGACGAGTGGAATCTTGTTCTGCTGGCAGCGCTCGGCGCTCTTTGCGGTCTGTTTCTCAGACAATGGGAAAGGGAGCAGACGCAAAAACTAGTCCAGCGCGATATGGAAGCTGGAAAGTACTATGAGTTGGAGCATCGGCAAAGTGATTTGATTACCACTTTACCCCAGATCGAGCGGATGACGGCAGTCGCCGAGCGGGCGCGGATTGCGCGGGATATCCATGACAATGCCGGACATGAGATTGTGGCGGCGTATATCTCCCTCCAGACAGTGCGGAAGCTATTTGATGGTGTGGATGCCGATGTGCTGGAGCTATATGATGCTGCCTTGGAACGTTTGGACAATGGCGTGAAGAAAATTCGCGATACGGCGCATAATCTGCAAACGGTGACAGCCATCGGGGTGGAAGGTTTGCTTGAAACCTGTGAGAAATTCCCCGGCTGTCCGGTGCGTTTTCGTACCTATGGCGACACGTCCCGGGTTCCTGTATATGTTTGGAGTATGTTAGAGGCTTGTCTCAACGAAAGTCTGACCAATGTGACCCGCCATGCGCCACAGGCGAGCTATGTCTCTGTCGAACTGGATGCCACACAGCAGATTGTCCGGCTTTGCGTGGAAAACAATGGCGCAACGGGGGCGAGAGACTCTTTGGGGAGCGGCTTGCGTAATCTGCGGCACCGTGCCATTTCCATCGGCGGGAGCCTATCTGTTCAAGCGGGCGACGTGTTTCGTGTGATCTGTGTGATTCCACTTCAGGAGGAAGAAAATGAAAGTATTACTGGTTGATGATGATCTCTTAATCCGCAAAAGCCTATCTATGATGCTCTCTCGGGAGGCGGATATCGATGTGATCGGCATGGCGGCGGACGGCGCGGAGGCGCTGGACATGTGCCATGCAGAGCTGCCGGATGTGGTGCTCATGGACATTCGGATGCCCAATGTGGACGGCATTGCTGCCACGCGTTTGATTAAAAAAGCGTATCCCCAGGTGCGCATTATGATGCTCACCACCTTTGACGACAAGCCGAATATCCAGCAAGCGCTTGCTGCGGGTGCCGATGGGTATTTGCTCAAGACGGATGAGATATCCGATATCGCAGGAAAGCTCCGTCCGCTGGCGGGGGGAGCAGGGGTGCTGGATGTGGAGGTGCTCAAGAAGCTTACATCACCGGAAAATCCCGCGCTGGAGCAGCTTACAGCAAGAGAGCGGGATATTGTGCGTCTTGTGGCGCAGGGGCTGTCAAATAAGGAGATTGCGGCGCAGTTGTTCCTCAGTGAGGGGACGGTGCGGAACAATATTGTGACGATTATGGAGAAGTTGGATGTAAAGAATCGGACGCAATTGGGGATGGCATACTATGGACGCTGACCGTTGTAGGGGCGACCGCCTCGGTCGCCCGCGCCCTTACCGGGGGCAAGCATTTCTAAACCGCGGGCGATCGAGGCGATCGCCCCTACAGGTGCAGAACCCCATTCCCCTCCTTGGAGGGGTGCCGCCCGCAGGCGGTGGGGTGGTGCCTCTGCCGCGAGCGCTCTGCGAAACCACCCCGCCCTTCGGGCACCCCTCCAAGGAGGGGAATTTTTTTCGCTGAAATTTCTTGACAAAGATTAGGGGGATGTAAAGTATATATTGGGTGTTTCGCAATGCAAAGACTTGACAGAAGGATGGGTACATGGATATACTAGTCGCGGTGACTTTATTAAACGTTTAAATGACTTCACCACAAAGATAACAAAGGGGGAAACACATATGATTCAAATGACCAACATCGTCAAGCGGTTTGGCAGTAAAACCGTGCTTGATGACGTGAACTTTCATGTGGACAAAGGGGAGATTTTTGGTCTGCTGGGTCCATCTGGATCGGGTAAGACGACGATTATCAACATTCTGTCCAATCAGCTTATACCGGAGGGCGGCAGCTATCAGGTTGGCGCGACTCCGCTGGAGACGGGGCTTATGCTGGAGGAAGACGGTTTGTACAAACGTCTGTCCACCAGCGAAAACCTAAACCTGTTCGCTGGCATCTATGGTGTGAGCAAAAGCAAGGTGACTGAGGCACTGCGCAGTGTGGGGCTTGGTGATGATTTGAAAACGCCGGTGTCTAAACTGTCGAAGGGGATGCGGCAACGTCTCGCCCTGGCGAGAGCCATTTTGCATTCGCCCAAGGTGCTGTTCTTAGACGAACCCACTTCCGCCCTAGACCCGACCACTGCCCGGGGCATCCACAAGCTGATTTTGGGACTGCGAGACAAAGGCACCACGATTTTCCTCACCACGCACAATATGGAAGAAGCCGTGGATCTCTGTGACCATATCGCACTCTTACATAAGGGCAAGATTGTGGAACATGGCAGCCCGAGAGAGATTTGTGACAAGCATGATTCCTACAAGACGGTGCCTGATTTGGGTGCGGTCTTTATGAAAATGACGGGGGTGACGGTGTAATGAATGCAGTCAAAGCGATTTTTATGAAACAGATGAACGACCTGCCGAAGAACTTTGCCGGAATGGGTCTATTCATCTTGTGGCCGATTATGGCATTCTTAATGAGCAGTGTGATGGGCGATGCGGAGGCCAACGCGGCGATGTTTGCCGCCATGCTGATTGGTAGCGGCCCCATGGTGACGATTGCAAACAATGTGGCGGAAGATAATGAGTACAAGGGACTCCGCTTTTTGGTCATGGCAGGGGTCAAACCTTGGCAGTATTTGCTTGGCTTGGCGGGTTCTGTGCTGGTGGCATCGGCGGTGTCCTTGGCGGCGTTGATTGTCATCGGCGGATTCACAGGTGATGTGTTAATTCGCCTGATTATCATTGCAGCGATTGGTCTGATTGCTTCTTCCATTATGGGTGGTGCAGTTGGTATTTTTGCGAAGAATGTCCAAAGTGCATCGGCGATTTCCACGCCTTTGATGATGGTGTTTGCATTTACGCCCATGTTTGCCGGATTTAATGAGACTGTCGCTCGTGTTGCGGAGTTTATGTTCCCCTACCAGGTGCTGATGGTGGTACTCAACCCATACGCCGACTTTATGCAGGCTTTGATCGTGACCGGTGCCAGTGTTGTGGTGCTTTTGGCGATCTTTGCGGTTGCATATAAGAAGAAGGGGCTGCGCGGGTAGTGAACATGTAGGGCGCGGCGACCTCGACGCGCCGTCTGAAGCTACCTCTGACATTGGGCGGCGCGTCGGGTCGCCGCGCCCTACGGGTGCACTCCAGTCACTGTGCGCCCCTACGAAGGGCAATGCCCGAGTGCTATTGTAACAAAACCCCCATCGCACGTTTGATTGTGCGATGGGGGTTTCCTAATTGTCCTCAGAATCATTTCGTGCGTTCCCGCATTCTGCACACCGTATCTGTTTGGGTGGTGGGCCACCCGCTGCTAACCAGCCTTCTTTGAACGCCTTGCGCGCCAGGGTGAGTATAGCGTCATATGCCCGGTCGTATTCCTTGCAGTCGGAGTCGATGAAGTTGCTGAATGATAATTCGAAATCTTGCATAAAATGCACCTCCCCAATAATCATATCTCAAATTGAGTTGAAAAGCAATATCTCTTTTTGAGATTGCTATATTATTTTTATGAGATATGGAGTGTTGAAGTACAATAGAATCAGGGATATGCGCAATGATAGAAATTACAGTCAAACGCTGGTTGCAAAGCAGTTGCGCATTGCGCAAAACACGCTTTCCCAATATGAGACTGGCGATCGCAATATTCCGAATGAGGTCTTAGTGCAATTAGCAATCTTTTATGATACAAGCATCGATTATTTACTTGATCTAACAGACGACCCTGCGCCTTACCCGCGCAAGCGCACAGAATAAGTAACTCAAAAGAGGACTGCAACTATAGTGGTTGCAGTCCTCTTTGTCAAAAAGCCTCCTTTTCCAAAGGAGGTGGCAGGCGAAGCCTAAGGTCGGATTCGTTCCCCTTGTACCATATGCTGTTATGAAGGTCAAGGACAATCCTCAGTCAGCTGCGCTGACAGCTCCTTTGAAAAAGGAGCCAAAGGGCAAAATCCTAACTTACACCCAGCCGCGTTGTTTCATCGCTTTGTGCACCCGATCAATGGCGATGATGTACGCCGCGTCGCGCATGTAGATGTTGCGCTCTTTGGAGAGCTCGTAAACAGCGCGGAAGGCGGTGGACATGCTGGCACCCAGCTTTTCGATGGCTTCTTCGTAGCTCCAGAAGTAGTTCATGTTACATTGCACTTGCTCAAAGTAGCTGACCGTTACGCCGCCTGCGTTTGCTAGGAAGTCTGGAATCATCAGAATGCCGCGCTCTGCAATGAGGGGGTCGCAGTCCGGCGTGGTGGGACCGTTTGCTGCTTCGGCGATGACACGGACTTGCTTTGACATCTGGGGGAAGGTCTCCGGTGTGATCTGACTCTCAAGAGCTGCCGGGATTAAAATGTCAACGTCCTCGGACAGCCAGGCATCAGCAGGGAGGATTTCGTAGCCTAAGGCTTTGGCCTTCTCTTTGTCGATGCTGCCAAAACCATCTTTGATGCTGACAAGCTCTTCAATATTACATCCCGCCTTCTTGCGGAAGGTGTAGGCAGTGTTATCGGCGAGATCGAAGCTGGAAACAGCAATGACGGTGCCGCCTAGCTCTACATATAGTTTTGTGGCGTATTCGCCCACGTTGCCGAAGCCTTGGATGCTGGCGGTGGTGTTTGTGATGTCGATATTTTCCGCTTCCAACAGGTCTTTGATGGCATAAACAACGCCGAAACCGGTGGCCTCTGTGCGGCCGAGAGAGCCGCCGGCACCTACGGGCTTGCCTGTGATGACACCGGGATAATGTCCGCCTGCCATGGTCTCATATTCGTCCATCATCCAGAGCATGTGCTGATTGTTTGTCATTACATCAGGTGCCGGGACATCAATGTTTGGACCGATTTGTTTAAAGGATTGTCGGATGAATCCACGGCAGAGACGCTCCTGTTCGCCGAGGGACATGGTGCGGGGATCGCAGACAATGCCGCCTTTTCCGCCGCCTAGGGGGAGATTTGCCACAGCGCATTTCCAAGTCATCCACATGGATAAAGCCCGCACGGTGTCTGCGGTTTCATGGGGATGGAAGCGCAGACCGCCCTTTGCGGGGCCGCGCGCGGCGTTGTGCGCGATGCGATAGGCTTTGAATACTTTGGTGGAACCGTCGTCCATCTTCACGGGGATGGTGAAGTGGAACTCTTTCATGGGCTCGCGCAGGATATCCCGTGCGCTTTGCTCTAGGTTGATCATATCCGCTACGCCGTCAAACTGTGCCTGGGCGCTTTCAAATGGATTGTATGCCATACAAACTACCTCCCGATTTATTTGATGTTAAATTATACCGATTTTGCTGGACTGTGTCAATTATTTTGTTCCTTGGGTCATGCTCTAGTTTAGTTGAGACCATCTGTGTTTCCCCGCCTACGGCGGGGAAACACGCACAAGCAACTATTTTAGGACATAACCTGTTCCTTGCTTGTTTTTTTGCGAAGGAATCTGGGAATTTTATATTTTGAACAGGACATATAGCAGTCTTGTTTTATATGTTATGCTTGCATATAGTTGGGACGATGTGTGTAATAGTTGACAGATGCGCGGGTATCGTGGTAAACTACCCACATCAGTTCGGTGAAGTTCCAGATCAATTTGTTATAGATGATTTGAAAGAGTTGTACATGAGGGAGTGGACCTAGGGAATGGGAACATGGGACAGCATTGTTTTATATTTTGAAAACAACATGGGCGCGTATCTTACAATGCTGCGGCAACATGTGGACATTAGCCTCCGGGTTTTGATCATTACGATTTTAATCGGCGTACCCCTTGGGATACTGTGTGTTGCGTTTCAGATGCATCAAAGGCGAATTTTTGGGACAGTCCAAACCTTAGTGATCGGAACAGTTCAAATTCTACGTATTATCCCCAGTTTGGCGGTTCTTGTTTTATCGATTCGATACTTGGGGATCGGTATGGGTCCTGCAATGGTTGCTCTCGTGCTTCTTGCTGTGCCGCCGGTTTTGATGAATACCGTTGCAGGACTGGAAGAGGTTCCGTTTTTTATGCTGGAATCCGCCAAGGCGATGGGAATGACTCCGGTGCAGGTGTGGGTCAAAGTCCGACTTCCTCTGGCACTTCCTTTGATGCTTGCGGGGATTAAAACAGCCATGGTCGAAATTGTTGCCAGTGCCACCATTGCCGCACTGATCGGTGCAGGCGGCTTTGGTCAGATTATTTTCCAGGGTCTCAGCGTGAGACGGACGGAGCTATTATTAATCGGGGGCATTTCTGTGGCGGTTTTGGCTCTTGTAGTAGCGCTTCTGATGGATTTGTTTGAGCGTTTGCTCCTGCGGTATAAGTACGTGTAAGTGGCGTGTTTATATAGATTAGAATTTTAAGATGGAGGGTTCAATGATGAAAAAGAAGTTAAAAATGGGTAGTGTAGTGCTCGCAGTGCTTCTTCTTGTGGGATTTGCCGTTGCCTGTTCCGGTGACGATGATAGCGCGGTGATCCGCGTGGGCAGTAAGGACTTTACTGAGAGCCTGATCATAGCCGAGATTTATTCACTCGCTCTTGAAGATGCCGGATTTACTGTAGACCGCACAGGTCATAATCTCGCCAGCGGGATTGTGCATGAAGCGATCACAAGCGGTGAGATTGATCTATACCCAGAGTACACCGGAACAGGACTTCTGACTGTGCTGGGACTACCTCTCATGACTGATCCGCAGGACGTTTACGAACTGGTCAAAGCGGAATACAATGAGCGCTATGATATCACATGGCTGGACTTCACCCAGGCGCACAACGGTCAAGGGATTGCCATCCGGACAGAGTTAGCAGAGGAGCTTGGCATTGTGACCATTTCAGATCTGCAACCTCATGCTAGCGAGCTGCGCTTTGTTACCACGGCTGAGTTCCTTGATCGGGAAGACGGATTGTCTGCAATGGTTGCGGCCTATGGCCCCTTTGATTTTGCCAGCGTAGACACCATGGGCGGCGGTGCCAGATATGAGGCGCTCCGCACAAATGCGGCGGATGTGAGTGTTGTCTTCACCACAGACGGACATCTTTACAACACTCATTACTACACACTGCTTGTGGAAGACATTACGATCTGGCCGCCATATAACCTGATTCCTATCGTCCGCAACGATGTACTGGAAGCGAATCCCGGCATTGCCGCTGCGCTCAATCGCTTGGCACCGCACTTCGATATTCCCACACTGCTGCACATGAACTCTCAAGTCATTGTCTATGGCAGAGATATTGAGGAAGTGGCCCGTGAGTTCTTTGAATCTATACAATAACAAAGGTTGAATCGATACCATGATGAAAGAAAAGGCACCAGTCGCGATTGAATACCAGCATGTGGTAAAGCAATTTGCCGGTTCAGATTATATCGCCGTCAACGATGTGAATTTGACCATCCATGAGGGCGAGTTTATTACCATCCTCGGCTCATCCGGGTCGGGGAAGACGACACTATTGAAAATGACGAACCGGCTGTATGATCCGGATTCCGGCAACATTGTTCTCTTTGGGGAAAACATACGCGATATGGATGTGGTTCAAGTCCGGCGACGGATTGGCTATGTGATTCAACAGGTGGGGCTTTTGCCCCATATGACCATTGCGCAGAATATTGCCATTGTGCCAAAACTCCTGAAATGGGAGAAAGGGCGCATAGAGAGCCGTGTACAGGAATTGCTTGAGTTGGTTGGACTTGACCCCGACCAATTCTCCAAGCGGTATCCTTCGCAATTATCCGGTGGGCAACAGCAGCGTGTTGGGCTTGCTCGTGCGCTGGCGATTGACCCGAAGATCATGCTGCTGGATGAGCCTTTTGGTGCCATTGATGCGATCAATCGCTTGAGCCTACAAGACGAACTCAAACGTCTCCACAATGGTTTGCAGAAGACATTTTTATTTGTTACCCATGATATCAGCGAGGCTTTGAAGTTGGGGACAAGGGTGGTTGTAATGAATGAGGGTCAGGTGTGTCAGTTTGACACGCCTGAGAACATTGCAAAACACCCAGCGGATGGATTTGTCAAGTCTTTGATTGATTCCTGTAGAGAACAGGAAAAGTTTTGGGAAGGGTTGCGTTAAATGAGCTTAATCGAATTCGCCCAGCGAAATTATAGTTTGCTGTTACGGGCACTCAATGAGCATTTGCAGATGGTTTTGATTGCTCTTGTCGTGGCTGTTCTTCTGGCGGGTGCGCTTACGATTGCGGCGATGTTTTTCAAGCGGGCAGGGAAGGTTTTGACTTACTTTTTCTCCGTTGTCTATTCCATTCCTAGCATCGCCCTCTTTGCACTGATGATTCCTGTGATGGGCTTGGGGCGCAATACGGCAGTAACGGTGCTGGTGTTTTATAACCAGTTTATCTTACTGCGCAACTTCATCACCGGTCTGGAAGAGGTTGACCCAGCGGTGGTTGAGGCGGCCACAGGGATGGGGATGACGCGCACCCAAGTGATTTTCAAAGTGCGGGTACCTTTGGCGTGGAAGCCGATCTTTGTGGGGATACGTCTGGCGCTGGTTTCCACCATCGCGATTGCGATTCTCGCTGCCTTTATCGGTGCAGGGGGGATTGGATTGCTCATCACCATTGGGCTGGAGACGAACAATAACAATCGGGTTTTATGGGGGATTATCCTCTCAGCGGGACTGACCATTGTCACCAATGCGGTGTTGGTGTTCTTTGAGCGGCGGATTAGTCTTACGCATAAGAAGTAGGGAGATGTAAAAGCCCGGAATGATTGGATGGTCAATCACTCCGGGTTTTTGACTCACGGCTGACGCATGAACATGCTATATGCACAACAACCTGTAGGGGACGCTGCCCACAGCGTCCCGCTGTATCAGTTGCAATCGGACACCATGTATGGTGTCCCTACGTAGGGTCACGATATATCGTGACCTTTTCCGGGATTGTGGGACACCGAGGGCGGCATCCCCTACAAACCGCCCCTATCGCAGGCAGAGGAAAGCGGCGCGTCGAGGTCGCCGCGCCCTACAGATGTGTCGGTTACAACAAACCACCGGAGGCAAGCAGAGCGTGCAGCGCTACCACATCATCGGTGAGTACCCGGTCTTTGTCCAAGAAGGGGACAATCTCACGCACTTTGGCATAAGCGGCGCTGGTGCCTTTGCCTAGTGTTTTGCCGGTTTGGAGGCGGAAGTTTTGCCCTTGGGCGGCGTGCATGAGTTCGATTGCCAGGATGTTGCGCAGGACATCTAACATCTCCCGCAGACGTTGGACTACGTAGGGGGCGTTTGTGCCTTTGTCTTCGATCTCGCCTGCCAGGGCGAAGGAGTCTATCGAGGCGGGGGCGGAGAGGTGCCGGATTTTTGCAAACTGGGCGGCGCAGACCTTTTGGATGGTGGCGAAACCCAGTACGCCATCGGGGGCTAAAAAGCGGGGGAGATCTGTAAATGCGGGATTGCCTAAGCGGGCAACCCGATGTCCTGCCGCGTGCGCCATGTGGGATATGGCAATTGCCAAGCTCTCCATGCCGAGTACCCAGTTGAGGGGCTCGAAGTTTGCTGTGGGGCTAATGCGCTTTTCATCCAGCAGCAGACTTGGATTGTCCTCGCCTGTGTTTAGGGCGCGGCGTACGCGCTCTTTTGTGTAGTCTAGCATCTCCCGTACTGCGCCGTGGATGTGGACGATGTTGCGGAAACAAAGAGGGTCTTGGAGGTGTCGCTTTGCGTCCGATTTATAGAGAAAGCTACCAGCTAAGTATTTGCGCAGGGTGGCACCTGTTTCTAAGATTCCCACATCGCCTTTTAGCTGTAATACCGCCTCATCAAAGGGACAGACATTGCCGTTTAGGGCTTCGAGTGCGCAGCAGAAGATGAGGTCTGCGGTTTGGAGTAAGTCTTCCAGCTCTTTTAGCACAAGCATCCCTTGCCCTAAGCTGAGACCGTTTGTGCTCACGATGGCAAGACCATCTCTTGCTCCAAGGGCATCGAGGGGTGTTAGACCTTCTTTTTCTAAGGCGAGTTTGGCTTCTGCGATCTCACCCTTGTAATGTACCTGGCCTTCGCCCAAAATGGTGAGGCCGACAAAGCTCATGAGTGCAAGATCCGCTTGACCCACAGAGCCTTGCTCCGGGATTAGCGGGTGGATTTGGTGATTGAGCAGGTCTGCGTAAAATGCTGGAATCTCCGGTGAGATGCCAGTGGCACCGAGCAGGAGGATGTTCAGGCGTGTGAGGAGTGCGGCGCGGACATCTTCCTCTCGTGCGTAGGGGGGAAGGCCGGTGCAGTGTGATAAAATCAGCTTGCGGTTATACTCTGCACAATGGGAAGCGGGGACTGCTTCGTCTTTGTTCCAGCCGACACCGGTATTGAGTCCATAGATGGGTGTGTTGGAATATGTCAAATCAAAAAGCAGGTGACGGCTGCCGATCAGCCGCTGCTGCGCCTGTGCTGAGATGGATACTTTCGCTTTTTCAAAGACTACCCGGTAAAACTGTTCTGCGGTGAGTGTGCTTCCTGTTAAGATAATTTGTTCCATGACTGCGCCTCCTTGTGTCTTTGCAGATTTTACTACATTACTGTGTTATAGTCAATCATTCAATTCCGAAGGGGAGGGGACAAGTGCATTGACGTGGCTTTGTAGGGGCGAACTGTGTTCGCCCGCCGCGATTGCTGCCACTGCGGGCGAACACAGTTCGCCCCTACACAAAATCAACGCTGTTTGCCCACTCTCGGAAAAATAGAATTGACGTGCCTTTTGGATATCTGCTAAGATAAAATAAAAGAACAGAGAGAAAAGGAGGGAGACCAGTTGAACTATGTAGGAAAGAGTATCCCAATCCACGATGCGCGTGCTAAAGTGACTGGCAGTGTGCGCTATGCTGGGGACATGGTTTTGCCCGGCATGTTGCATCTGGCGCTTTTGACCAGTGATATTCCACACGGTATTGTGAAGGCGATTGATGTCTGGCAGGCGCTCGCAGTCCCGGGTGTTGTGGATGTGTTGCATTGTTTTAATACGACTAAGGAGCAGTTTAACCGCTATCGCAATATTTATGGGCAAAAATTGCTCTACCAAGAACGTGTATTCTCCGAGCGTGTCCGCTTGGTAGGCGATCGGGTTGCCTGTGTGATTGCAGAGACAATTGAGGCTGCCCAAGCGGCTTTGCCGCTCATTGAGGTGGAGTATGAGACGCTTCCTTATGCCACGGACACGAAGACTGTGCTTGAGACAGGGATCTTAGACGATCTCCACCCGGATGGTGCTGTGTATCCTGTGCCTGAGATGATTGTGGGTGAAAAGCCCGATACAGAGGGAGCGATTGTTACCACAACGACAGGTCAGCTTGATCGGGTGAATCATGTGACAATGGAGACACAGGCTTGTGTCGCAAGCTATGATCCAGACACGGAGGAAGCTGTCGTTTGGTCTCCCAGTCAATCTGTTCATGGACTGCGGACGGTCTTGGCTGATCTCTTCCAGCTTCCATATCACAAACTGCGGGTGGTTAAGACGACAATGGGCGGCTCTTTTGGCTCGAAGCAGGAGTGGATGGCAGAACCTGTTGCCGTGGCTGCTGCTTTGCACACGGGGCGACCTGTGCGGCTTGTGTTTACGCGGGAACAGGCTATGCGGTCTACCATCACCCGCTGTGCGCTTGAAGGGCGCGTGACAACGGAGGCTACGCCAGAGGGGGACATCCTCGCCATTGACATTAGTACCGTGGTAGACGCGGGAGCTTATCTCAGCAATAGTCAGGATTATTGCGCTGTCATATCCAGCAAGCTTTTTCGTTTTTATACCTTTCCCTATGCCCGTTATACGGGACAGGCGGTTTGTACCAATTCTCCTGTCTCCGGTGCCTTTCGCGGCTGGGGTACGCCGGAGCTTTATATGCTACTGGAGCATCACTTCAACACCCTTGCCCACAAGCTGGACTTAGACCCAACGGAGCTTCGTCTCCGCAACGTGGCGCAGCCAGGTACGGATGATAAAAAGACGGGCTATCCCTTGGGCGAAATCCGCTCCGGTGCGACGATTGCAATCGGACGTGAACGTTTTGATTGGTTTGCCCGTATGGAGGCGGCAAAGGCGTTTAATACAGATAATATTCGCTATCGCAGAGGTGTGGGCATCGGCTGCGGCGGGCATGGGAATACCTATTTCCCACGCCGTGAAGATTTTGGCGGGGCCGAGATGCGCATGGCAGAAGACGGCACGGTTTTGGTGAATATGACACTACACGACCACGGCTGCGGCAGCGTTTCAGCCATGAAAATGATCATCGCCGAGATATTGGAAATTCCCATTGAATCCATCGCTCTGGGTGAGGGAGACACGGCGACAACTCCTCTAGATGTAGGTTGTTTCGCCAGTCGCGGCACCTATGTATTAGGCCGCGTGGCGCAGGATACGGCGGAGAAGCTCAAAGTGCTTCTGATTCAGACGGTAGCGGAGATCGAGGGAGTTGCACCGGAAACGCTTGTAGCGAATGAGGGGGTTGTTAGCTCTGCCGATTGTACGCACAGACTAAGTTTTACCTATGCGGAGATCGCGGCTTTGGCTCTGAAACAGTTGCAGAAAGAGCTTTGGGTGCAGCACCAGTACGTGAACGTCTCCAATCCCGGGGTCACAGCGTCTCACTTTGCCCATGTGGAGGTGGACACTTGGACGGGGATGGTGCGGGTTTTGGATTATCTTGCCGTGCATGATATCGGTCAGGTGATCAACCGAGAGATTACCGTGGCGCAAATTCAAGGCGCTGTGGCAATGGGAACAGGCTCCGCCCTTTGTGAGGTGATGACGGCGGACAAGCAGGGTGGTTTTACCGCAAGTTTGAAAGACTATCATCTGCGAGGCTGTCCGGAGCTGCCGGAGGTGGAGGTTCACTTTATCGAGGACGGCAGTATTGACGGTCCCTTCGGGGCGAAGAGCGTGGGGGAGCTTTGTATGGTTCCCGTTGCTCCTGCCATTGTGGGTGCGGTCAATCATGCCTTGGACTCTGATTTAAATCACTTGCCATTGACACCACAGCGAATCGTTGCTCATCTGGGAGGTGCCGTATGCAACTAAACTTCACAGTCAACGGCAAGCCGTGTCAGCTAGAGGTAGACGCGGATCGCCGTTTGGTAGATATTCTGCGTAATGATCTTGACCTCACCGGCTGCAAAGAGGGCTGTGCTGAGGGAGAGTGCGGCGCGTGTACGGTACTTGTAAATGGACGTGCGACTCTGGCTTGTCTCACTCTGGCGGCGAGCTTGATGGATGCCTGTGTCTTAACCATCGAGGGGATGCAAGATTTATCGCCCTTGGGAGAACTCGACTCACTCCAGCAAGCCTTTATTGAGGAGGGTGCCATCCAATGCGGCTATTGTACGCCTGGTATGGTTCTCTCAGCCCATGGACTTCTAGAACAAAATGCCAGTCCTACGGAGGAAGACATCCGTCGCGCACTTGCCGGTAATATTTGCCGATGCAGCGGCTACACACAGATCATTCGCGCTATCCAAAGAGCGGCGAGGGAGAAGAGGGAGGGCATATGAGCATTTCGTACTATGCACCCACCACTCTGGATGCCCTTTGTGCGTGTCTCTCCGGGGATACAGAGGGCTTGCATATCTTGGGCGGCGGGACGGATTTAACCATTGCTCTGCGAGAAAAGAATAAACGCCCTCGTGCCATTCTCCAACTTTCTAATCTACCCGAAGCACAAGGAATTCGCTGGGTGGGTGACTATCTTGAAATTGGTTCAGCTGTCACCATGCGGGAACTTGCCCAAGCACCGGAACTAATCAGCGCCTATGCCGCCTTGACACATGCGGCAGGGGAGGTAGGCTCAGAGCAGATTCGCAGCACTGCTACCATAGGTGGGAATATTGCAAATGCCGCTCCCGGAGCGGATACCTTGCCGCCGCTGTTGCTTTTAAATGCCCAGGTGTTGATTGCAAGTCCGGCAGGCACCGCATGGCGCAGCCTAGAGTCCATCTTGCCCGGCGGTGTGCGGTTGACCTCAAGGGAGGCTATTGTTTCCATTCGGCTACCTGCCCCAACCGAGGGTTGGACATCTGCTTTTCACAAACTGGGCGGCCGAAAGATGGTGACGATTTCCCGGCTCAGCCTGGCACTGGGTCTCCGCTTGGAGGGCGGTGTGGTCTGTGATTGCCGTGCCTGTGCCGGGGCTGTGGGTTTGCGCCCCTTAGAAGTGGAGGCTGTTTGCGAATTGAACGGTTTTGCACTGGGTGAAGCTGCTGACGAGGTATTAGGTGAGGTGCTTCAAGATTTCGTGCGTCAAACCATTGCAGAGCGTGCATCGATGCCCTATAAATCCTGGGCGGCAAAGGCTGTTGCGGCAGATGTGATGGCGAAATTGCGGGTCATGCTCTAATAATAGTTGTTTAAACGTGTGTCCCCCGCCGTAGGCGGGGGACACACAAGTAGCTTCAGCTAGAATAGAGCATGACCAAATTGCCAGGGCAACAGCATTTACTATTCACCGAGCGAGGAATATGGTAAACTACCCTTGGTGATGCGGAATGGAGCTAAGGAAATTAAAAGAAACGTTACAGGCAGTAGTCGACCCGCGG
>Ga0123352_10000271_pt1 | contig 61966 bp, 49 predicted proteins | sample TergutLab28metaG_FD_89700 | JGI IMG/M metagenome (GOLD analysis project Ga0123352, IMG submission 89700) | Labiotermes labralis P1 segment gut microbial communities from Petit-Saut dam, French Guiana - Lab288 P1 | ecosystem: Host-associated > Arthropoda: Insects > Digestive system > Gut ... | reverse complement strand
TACACATCGTCCGGGCGAATGTCGTCGCGGAAGATTAATCTGTCGCGCATTGTACCTGATGTTGCATTGGTGTGATCCCCTGCCGTTATTATATTTGTTCCATATCCTCTACCTATTATATAGATGTCTGTTCCCCAACTACCATAGATTCGGTTGTTGCCCATACCCGGGTCTATTGTATTATTTCCGCCGTTTATTGCCCTAATTGTGTCATTGCCACCAAAGCCAAATACATAATGACCATTACCGCCAGAGACTCTAATTTCGTCGTCGCCTTCTGTTCCATACAGTATCAATCCACGGTTAAAGATTTCTGCATCTGTCATTACCGTACCGTCTGGAAATGTTATAGTGGCTAAACGCCTTTGGGTTAACCGATAAAAGTCTACAAGCACTATCCTGTTTGTGTTGCTTGGGTCAAAAAACGTGTTTGTAAACCTACCGCTTGTACCGTTGTCCACAATAATAATTTCAAGATTGTTACCTACTCGGGCAAAATATACATCGTCTAAAGTTATATCGTCGTGGAAGATTAACCTGTCGCGCAATGCACCTAATGTTGCATTGGTGTGAGTACCTGCTGTTATTATGTTTGTTCCATATCCCCTACCTATTACATAGGTATCCGTTCCACTTCCACCGTATATTCGGTTATTACCCATACCCGGGTCTATTGTATTATTTCGGCCGTTTATTACACGAATTATGTCATTGCCGCCAAGGCCAAATACATAATGACCATTACTGCCAGAGACTATAATTTCGTCGTCGCCCTCTGTTCCATACAGTATCAATCCACGGTTAAAGATTTCAGCATCTGTCATTACCGTACCATCCGGAAATGTTATGCTGACTAAACGCCTTTGAACGAACCGATAAAAGTCTACAAGCACTATCCTGTTTGTGTTACTTGGGTCAAAAAATGCGCTTGTAAACATACTGTTTGTACCGTTATCCACAACAACAATTTCAAGATTATCGCCCACCCGGGCAAAATACACATCGTCCGGAGTTATATCGTCACGGAAAATCAACCTGTCGCGCATTGTACCTGATGTTGCATTGGTGTGAGCACCCGCCGTTATTATATTTGTTCCGTATCCACGTCCTATTACATAGGTGTCTGTTCCCCAACCACCGTAGATTCGGTTGTTGCCTGCGCCTGGGTCTATTGTATTATTTCGGCCGTTTGTCACTCTAATTACATCGTTGCCACCAAAGCCAAACACATAATAATTTTGGCTGCCGCTTACTAAAATATAGTCATCACCTTCTGTACCAAAAAGCATATTACCAACATTGCTTGGCACAATACCAAAATCAAATATAGCAGGCTCATCGCTATTGGCATCTTCTACTCTACCATAGTCGCCTACATTTTCTGCATCTTCGGCTTTGTCACTGTCATCGCTTTCTCCTATTTCTTCGGTTTCTGCATCATCTACATACTCTGCTTCGTACACTTCGGTTTCGCAATCTTCTGTTTCATAATCTTCTGTATCGTCATGCGCATCACCATACCCGTCCGGCACTTCCGCTTCATAAAACCGGGTAAACTCCTGCGCCCTAACGGTACCAACCCCACGCCAGCGCAATACATCGCGCCCCAGGTTGGGTGCAACACCCAATGTAAGCACCAGCACCATTAAAAACAACACTGCCTTTTTTGCTACATCTTTGGCGGCTTTCATAAACATTCTCCTCCGTAGTTAACTTTTGTTAGCAATTATTTGCGAAACTATACCATGTTATCCCATATTTGTCTACTTTCATTCCTTATTCGACAAAGCGTTACAAGAAGCACTAAATGCAAAAAAAGAACAGCTAACCCACAAATGTAGGCTAGCTGTCCCCAATAAAATAATAGATAGATTATATAAATAATTAATTTGAAAATTTACTATAGACATACTATATACCAGCCATGCTAGCCGCTTTACCATTTTTGTCATTTACATATACGCTGTACAGGCTAGTATTATTACTAGGGATTCCTCATATACATAAACTTTGGCAAAGCAACCAACACGCTCGGAAAGATAGCGGTCAAATGATTAAAAACTGCAAACTCGACAAGTACCGCCGCGCGCGATAAATCTTGCGGTACAGGTCAAATTTTAATAACCATCAAACATATCTTTCCTCCCCGCCCGGGGGCAGGGGTAAGCCATAAGGTAAAAACGCACAAACAACGGCAATCATGAAACCGGGGGCTATACGCAGGGACGGGGCTACCGTTTGTCGTTAGTGCCGGTGCTAGAGGGGGTTGTATGGGTGGTGCCTTTGACTTGCACACAGTGTACACCATCTCGCCATGCAAGTAACTAGGAAAATGTCCTAGGACTTTGTCTTAGAAAACTTGCACCATTTTAACGCAAAAGATACAGCTAGACTCTTGGCCAATTGTTATGCGCCCAAGTTGTTTCCCTTACTAACTCAATTAACCCATCATCTGCCACTCGATAGATATAACGAATACACCCAGAAAATTTGGTACGGCAATGCCTATTTAGCGCGGCATTTCTTGACGCCCCCGGGTTGTCTTGAATAATCTGCCGTATCACATCGTTATTGACATTTAGCAAAAACTCGACTATCGAATGGTCTTCTGCATGGGCAAAACCGTTAATTGTATGGATATCTGCCTTTGCGTCGGCCTTAATCACTCTAATTTCCGAGCCATCTGCCGACCTAATAACAAATTTAGAACCAATGGGGCCAAATTGCGAACCTAATGCCACAGCATAATAATCACCAATCTTGACAAATCCATCGTCGGTATGCGTAATTAAGTCCAGCGTATGCAATAGATGAAATTGACGCGCTGTGGGGTTAGTCACTTGACTGTACCACATAAAAGTAACCGACCTAATACCATGGTTTCTGGCCAGGTTAGTTAAATGCCGGTCAAACACTGCAACCGCAGGTTCAATTTCTTCCAAAAAATCTTCAGCTAATTCTTCAGCCAGCTCTTCAATTGGCTCTTCGTCTGGCTCTTCAACAATATCTTCAAGCAATGCTTCAACCAGTTCTTCGTCTAACGCTTCACTTAATTCGTCTAATTGGCCGTATTCGGGTAAGTACAAATCACTATCTTCTAAGCTATTATAGTCCTCTTGGATATTATTTACCAAAATAACATTTTTTTCATCATCACTTAAATCAGCGGAAGCCGCATAAATTTCTTGAGTTAACACGTGCTCATTGGTTGCTAAAAAACTTTCTAAGAATGAAACAGGTGCTCTCCATAATGCGGACACTAAACCAACAATAACAACGCCGGTTATAATTACCGCAGCAGCCGTTTTTCTTACAAAACTAGAATTGATGTTTCCAATCCTAGATTTTTGAACCATCAAGCCATATGCTAGTGATATCTTAATGCCAGAAAAACCGCGATATTTAGTTTCCTCAATGATAGCGCAAAACTGATTAATATAATTATTAAATATTCTAGGATTATGCCGGAAATAAGGCCTGCAAATTCTACTTTCCTGCTTTATCCCGGTTGCTTGTATCATCAAACGCTCTAGGCGAAGTGCCAGTTCTTCCGGCGGCAATTTAGATAAAGGCTTTTTATCAAATTTGAAGCTGCCATTGCCAATTTGGACAAGTGTATTATGTAAATCAGATGATGGTATTCCTTGTAATGCGTTTAGTAAATGTTTGCTTTTACTAGCCATTTCAAAAGTTCCCCTTCGTTACTCGTTTGTTTCTTGATACTTATGTTACTAAACGCTGGTAGGCTTGTCAACGATTGTCTCTTTTAGCCTGTACATAGACACCAATCCCCTATTTTTTCTTGCATCATTATATCGTGTCATAAATCCCTACTCTTGCACAAAATGATTGATTTCAACCTTTCAATAGCTTTTTCATATTGTGTGATAACGATGTTTGCTGAGAGATTCTTTTCATTCGCTATAATTTCAAAAGATTTTTGGTAAAAGATTATGTCTACTACAATTGACCGATCTTCACCAGAAAGATGTCCTAAAAGTCCACTAACATATTGATTGCTTTCCCATAATGCTATTGGGTCATCAGTAGCTTTTGAATAAAAAGTATTTTCGGCATACGCATCTGTTTCTATCATAAGTGTTTTCTTTTTTACTAACGAAAGAATGCGATTTCTTGCAATACCTATCATCCACGTTGAATAACGGCTCCAACCACGGAACATATGTACCTTCATAATTGCGGTACTTTCTGTTTCTGCTACAATATCTTCTCTATCTTGCAGATTAAAAAGCTTGTTCCAAGTATTTTTACAGACATAACTCAGAGTTTTATAACGAGAAGCTTCAAAGAGCTTCATGAATACGTCCGTATTTCCCAGTAGATAGTTTTCACAAATATGTAAATCTTCAAGGTGTTTTTGCCTATTTATAGAAGGATATTTTTCCATCAATTTTTCTAATCGCTTTTTCCATTTGATATCTTTCATTCTTTAGTCCGCCCACCCCATTTGAATAAACATTGAAATAAACAAAAATTAGCTATAGTTCACGACAGCAACTTTTTATCCTTTAATTATTATTTATAAATATGCTTTGTATGAGGATATACAGGATGCCGTAAAAGCACACCAAAAAGCAGAAACATTCTTATTTGTGTATAATTTCTTGCCATTATAAAAACCTCCTTTACAATAGGAGGTTTTTTCTTTCACTGGCCGACGTCCATATAGAACCAATTTGTTTCTCGCTTTTATACATCGTCATGCTTTCGTAATCAAGATTTTGCCCACTTGTGCCAAGACCTGCGTAGCATACTTGAAACCAAGTTCTGCATCTGCTTCCGTAAAATCATGCACATCATCTGGATATCGTGATTTTGTCGCAAACCTTGTCAACGTTCTTGTTATACTTGAAGCCAAGTCTATTTCATCCGTATATTCCCTGCACAATCTATAAAGCATACCGATGTCATGCGTCCTAGGGTAATCACCTGTATTGTAGATAATAATGGCTTTTAATGCCTTTTCGACTGTTTGTTGAAAACCATAGCAAATATTCTCTACTGGTAAAGGATGAAATGTTTTGCTCAAATGCACAGCAACATCATAGTCACGCTGGGCAAAGTTGACCCAAGCTTTAGCATCTTCTAAGTTACGCACTCAACACAACCCCCTCTTGCTTAATTTTATGCTGGATAAGAAATTTCTTTGTTGCCTTTTCTTCAAATTCAGCATGCGTGTATAGTAGCACATCCATTGGAAGAGGAAAGTCATCACGAATAGCACATGCAGCATCAATCTCCATGTCCGCACGGCGATAAGTGAGCTCTGGTACAAGAACGCAAATATCCAGGTCGGAGTCCTCGTGCTGCTCGCCTTTAGCATAAGAACCGAATAGAATGATCGTGCTATTTGGATGCACAGTTTTAATTGAAGCTGCTACTTCTTGCAAAAGCTCAGGCAAGCAAGTTTTTGCTTCGTGTCTCCACTGTGTTAATAAATTTGACATAATATCGCCCCTTGCCGTTGTCTAGTTAGGTGAATTATACCATATATTATGGAATGTTACACTCTATACAATCCCAATTGAAAGTTGAGCATCTAGGTATCGTCGCACAACGAGCAGAAGACCTGTTAAATTTGATTGTAGAGCAACAGATAAATTTCGGGTAAGGAAAGTATAATTGCTACAAATTGCTACAGTGCCGTAATAAATCAATCGCAAAAAACTCTGTAATCAAAGGCTTTCGAGCTATATTACGATGTGTAGAGTTATTCCTTGGTAAGGACGAGGTCACCAGTTCAATCCTGGTTAGTAGCTTGTTAAAAAAGACACACGATAGTGTGTCTTTTTTGTTATACGCACTGGCCTACGATTAGCTTATATAAGCTGTACAGATTTGCTGATAAAAGTTCTTGTCATCGAGCAGTAAACATTGGCAATGTAACGGTAAACATTGCGCCTGATTTATTAGAGTTTTTGGCTGTTATCTTCCCGTTCAAACTTGTTATAATGTCTTTGCTTATTGCCAATCCTAATCCATGATTTCCGTTCTCGCCTTTATAAAACCGCTTAAATATATGCGGCAAATCTGCCGGATCAATACCGTCCCCATCGTCACAAACCATAATCTCAAGTGTATCCTCTTCTATTTTGCAGATTATTTCTACCTCGCTTTTTGCATGGCGGATTGCGTTTGATAAAATATTTAAAATTGCCCTATCTAGCTTTTCTTCATCTGCAACTACGGTAATTTCATAGCTTGGCATGGATACAAATATCTGCTTGTTGGATTTTTGAGCGATAGGTCTTACACGCTCTACACATCCGTATAGCAGATTTTTTATGTTTAGAGTTGCTATGCTGTGCGCATTATACCCACTGATATCTATCCTGGATATATAAATAAGCTCGCTGACCAAGTTACTCATTTTCTGCCCTTCTGAAAGGATAATACCGGCTGCCTCATCTTTACAAAAAATATTTGCCAATATACCTTCAGCGTAACCTTGTATAGACATTAATGGGGTTCTAAGCTCGTGAGATACGTTTTGAAAAAACTGCTTCTGGTTACTTTCATATGATTGCAGCATATCAGACATGCTGTCCATACTTTTAGAAAGCCGGTCAAACTCTGTATCTCTAAACACCCCCGCCTTTTGGCTCCAGCTTCCGTGGCCAATGGCATCTGCATAGTTGCACAACTTGCCAATTGCCCGTTTAAACCTTGTAGACATCGCAATAGAAATGCCAAGACTAAGTAACCCTGAAAGAAATAGCAAAAACCCAAGTATACGGTTCATGCTGTTTTGAAAGGCTACTGCAGAGCTAATGTCTGTGTAAAGCAAAATAGACACATGCCCATAACCATCTCGCATAAAGCTTCTGACAGCACGCAAATAATAGGTGCTATTTACACCAGAAACCATAGACATTCTATCCATTACAAGCGTCGCTTGGTTTGATAGATAGTAATTTACAAGAAATTCTACCTCGGCTCTGCCTTCATAACTTAAAGTGTATACGAGCGGGGATATTATTTCGTTGTTGGCATTCATCATAATTACATTTGTGTTCATCAAAGAAGGCATTCCATGATGAGCTACACGCACTTGTCCATGGGCAAGTCTTGTTTCCATTGTTGCAATATTCATTTGGTTTATACGGATTGGCGTGAGATCTAAGTCGGTGGTAATAAGATCAAATTCTCGCCACTCTACTATATCTAAGCTCGTAATCGGGATTAGTCTATCGGGGTGAAATATATGCCCTCCTGTTATACCTTCAATAACAAAATTCTGCGGAATAGCAGATTCTACATACCATCTAAATTCATGTGCGGGTGCAAAGTGTAAAGTATATTCGTGTTCCAACGCAAATTCAACATTACCAATAGCAAAATCTTCGTTCGCGAATATGGCGCTTTCCCTAAGCTCCACTTGAAAAGGGCCTCGCATTTGGGAGGGAACAAAATAGGACATATACACAGCAGTTTGCACTCCGTCGGCTAGCTCACGCTCTGCCATATCCCTAATATAATTGCTTACCAACACGTTAAATAAAAAATATACAATCAAAAAGCTTGTAAAAATTACACCTGTGCAGCTCAACATCAATTTTTTTGTAAAACTATTCATACATATCACCCTGTTCTTATTCTAAACCCATGCCCCCACACCGTATCTATGGAAACTTGGCTTCCAGCATTGGATAACTTACAACGCAAACGCTTTACAGTTGCATCGGTTGCGCGCGTCTCCACCGCACTGTCATATCCCCAAATTTTATTTAAAAGTTCTTCCCTAGACACCGCTTTGTCTTTGTTTTGGAACAAATACGAAAGCAGGTTAAACTCTGTACTGGTAAGCCCTAGTTCCTTCCCATTGCAATAAGCCATTAACTTGTGTGGGTAAATTACGACATCTGAAACGGTTATCGACTCGCTATTTTTTTCCAAAATTTCTGTATCCATATCCACTCTACGTAGCATAGCCTTTACGCGCATTATCAGTTTTACCGGGCTAAATGGCTTTGTAAAATAATCGTCACTGCCAAGTGAAATGCCGGAGATATAGTCTTCGTCTGTATCCCGTGCAGTTAACATAATGATTGGTACTTTAGAAATTGCCCTAAGTTTTGTACATACTATTAACCCACTACTGCCCGGCATCATTATATCCAATATTACAAGATCGCATGGCTTATCTTGAAAATTTTGGTACAACAGGTCGCCATTTTCAAAGGCTTCTACCGCATAACCTTCCTTTTCTAAAAACGATTGAATTAGCCGCCTAATATTTTTTTCGTCATCTGCAATATAAATTAATTTGCTCATGCTAACACCTCTGTAAACAGTATATCACGCAAAAAACCGCATTCAATGCTTGTTGCAATTTTGTTACAAATTTAAGAGGATTTTGCCCAACTTTGCTTTATATACTTGCGTCATAAATATTATAGGAGGTTTTAAACATGAAACATTTCAAAACTGCCGTTTGCTTAATTCTAATCAGTTCATTACTGCTTGCAACGGCATGTAGAAACAACAATGAAAGTGGCGGATTCATAACGCTGGGGCGGTATGTAGAAGTAGACATCACCCCACCGATAGAAGGGCGATTCATAAGCTTAATAGCAGATGACGGAACAATTGTAGTATATGACGCCGGACTACGTACGAGGTATACCAGTGCCGACAGCGGCGAAACATGGACACAATCACCCGGGCCGGGAAGCAATACAGACCGCTTTATGAGCGTACAATCAGGCTCTTTGTTGCCAGATGGTAGTTTGCTTGTATATCTGTTTGATGAAGGTGTGATAAAAATTGCCCCAGATGGTGGTACATCAAATTTCCCCATCGCTTCAATAGATAGCGCGATTGCAGATGGAGATGGCGTTTTTGTTTCCTTAATAGAAGTACTTAGAAATGACCGCGTACTCATCAGCTACTCTATTAGCGGGTTTACACCAATGCAAATAGGACAACCAGTAGAGGAAGAACAACCTGAGGAAAATCACAACGACACCAACAACGATGATTATGACGAACAAGATACTGCCAGAACCAGTGGACGTATGAACGTATCTTCAGATGTGAGCCACAGATTTGAACAACGCACCGCTTTGTACGACCTTTCGAGTGGCGCACTGATTGCAGATTTGTTTATAGAAAATGCGTCGGCCGCCATTGCAAGTGGTGACAATTTTTACTTACTTGACACCTGGGGGGCAAGCATACACAGTTTTAACATCGCAACCGGCGCACCTGCAAACCAAAGCCCAATAAGCTTAGCTACAAACGACGGTATGGGCGGCAGTTTAAGAATGTTTGGTGCCGCCGCAGGCAATGTACTTGCCATAAATAATGATGGGAATTTACTTGCCATGCACAACAATAACTTACTCAAACTTATAAACGGCGACGCAGAAACTTTACTGGATGGTAATGCATTTTCATTTGGCGCGCCCAACAGTTCTGTTGCCAATGTAATGTCACTTGCCGACGGTAACGTTGTTATTGACATTTTTGACGGCGTACAAAACCGCTTATACAAATATGTTTGGGACGAAAATGCTATGATAAACCCCGAACGCACACTTCATATTTGGTCTCTGGAAAATAACGACTTTGTACGCGCCACAATAACAGAACTCCGCAGAAGATACCCCGACGCATATATCACCTACGAGGTAGCACTTGCAGGCGACACTGCCGTATCTGCCTCTGATGCAATAAGAACCCTTAACACGCGTCTGCTAAGCGGCAGGGGTCCAGACATTATTATCTTGGATAACATCCCAGCAGAAAACTATGTAAACAGGGGAATGTTGCTGAATCTATCCGGGCGTATCAATACCACGGATATTTATCAAAACCTGCTTGCGCCTTTTACACAACCGGGCGGCGCAATTTATGCTATTCCAATGCAGCTAAAAATCCCCGTTCTTGCCGGTAGTTTGGAAGCACTGGATGCGACACAAACCCTGGATGCATTGGTAGATAGAATAACCAGCGGAAACAGACCTGCTACCAACGAAGGTATGATGCGGCTTGAGGGCATACCCGAAAGCGAACGTGCAGAATTGTACTTTGGCAACCTAAGAGAGCTATACGATATGATGTGGCTGGCAAATGCAGCAGCAATCATAAACAATAACCGGCTAGATTCTGACGCACTTGCACAATTTCTTAGCGCAATGCAAGCCATCAGTGATAAATATGGGCTTGCCGACCCTGCACAATCGGAATTTGGTGCAATGTTTGGCATGGCCGTAGTGAGCAGTGGCGGAAGAGGTTCTGTGATTACAAGTTCGCTTCTGCAATATATAACTCAAAGCACAAACATGGCTGCATTTTCTGCAGACAACCTAATGATTTTAAATATCATATCTAACCGCGCAGAATCCGAGATAGATACATTCCCCGGCTTAGTACCCGGCGTATGGCAACCATCTACTGTGGTTGGCATTTCGGCAGATACGGAAGTGCCCAACTTTGCCACAGAGTTTGTAAACACCATGCTATCTATAGAAGTACAACGCATAAACTACGGCGAAGGGCTTCCGATAACACAAGCAGGTATTGCTGCGCAAATACAAGAAATAAGCGACCGCCAGGTCGAATTTGGCGGCGACCCGTTTGATATCGACATCGTGTCGGTTATACACCAGCTGCAAACCCCGGCAATGATAGAAACAATCCTAACCGAAATTATTTGGGAAACTGTAGAGCGGCTCTGCGAAGGCAGGATCGACTTAGAAGGTGCTGTGAGAGAAATTGAACGGAATATTCGGAACTATCTTGCAGAGCGGTCGTAAAAAAAGGGGGCGTGAGGGCGTAACAGCCCTCATCTTCCTTGCCCCAAGTTTTATTGGATTATTAATTTTTTTCCTAATTCCATTTGTAGGCACAATACGCCGCAGTTTTTACGATGTACGCGCGGTAAATTTTATCGGGCTGGAAAGTTATATATCTGTAATCAACAACGACGCTTTTAGGCTTGCCGCAATAAACACTGCAAAATTTGTCATTGTTTGCATACCGCTACTGATGATTGTAAGCCTGGCCACCGCACTTTTGCTTAGGTCAATTAAACCCTTTGGCAGGATTTTTAAAACAACATTTCTGCTGCCAATGGCTGTACCGGTGGCAAGTATTGTTCTGCTGTGGCAGACGGTTTTTAACGAAAGTGGGCTTGCAAACACAGTTTTAATAAACATGGGGTTTACACCCATAGACTTTATGGGTTCAAATGCAGCATTCTGGGTGCTGGTGTTTACTTACTTGTGGAAAAACAATGGCTACAACATGATTTTATGGCTTGCAGGTTTAGACAGCATTTCTGAAACATTATACGAAGCAGCCCACGTAGACGGCGCGGGAAGATTCCAGAGCTTTAGATATATAACCCTGCCAAGCTTATTACCTACAGTTGGGATTGTGTCGATACTTTCACTTTTAAACAGTTTTAGGGTTTTTAGAGAAGCGTATTTAATTGCAGGGGCGTATCCTCATGATTCTATGTACATGTTACAGCATTTGTTTAATAACTGGTTTCAAAATTTGGATATAAGCAGGCTAAGTGCTGCGGCTACAATGCTGGCAGCTACATTATTGGGGATTATTTTACTTATGCGCAAATTTTTATATAACACCAATGACGATTAATTAGGGTTTGCTAACCTTAGGGGTGCATTTTATATGAAAACAACCAAGCACATATTGCTTGTCCTAAAATTTATCCCATTGTCCGCCTTAGCACTTTTTGTTTGGTGGGTCATATGGTTCATGCTCATGGGGTCGCTCATGTCGCTGGAAGAGTTAAGGGATACAATTGGCCTCGCGCTTACAGGGGCAGAAGGCTATTCTACTTGGCCAATCATACCCACATGGCCTACATTACAGCCTTTGGTCGCATTGCTTTTGGATACACCACAATTTTTTGTCATGTTCTGGAACACATTCCGGCTTGTAATACCCTCTGTTTTAGGACAATTACTATTTGGCGCACCTGCAGCATGGGCATTAAGCCGTTTCCGCTTTCGCGGGCGCAAAATTTTGGCAACTGTTTACATTTCACTCATGCTACTACCGTTCCAAGTCACAATGGTGCCAAACTTTTTGGTCATAGACAGCCTAGGATTAATGAACAATATTTTTGCAGTCATATTACCATTTGCGTTTTCTGCATTTCCTGTATTTATTATGCTAAACGGGTTTGATGCAGTGCCACGCTCCCTTTTGGAAGCCGCGTCTATAGACGGCGCGGGACCTTATCGTACATTTTGGAAGATTGGGCTTCCTTTGGGTATGCCAAGTATTTTGGCAGCACTTATCCTAGGCTTTTTAGAAATATGGGGCGCGATAGAGCAGCCGATGACATTCCTAAACGACCCCTCAGCTTGGCCGCTGTCGCTATTTTTACCTCAAATCGTCGCAGAAGACTTAGGTTTTGCTATGGTGGCATCCCTTTTCATGCTGCTACCGGCTGCGTTGTTTTTCTTTTTTGGACAAAAATATCTGGAACTTGGCATACAATCTGCCGGAGTAAAGGAGTAATACATGTTAAACTTTCTCAAAAATTCGGACCCGGCACAACGCCGTGCAGGCGGAAATATTGCAAAATTTTTAGTATTGATGCTGGTTTTCACACTTGTGGCTAGGGGAACTAGCGGTGTAACCCTTGCTAGGGTAAACCTTTCTACCCCTATGCGAAGCGATATTGTAGATGCCATTTCTGGTTCTGCAACAGTTTCTGCAACAGATTTTATAGAAAAAACTGCACAGGAAGGCCTAACTATTGTAGAAATGTTGGTTGGTGTTGGCCACGAAGTAGCCGTTGGCGATGCAATTGCTATTTTTATGTTAAATGAGCTTGAAGAAATGCATATACGCGAAACGGCAAGCTTGGATAGAATGCGTCACGACTTAGAAAGGCTTTTGCGTGACGAAGCAGTTGACCTAAGCACATTAGAAACGGCACAACGTGCGCTTCGCCGTGCGCAAGAAGATTACAATCTGACAGTACACCAAGGGGAAGAGGACATTAACGCAGCCAGAGAAAACTTGGAAACATTGCTTGCATCTATCGAAGAAGAAGGTGCGGAAGTACAAACGAATATTATTCGCAACCATCAACGCGCATTGGAAGATTACTATACCAATCTAGCGCAGGGCGAGCGCGAAGTTGCAGCAGCGCAAGAAGCATTGGACGAACTGCTTTTTGCTGCGGCAGAGGCAGTTGACGACACCGCATTGCGTAATGCCACCCGCAGCCACGAGCGCGCTTTGGACGATTTTAGAGCAGCTGTTGCACAAGGACAGGCGGAGATTGCCGCCGCACAGGAATATTTGGACGCATTACGCGCACACTGGCCAGCAGATGCAGACCGCACTGCCATCGACAACGCCCAACGCAGCCTTAACCGCGCTACAGAAGATTATGAAATTGCAAGACAAAATAACCAAAACAATGTTAATAACGCACAAGCAGCACTAGACACAGCACTGGTAGCACTTGATAATGCGATTGCGTTAGGCGATAGCACTCTAATAGCCGCCGCACAGGCAGCGGTTGAAAGTGCCGAAACCGCCCTTGCAACCACGCAAAACACGGCAGCTGCAAATATGCGCATCGCATCACGCATGTTAGAAGATGCACAAACGGCATTTAATCAAGCACTGCAAAGCCTAACAAATGCTACACAAAATGAACTAGACAGGCTGGAAGCCGACATCGAACGTGCAGAAGGCGCGCTAGAATCTGCAAGAACCCGTGCAGCAGATGCCCAAAGGCTGGCGGCACGCAGCCTTGAAGATATAGAAGTAAACCTGGCAACAGCGCAGCGCAATTTCGACAACAGTGTACAAACCGAAGCTGAGCGTTTACAAAATTCTATAGAAGCGGCACAAAATGCACTGGAAGCTGCCCAAACCAGTGCCGCAAACAGGCAATTTTCTGCATCGCGGGTGCTTGAAGATGCAACATATGCATTAAACGCCGAAATTGAACGCGTAAACAGAGCGGAACGAAACGCGACGGATACCGCAACCACCGATATAGAACGCGCGCAAACAGAAATACAAAACGCGATAAACCGGGCAGAAAATAACCGACGTACCGCATCGCGTCAATTAGAAGATTTAACGGTATCCTTACGCACCACAGAGCAAAACCATCAACGCAACATACAGCAAAATGTCGATACCACTACGCAAAACCTGATTGCCGCTGCGACTTTGCAATTGGATATTGCCAATCAAGAAAACCTTGTAAACACGTTGGCACAGCTTATTTCAAACAATGGTATCATGTACGCTCAAACCCCAGGGCGTGTATCTTTTACAAAACAAACAGGAGATACGACAACCAGAACCCCCGTCGTAACACTGCAAGATACTGCTGGCGGCTTTAAAGCAAGTATGCAAATGCCCATGCGCGACGCAGAAAGACTTTCTGTAGGAAGTGAAGCTGTCGTAACCACCGCCGGTGGTTCGGTATTTTTTACGCCTACTACCATAGCAACTGTATCTGCAATCTCACCACCAGACGAAAATGAAATGGTTACAATTACCCTGCAACTACCGGGCGGCAACTGGAGCATTGGGCAGCGCATTGATACAGAAGTTGTAATGAGCAGCATGAATTTCGATTTTAGTGTGCCGCTTTCTGCCCTGCGTTCAGACGATTCGGGATATTTCCTATATGTAATGGAGCAACGGAGCACAGTACTTGGCATACAAAATATTGTAGTGCGAGTAAACGTAGTTATAAACGCGTCCGATAACACTATGGTATCTGTTAGCGGGCCGATAGGGCGTTCCAGTCAAGTGATTATCGGAAGCAACAAAGCAGTGTCTGCTGGCGACCGCGTTAGGGTGAATTAACGATGGCTGCCATCAAAGCAATTTTAATGTATTGCATTTTCTGTATTTTATTAGCAGCTGGAATTTTGGAAGCCAACACAATTGGGCAGTTTTCAAGCATTTCTTTACGCTATAGCACACCCATATCCGGGCAAACCGCCCACAGCGCATTACAATATGCTGCGCAAAACAACAATCAAAACTCATTTTGGCCTACCTTTTGGCATCAATGCACCAACACGCTTTCTACAGCAACAAGAACCGCGCAGGCAAGTACAATTTCATTTTTAGGCGATGCCATGCTGGTATGGCACGCCCAATATTTAGTAGGTAATGCGCCAAGTGCAATTGACGGGTATGGTATTGCTATATCAGAAGGGTTGGCACACAGGTTGTGGGGCAGTATTAATATTATAGGAATGCACGTTTATGTAAACGGCACAACACGTATTGTGCGCGGCGTATTTGAAGGTAATATGGAATTGGCACTGCTGCCCTTTCATTTAGAAGATACCAGCCAAAGCTTTACAGCTGTAGAACTTGCCGGAGGTGGCGCAAATCCAACGCGCGGCAGCGCAGAAAGTTTTGCAGTAACGTCCGGCCTTGGTAGGCCTGATTATATACTGATGAGTGGACCAATGTCGCTTGCACGCTTTATGGCTATATTTCCACTCTTTATCCCTATCGCTTATGCACTCACACTGCTCTTGCGGTTTATAAAAAAACATTATCCTATGGCAGGTACCCCGGTATTTTTTGCAGGAATTATACTGCTGGCCATTGTACTGCCTATTATGTTAGATGCTGTTCCTGTATGGTTAATCCCCACACATTGGAGCGACTTTGCATTTTGGTCAACGCTAATTGAGCTGGCAAGAAGCAGTTTACGGGAGTTTTTGAGTGCAGATTCTATGTTGCGTGATGTAGAATTGCAAATACACCTACTAAGGCAGACGGGTATTTTTATACTTGCGGTATGTAGCGGCATCATCGTTTGTGCTATGCCAACACCTAGTATATTTCAAAACGCAAATAAAAAATATTCCTAAAACTCTATCGTTTCAAAAATCATATTACGCAAATCCAGCATATATAAAGCATCAACCCACCGGCCGCACAAATAATTTGCTGCAAGTGCTGCTTGCATAGTGGCCGCAGCTGACGCTGCAAATGGCAAAACACCATCGCTCTGGTGCTGGTTAGGCATATATAACATTTCATAAAGCTGCTTGCCTGGGCAAATAATTGCAGCTTGAGCCACCCAGCCAGACGCTGCGCCATGTGCAAGTGTAATTTTCGTTTTGCCACAGGCTTCGGCAATTACGAATCTTGAATTTGCGTTATCCATACCTTCCATAACAATATCCACACCTTTGATTAACTCGACAATATTATTTTTGTCGAGTTTTTTGGTGACAATTTCTACTGTGCAAGACGGGTTTATTTCCAATGCGCGACGTTTTGCAATTTCTGCTTTTTTTTGCCCTAAGGTAGAATGGGTTGCCAAAATTTGACGGTTTAAATTGCTCTCGTCAAATACATCCATGTCGGCACAAATGATATGCCCAATACCAAGCCGCACCATATGCTCCAGCAAATATCCGCCAATACCACCGCAACCGGCAATAAATATTTTTTTTGCCAAAAGCAGCATTTGCTCTTCCTGTGTTAATGGGCCAAGATTTTTCTCCAACCGCGTTTCTAACATTTTGCACAACCGTTCTATATTATGGTATTATTTATTTTGACATAAACTCAGGAATTTGTCATGGAGGAGATTTTTTTGGCCAAAGTTTTACGGACAGGAAGTATGAACAAGTGTATCGGATGTTTTTCTTGTATGTTGGTTTGTGCTGCAGTTAATTCAAAAAGCCATTCGCTTCAAAAAAGCCGCATAAAAATACGCACGTATGGCGGGGTTTCTGGCAAGTTTACAGACACTGTATGTCACGGCTGTACAGAACCTGCCTGTGCGGAAGCTTGCCCGTCTAATGCCCTTGCGCTTCGCAACGGAGGCGGCGTAAAATTGAAAAAAGACGCGTGTATAGGTTGCAAGCGTTGTGTAAGAGTGTGCTCTGTTGGCGCAATAGATTTTTGTGAAGAAACAAAGAATCCGCTCATTTGCCACCACTGCGGTGTATGCGCAAAATACTGCCCGCACGAATGTATGACATTGCAGGAGGCCAGCCATGACTAATACAAGACCTGTACGCGTATTGTTTATAAACATGGAAACGCAAAAAATACGCATAGAAGAACGTATTGACCTTAACCGTTATATGGGCGGTGTTGGCATTGCATCTAAATTATTGGAAGAAAATATGCACGAAAACTTGCCGCCGCTAGACCCTGCCCAGCCAGTTGTGTTTGCAATTGGCCCGCTTTCTACAATTTACCCAGTGGTCACAAAAGTGGTAGCCATGTTTATTTCGCCGCTTACGGGCGAACTGGGGGAATCCTACGCAGGCGGGCGGCTTGCGTTAAGCATGTTTTCTGCCGGGTTTGATGCAATTGTGCTTTATAATAAAGCCGACAAACCATGCTATCTTTCCATTTCTAACAGCGATGTTGTTTTCCGCGACGCCCGCCCCATGTGGGGCAGCGAAAAAGATAATGTTGGACGTATTATCCGCTTCGAAGAGCGTCATGGCGGTAAGCGTTCGATTATACGTATTGGCCCGGGCGGGGAAAATATGGTGTCTTACGCTTGTGTTACGGTAGACCGCTACCGCCATTTTGGGCGGCTTGGGCTGGGTGCGCTATTTGGCTCAAAAAATTTAAAAGCGATAAACATTGCCGGCGACAGGGAAATCCCCATTAAAAACTTCCCAGAATATTTTAAAATGTACCGCAAAATATATGACGTTTGCGCGAATTCGGACACGATGGCAAAATACCACGACATTGGTACACCGGTTAATGTCATGGCGTTAAATGCTGTAGGCGGTTTACCAACGCGTAATATGCAAAGCAACCGTTTTGAACACGCAGAGGACGTTAGCGGCGAAACCTTTTCTGCAGAGCGGCAGGTACGCAAGCTTGCATGTGCCGGTTGCCCTGTGGGGTGTATTCACATTGGGCAGTTTAGGCGCGAGTTTGCCGTCACGGGGCACGAATACGAAACAATTAACGTAGGCTATGACTACGAGCTTATTTTTGCCCTAGGTACCAATCTTGGGTTAAAAGACCCGCAAGAAATATTAGAACTTATAGAAGAAGTAGAAATTGCCGGGCTGGACGCAATGAGTACAGGTGTCGTTTTGGGTTGGGCAACCGAAGCATTGGCAAATGGTATTGTTTCTGAAGCCACCGACACATTGCTGCCGCTTAAATTTGGCAGTTACAAAGAATACTGCACCGCTGTACAGTATATCGCCAGTGTTAAAAATGAGTTTTACAAAAACCTGGGGCGCGGTGTAAAACACGCGTCGGCACTATATGGCGGGCAGGACTATGCGATGCATATTGCGGGCAACGAAATGCCTGGGTACCACACCGGATACGGCTCGCTGGTGGGTGTAGCCGTGGGTGCGCGGCATTCCCACCTGGACAATGGCGGATATTCCATTGACCAGGAGCTTAAACCAGTTGATGCAGAAGACATTGCCAGCACATTGTTAAAGGAAGAAATTGAACGCTGCATGCTTAATTCGCTCATTATTTGCCTGTTTGCGCGCAAGGTATACGACAGGCAGACGATTATCGACGCATTTAATGCCATCGACATACCAATGACAGAAGAGGAACTGGACGCTGTTGCCAAGCGAACATATGCCACAAAATTGCGCATCAAAAAAAGGTTAGGGTTTGACTTGCAGGACATTCAGTTCCCCAAAAGATTCTTTAAAACCCCTGCAATACAGGGTAAAATGGACGAAAGCATTGCCAGGGAAATATTGATGCTTTATAGGCAAAAGCTTGAAGGCCTGGAGGATGTAGAATGAAAATATATGTATATGTAAACAAGCAAGAACTTGTGGTAGATTTGCCAGACGGTTCTTGCGTTGCCGATATCGTAAATAACTTAGGCATACCAGCAGATTGCGTTGGCATCGCGGTTATAAGCGGGCAAGCGGTGCGTAAAGACCATTTGCTTACAGACGGGGATATTGTGACATTGCACCCGCCTATTGTCGGCGGGTGAGCATGGCTTGCAGTTCTGTATCGCGGTGGTGGAGTATTTCTACTGCTGAGATGCCAAATTCCTGTATGGCTTCTTGCATAAGCATATTTGCAAACTGTCGCTTTATGGGTGTGCCTTGTGGTGTATAAGTTTGTACAAAGGCCATCAGACGGCCAATGTCTATTGCAGGCGCACAAACGCCAGTCAATGGTTCTTCAAAATCTACACCCCATATGGATTCCCCGTCGAAGAGGAAGTTGCGGCCGTTGATATCACCGCGCGCCGCACCGGTCGCATTATAAAACGATTGTAGCCATTCAACAATTTTGTTGGTGGCTTTTTTTCTTGTATCGCTGTTTGGATGCGCTTCAAGCTGTTCCAATAAGTCCGGGATTGTTGCGCCGGGGATATATTCTATATGCAATATATTGTCTTGAACCGTTATAAGCTGTGGCACCCGTACGCCTGCTTTATGCAAGCCCATTAGATTCTGGGCTTCTTGTGCGGCAGCTTGGGCTGTACGATGATGCTTTTCTACTACACCGTTTACAAGCAGTACATCGTTTCGCTTAGATTTAAACTGCATATGCTTTTTGCTCGATGAGGTCTACAAGTTTGGCAATATCGGTTAACGCATTGATGGCGGGTATGCCGTTGTGGCTTTCTATTGTGGCAGAAATTACACCGGAAATGCAAAATGTCGTGTCGTTGGGGTTAAGGTCGGCTTGGCTACAGGCGGTAGAAATTGTGGGTACACAAATGTCGGTCACGCCTTCCAGCACAACATAGTCGTAATCTTGGGCGTAAAATTCCAGTATTTTTTGCATCGGTAATTTGCCGGGGAACAGCAGGTTTGTTTCCGTAAGGCCACGCGCACACACCAGTTGCGCCCCCGCGTTGCGGTGGCGGTTTGTGTTGCTGGCTGGGTTTGGGTCCATCGTAAACCCTTGGAAGTGGATTTCTTTTACCGACCCTACTTTGTAGCCGCGCCCGGTAAGCTCCCGTATGATATATTCGATTGTTGTGGTTTTACCGCTGCCAGAGATACCACATACGCTCAAAATTTTTGACATACTTATACCACCTTTCTTGCTAGGTAGTATACCATATCGCCGCGAGTGTGATATACTTTGCAAAGTACATAATATTTACCGGAGGAAATTTTAATGAAAAAATTTATTGTTATTTTGCTCATTTGCACATTAGCAATTTTTTTGGCTGGGTGTGAATCTTTTGCGGATGGTATGCGTGAAACAGTGGCTGGTGTTGTTTATGATGTGTTTTCGACAAACGAGTATGACATGCGTACAGTAGGCACTTTTCCAGATGAGTTTATAGGTACATGGTTATGGATGGATTCGCCATATTATGTATTTGAGGCCGGCGGCACAGGAACCATGTCTGGGAACGCAATCCACTGGACTGTAAGCGATGGGGTATTGCTAATTTGTAGTACCCCAAGATTTTGCGGCGGTAGCTGCACCGCGCCTACACGCTGGAATTATGTGCTTGACGGCGACCATCTTACGTTGTCGGGCAGGATTTTAGTACCCGTAACATTTAATTATGTACGACAGAGGTGAGTTGTTTCTTGGAAAACCCATTTAAAAACCCCGAAGACAAACTGCTATTTGCCAGAGTTTTAGATAAGTACACCTTGGCGCAAAAAAGACATCAGCTAACCCATACCGACTTTATAGACCCTGTGCGTACCGCTACTTTTATGCAAATACTGCAACGTGCAGGCGGTGGCGTATACATGACCGCACACGGCGGTTTTACCGATGCCGAGCGTAAAATAATTGCATTTGATATGCAGGAAATAAAACAGGAAAACTTCCCCATCACGCCTATTGCGGTCACGTACAATGGGCGTTTTTCTGGTGCGCCTACTCATCGCGACTATCTTGGTGCGGTGCTTGGGCTTGGGCTAGACCGCGGCAAAATTGGCGACATTTGCCTTGCAAGCGAGGGCGCGGTATTGTACGTTGCGGAAGAAGTCGCGTTGTATGTATCAGAAAACTTAAACCAAGTGGGACGTGTAACGGTTAAGGCGAAACTAGACCAGCAGCTTGACGGTACCGAAGCTACAGGGGTAAACAAGCGCATTACCGTACCATCTATGCGGTTGGACGCGGTGCTGGGCGCAGCACTAAACTTCTCGCGTGGTAAGGCGGCTATGTTTATAGAAAACGACAAGGTTTTTGTAAACTGGAAACCTGCAAAAAAAACCCACACCGTAGCAGCGGGCGATGCAATCACCGTGCGGGGTGTGGGCAGGGTCGTTGTCGTCACACAAGGCGGGACAACTAAAAAGGATAGGATTATGCTGGAAGTTGAAATAAGTAAGTAGATCTGTTAATGCTTTCCCTAACAACAGAAGCGCAAAACCCCCTCTGGAAATTTATTTTCCCAGAGGGGGTTTTTGCATGCGTTATAACTTTTACACTACCCTTTGCTTTTTCTTTGCAATAACAAACAATGCTGCGAGTGATAGCAGTATGCCGGCTATCGAAGCAATCATACCTGCCATGTTAAAACTATCACCTGTTTGTGGGTTGATACGCCCTGCTGTATCAGTGGTTGCTGGTGGTGACGGCTCATAAACCACAGGATCTTGCTGTGGTACATATGGCGGGGCTATTTCGCCCGGTTGTTCCGGTGTTGTTATCCAAGGCGTGTCACCGCCATTATCATCTGGGATATCTGGCACAACAATTGGCTGTTGCGGGCTTGAGCCCTCACGTTCCAAATTGTCGTACCTTACCCAAAACTGATTAATAAGCACATTGTTTGGTGCATCTGCGCCAACCATAAAAGTGAGTACAATTTCGTTGTTAAGTGCGAAGTCGGCAGGAACCGTTCCGAAAAAGAAACCTATTTCTGTGTAGTACAGGTCGCCCGGTTGCGGCAAGCTAAAGTTAAATGGCTGGCTTGCGTCTATACCTGTGGCATAGGTGTGCCATTCGCCGCTTCCGGCAACTCTGTATCTAATTTCGTAGGTGATGCCCGCGCCGCCAGTAAAGGCAGGAAGTCTACCAGATTGAAAGTTCAACCCGCGCCCAGGGATATCTACAATAGTAAAGTTTGAAACCGCATTACCCGAACGGTTGTGGAAACCGCGTAATGTCCAGTCGATGGTTTCGCCAACCCTTACCACGGTGCGGTCTGGGTTTTTGATCATTTCCGGTTGTTGGTCTGTAACGGTTGTTGTAGCAGAATCTTGGTCGCTAACGCCCGACATACTTGGGACATTGACGGTTGCGGTATTAGTTATCGTTTGCCCAGCCGTAGCATTAACCGTAACCACAAACGAAATGGTAACCGCTTGACCCGGGCTTAGGCTTGTGATGATTGCGTTTAATGCTTGCCCGGTAAACGATGCCGCTACACTTGCCGGATATTGTAAGTCGCGTGGGTTTTGCAGTGCTTCCGGCAAATTGTCTGTTACGACTAAACCGGTAAGGTTTACATTGCCTGTATTGCGTACGGTTATGGTATAGGTTAGCGGTGCATTGGGCTGTACGCTTGCAGCAACAGATTTGGTGATTTGCACCGCCGGGTTTGGTGTTGGGTCGCCGCCATTGCCACCATTGTCGTTAATTGGTTGCCAGTTGGCAGTAACGGTTACATTTCTGGCAGGCATAGTAAAGGTAGTGGTTGCATTTGTTGCGCTGGCTAACACTGCGTCTGTGCCGTCTACTGTCCAGCCTGTAAATGTGTAGCCGCTGCGTGTGCCTGCATGGATTGTTACTACAGTATCGGCAGCGTAGCTTCCCGCACCGGTTGGGCTGGCATGGCTGTTTACTACTGTTACAGTAAACAATACTGGTATGGAATGCACATTATGGTTGTTTACCGAGTGAGGGGCAGATGTTGTACCTGGCTCTATTTGCAGGTTGTTGGCTTGCAGCTCATTGCTCACACCCAAGCCATTTGTGGCCGTGTTGCCTATAATTGTAACGCTTGGAGCGATTGTTACAATATTTAATCCAGCATCAATTTCATCAAAAGTCATAGCTCTATCTATTTCACCATCCACACCAAGGGCGTTAAGCACCCCTACGCCACCGCCATCAAAGCCCGTGTTGCCACTTATAACTGTGTCGGCAATGGTAACGCTTACGGTTGGGTTGGTTGTTACAACGGCTATTGCACCGCCATTTGAAAGGGCCGTGTTGTCTCTTATCTCACTATCGCCAAAAATCTCAACAGTAGCTAAAGAGCCTGCAAATATGCCGCCGCCAGCGGTTTCCGCTTGGTTATCACGTATAACGCCGCCGCTCATTATCATAGTCGGGGCATTTAGTGGGTTATAAGTCAAGCCCATGCTGATAGACACACCGCCACCAGCTCCATTGGACTCATTATAAGCTATAAGGCCGCCAAGCATCTCAAAGCGAGCGATATTTGCCACACGCACGCCACCGCCGCCAAAAACGGGGTTAATACCCGTATAGGCTGTGATGGATCGATTGTTAGTGATATATCCATCATGCATAATGAAAACCGAACCAGAGCCATTTGCAACAACGCCACCGCCTGTGGAGTTTGACGTGTTGTCGTCTATAGTGCCGTTAAACATCTCAAATGTTCCGCCGCCTATATGCACGCCACCACCTGCGTTTACTAAGGTTTGGTTGCCGATGATATAGCCGTTATGCATTACAAACACGGGGTCTTCCGTTGCCCTGTTGCCAACATGCACGCCGCCGCCATTGGCTGTTGCGGTGTTATTTTCAATTGTGCCGTTGTGCATTATAAACAATGGGTTGGTGGACTCACCGCCACCGCCAACTTGCACACCGCCAGCATTGCCGCCCGCTGTGTTGTCTTCAATAACACCGCCAAACATTTCAAATGTGCTGGCCACAACCTGCGTGCCTTCTGGCGTTGTAACCGTGCGAGTGCCGCTTACCCACACACCGCCACCGTTGCCGTTGGTTGCAAGGGTCTCATTATCACGGATTATTGCGCCATCGTGCATCTCCACAACGCCGCCAGCATCTATACGTATGCCGCCGCCGTTGTTGTTTGCCGTGTTGTCATATATAAGGGCATCACGCAAAACCAACCTGCCTGGGTTGTCTCCATTTGCACCCCACACAGACACACCACCACCGTGGGTGCCTGCCGTGTTGTGGGCAATAGTGCCGCCATCTATAATGGCTAGCACATTTTGAGTATCCACACGCAAGCCGCCGCCTACGCCTTCAATGCCACTGCCATATTCTATAGCATAGTTATGGCTGATATATCCGCCAAGCATCTCAAATATAGTGTTGCTATTTAGCATCACGCCACCGCCATGTCTAGCATGGTTGGCATATTCTTTACTATCACCGCCGATGATGCCGCCGTGCATAATAAATGTTGGTGCATAAAGAGCAGCAACACCAATAACGGATACACCGCCACCGCCAGGTGATTGAAGGTTTGCAGCAATACCTAAAGCTAAAGCCCTATTGCGAGATATTTGCCCATCATGCATCACAAAGCTAGAGCCTCTCTCTGCCGCAGCGTTAAAGCCCTCTACATACACACCGCCACCACGATGACCGTTTGCTGTGTTATTATCTATCAGCCCATCTTCCATTTCAAAAGATGCACCATTACCAACCCACACACCGCCACCATTGCCGATAGTTGTGGTTGTGCCAGTGTATAAAACCGTGTTATCTCTAATCGTGCCACCCGCCATGTTGAAGGTGCTTGGTGTGATGGCATCACCACTTACAACAACATCAGCCACATGAACACCGCCGCCGTTGTTGGATGCTGTATTGTTTTGTATATATCCGCCATTCATAGTGAATAATGAGCCGCTACCAACACGCACACCGCTACCACGTGTTGCTTGATTGTTTTCGATAGCACCATCATGCATTATCATGCTTGCACCCGAAACAATATTTACGCCCCCGCCATAAAATCCCGCCGTTGTACTTGCTCCATCAACATCAGAAGAACTTCGGTTGCCATATATTAATCCATCATGCATGATGAATGTAGACCCAACATCAGAAACACGCACGCCTCCTCCATTGTTGCCAGCGTTGTTGTTTCTAACTATAGCGTCTTCAAACATTTCAAATCTGCCCTCTTCTATGATAGCCACACCGCCGCCTGTGCCCGTGTGAGAGGTGTTATTTTCAATTACACCTGCATGCATATAGAATGTTGTGCCGTTGCCAGCCACACGCACGCCACCGCCATGTCTGCTTGTAGCGCCAGCACGTGTTATATTGTTTGTGATAGTTGGTGGTAGGTGGCTAGCATTACCATAGCCAGCTTCACCAGATGCGGGCATACGCATGGTAAAGGTTGCCCCGCCTTCTAGGTTAACGCCGCCGCCATGGTTGGCTGTATTGCCAAGAGCTGGGTTCGTATGACCTATCGTGCCGCCCAACATACGCATGGTTATGCCTTCAGGGTTGCTAGGGGTGATAGCAGCAGCCCCGCTAACCCACACGCCGCCACCATTGCTTGTGGCTCTATTGTCATATATATGAGCCGTGCCAGACATTACAAAGTTTGCACCTGTTTCTACAACTATGCCACCGCCGTTGGTGTGTGCTGTGTTGTCTTCTACAACGCCACCTGTCATAATCAAGGTTGCGGTGTTGTCCACACGTATGCCACCCCCTCGCCCGTTTAAGGTTTGGTTGCTATATATATGGCCGCCTTCAATAGTAATGGTAACATTAGCACCAGCACCAGCGATGCCCCCGCCGTGAGAGGTAGATGTGTTATTATATATCAAGCCATCTTCCATCAAGAAAGACGAGCCTCCCATAATTGTCATACCGCCGCCAATGTGGGGGTGAGATATATTGTTAGATATTATGCCGTTGTGCATGGTGAGGGTAGACGCACCTGTAATATAAAAGCCTCCACCGCTGCTGCCATTGGCCCCTGCAAAGTTGTTGTCTACAGTAGCGTCATTACGCATTATAATATGAGATGAGCTTTGCGTATGCATACCGCCGCCGCCGCTGTTGGCTGTGTTATAGTAAATTAACCCGCCATCCATGTTAAAGGTAGAGCCGCCTACAGCCGCAACGCCGCCGCCATGCCTTGCAGATATATTATTAGTAATTAAAGCACCGCTTAGCATTGTAGCTGTTGAGCCGCCAACCAAAGCAACACCAGCACCTAAGCTGGCCGCAGGCGTTAATGTTTGGTTATGTTGTATTGTGCCGCCCGCCATTGTGAATGTGGTGCCTGCACCGCCTACTCTTACTCCGCCGCCGTTGCTGTTGGCAAAGTTTCCTTCTATAGTGCCGCCATTCATTTGAAAGTTTGCAGTGTTAGCAACATCAACACCGCCGCCATTGGCTGCACGGTTGTTGCTTATAACACTATCATCCCACATATAGAGGCTAGCACCACCACCATCAACCAATACACCGCCCGATATGGTTGTATCGCTTGGCAAAAGGTTTCTTGTAAGGGTTACATTTTCAAGGTGCATATACCCATTTACAATAAAATGGCGTTGGCCTGCCGTGTCTTGAAATATACTATGACCGTTACCTTGCAAAAAGACAGTTAAGCCAGCAGGTATTGTTATAGCACTGTCTGCCGTAAGTGTACTTGCTAATATCACATATAAATAGCTTTCTCCACCTAATATTGCATTAGCAACCGCATCTTGAAAATCACCCCAAGACCATGCATGGGCAGGGATAACATGGCCAGGAACAAGCATGTTAGAAAATGGCGTAGGCATCAAAAATGCAGGTTGCATCATTATAGCTTCTTGATACAACATTACCACTTCTTCAGCTTTGATTTCTTCATAACCATAATCAACCTCATCGCTTTCGTATGAAGCGTCATATTCATACTCGTAGCTATACTCGACATCATAATCCGGTGCATCCAAAACTTCATATGTGTCGATATACACATTATCGCTGTTGTCTGGTTGATAATCCGTTGCACCTATACCCAAAACGGATATACTGCCTGCTGCAAGCAACACCACCATCAAAAGCGCCATTGCTCTTTTTGCAGATTTCTTGAAACTTGAAACTTTTTTGTTAGACATTTTAAATCTTCCTTTACTTGATATTTTTATTATTTATCAAATTGCTTATAGGAGAACTCAGTTCCCCCCTACCCTTCCATAAACCCAAGCAGGTCAAACATATCCAAGGGCATTGTACTATTGTAATAATGTTCAAAGTTCATGCGCCAGCCCGTGCCATCTGCATAGGCGGCCATGCCAATTAAAATGTCGCCACTGCCATCGTCCAGTACATAAAACCTAAGCAACATATCTGCCGCGCTGCGCATCGAAGTCACAAGTTCAAAACCGTAATAGCCGATGATACTATCAACATCCCCAGCCATATTAGCTATTGCCAACGCCGCTAAAATCTCCGGCGTTCTGTCGATGTGGATGGGCTCTGGGTCAGGCTCTTCAATTGGTTCTGGTTCGGGTACTTCTTCCGGCTCGGGTTCGGTTTCAAGTTCGGGCAACACTTCCGGTGCAGGTTCTTCTTCCTGCGCTGGCTCTGGTATTGCTTCGGGTGTAGGTACTACTGCCTGTTCCGGTATTGCTTCCGGTTCGGCTTCTGGTTCGGTTTCTAGTTCTTGCACCGGTTCATACGCTTCGTCTGTTGGCGGTGTAGGCAGTTCAGCTCCCTCAACAGCGTCTTCCAAAACAGGGGTATACATTTCATAAGCCGGCGCGTATGGCTCGTAGGTACCGTGGCCTTCTGCTGTTGAACGCAACGCAAAGTACAATACGGCAACAGCGCACCCAATAGCTAAAATACTTGCTGCGATGACGTAACCTTTGACTGGTTGGGCTACAGTAGCCGCAGCGTGTGGGGGTGCCACGGGTATATAACTTGCAGCAAACACTTGCTCTTCCATAAACAACAAGGCGGCAAGCGGTGCCATACCCGTCATAGATGTTTGATTGCCCATGCCTTCTAACTTACTCTTGATTGTTTTCCTGGCATTACTGAGTGTTTTGTGCACGGTATTTTCGGTACAATCCATTAGGTCGGCTATTTCCTTTGCACTAAAACCTGCATAGTAATACATATAAATCATTTCCCATTGTCTTTTGGGGAGCGATTTTATTATCTGCAAAAGTTCTGCACGGCTTTCTTTGTGCTGCAGATGTTCCTCCGGCAAAAAATCTGTGTTATGTTCGGGATGGTTTTCTGTTTGTGCATCATCTACAGACACAACATAATTTTGCAAACGGAGATTAATATTTCGCTTGCGTAAGCTCTCGTGTATCGCAATTTTTCGCAAGTATGCCATCAATGTTTCACTTCTTAGCATGCCTGCTTTTTTGAAGGCAATTAGAAAAGTATCTTGCACAACTTCTTCCGCATCTTCTTTACTACTGCAGAATTTTTGACACACAAAAGCAACGTGTGCGCTACACCTTTTATATAATTCGTCAAAGGCCAGCACGTCGCCACTATTGAATTTTTCTATTAAGTTGTTAAAGTCTTTGTCATTGCCGTAGGTAGAAATTTTAATACACTCCTTTTTCCTATGATGTCCATCTTGGTCTAAACTATGTTACTTTTGCGCGTTTAACCAGAAGGCTCCAGAAAAAGTATTTCGCAAATCGGTAGCAAGTCGTTTTCATCATAGGGTACAATTTTTTTAAAAAAACGTAGCTTAGATTCTAGTCTTTCCGAATATAGCCCCAACGCGCTTGCCACATGATTTGGGGATAATTCAATTCTTTCAGCAACGTCTTCAACTGTTACATCTAAAACACAGCAGTAATAAATTGCTTGTTTTTCTTCATAATTAAAATCGCTGATTATATCGCATAGCACCCATCTGGTATCATCGTTTTGGATAAAAGCTCTTGGTATGTTGGTTTTTTTTAGCCGGCTCGGCAATAAAAACGGCGGCCAATCGTCACTTTTAGACATTATCCCACGCATCCACAACCTCCTCCCTTCGTACAACGGTTTTCTTTGCTAAAGTTCCTTACACTTATATATAGGGGGAAAGTTAAAAAAATCTGAATCGATTTTTACAAAAATTTTTAATTTTTTTTCAAGATTAGCATTGTATCAAATTTTGACATAAAAAAACAGGGCGCAATTTAATGCGCCCTGTTTTTTGCTCAATTTGTCACACGCTCACGGTTTAACCGCATAGCTGTGTGTCTAAAAGCATTTTTACCTTTGAGGTAGTTCAAACCATGTCCATACTTCATTTCCATCGGTATCTATTACAAATTCGTGGGAAACAGATGCCTCCATAATTTCGTAGAACGCCCAATGGCTCGAAGATAGATCTGTAAATACTGTGTGCCCATCTAGGCTATTGCGAATTGTTTCTGGATTTGGAACTCTGCCAAGCGCCCTATTTATAATAGTAATCGCTTCTGCCCTTGTAATGTCATGATCCGGGCGGAACGTGCCATCTCCAAAACCTCTTACCCAATCACGGCTATACGCTACATTAATGTAGTGTACTGCCCAGTGTGTGTCAGACACATCTGTAAAGCTATGCGCCTGAATGTTTTGTGTTTCAAAGAACCTTGTCATAATTGCCGAAAACTCTGCCCTTGTTATCGTTGCGTGTGGTCTAAACGCGCCGTCTGGATAACCGCGCAGAATACCCACTTGTGCAAGATAATTTACAGCCTGAGAATACCAGCTTAAAGGTCCTACATCGCTAAAACGTGGCCAAGCCGGAACATACTTGTTGGTATCTTCAAGTAATCTGAAGATAATCATCGCAGCTTCCGCTCTTGTCATCGACTGGTTTGGTCTAACCGTACCGTCAGTGAAGCCTAGGATATAAACGATGTGTTCGTCGGTGATTAATGTTGGTGGTGCAAGAGGCAATACTGGCACGTTAGGTTGCCCTACTACGCCATTCTGGTCGCCCCAAACTGCTACATAGTGCAAGTTGTAACTTGGTATTGCAATAGTGCGGGTGTTAGTCGTAGGCACTGTCACCACTGTGCCTGCCGCGGGTACATTCGCCACGCGGAACCATCCTAAGAATGTCCAGGTAGCGGCATGACCTGCCACAAGCGTTACGCTACTGTCTACATCAAGCGTATGGTTTCCTACCGTCGGTGTTTGGCCTGTTGGCGTCACCGTTGCAGGGTAGTTAGAAACCGTTAATATGCTTGTAGGTGGTGGTGGCGGTGGTGGAGGCGGCATAATAACTTGCGTCAAGCCTATGGTGACATCAACAGGAATTGCTGCATTTGCTGCACGTTGTGCGTCATATACATTAATTACATGTGTTGCTGTTCCAAAGGTTGGCGCGCCCGCTGTAAATACATCATTGATATACACACCGTTTACAGTGAATGTCCCATTGCCGTTGCTTGTCACAGTCGCGCCTGTACGGTTGACAGTCAGCGTTGCGTTGGTCAATCTGGCATTGGTTGCATTATTCACCACTTCTACAACAAGACCGTTTATTACTTGGTAACCAGGCCCTGTGTCGCCATAAGACAGGTTGATTATTATCAAACCCGCTGCTGCGTCTTCCGGTGTAATTTGGTGCGTGCGGCCATAGAAACCTGCCGCGTTGGCTGCGAGTGAGTAGTTGATGCGTACCAAACCGTCTAGGTTAAAGCTACCGGCACCTTGGCTGCCAGCTGTAGCAAAGCTGGTCAAATCATGGCTCAAGGTTGCTGTGGTTACCAAAACTGTTTGACGAACACCACCTACATACACGATATTGCCATTCACATCGCGTTGGTACCTTACTACACGTACTTCAAGTGGCGTAATAAGTGCGTATCCGCTACCAGGGTCACCAGGGTCTGTCGGGTCGTTAGGGTCTGGCGCGCCGTCGTCGCTGTAAGACAAGTTGATTACTATTAAACCTGCGGCGGCATCTTGTGGTGTAATTTGGTGCGTACGGCCATAGAAACCTGGCGCACCAGCTTGTAATGTTTGACCTATTCTTACTTGTCCATCCAAGTCGAATACGCCATTAGTACCAGTAAAGTTTGTTGCGGGTGCAGTGCGACGTAACCATGCTGTACTTACCGGCACTGTTTGGCGAACGCCGCCTACTTCTACAATAGCACCGCTGGCATCGCGCAAGTAGCGTACTACGCGTACTTCCATGTCTGCGATGTCAACAAGCTCGGCCATCGTAATAATAATGAGGTTAGGTGCCAAGAAATATGCATCCACAATCGGATGGGTAACATCTGCAAAACCAACCGCGCGTGCAATAAAGTTTGAGCCATTCATCGGGCCTGTTATCAGTGCCGTAAATTCGCCCTGGGTGGTTAATGACGGTTGAACTACTAGATCGGGTATTTCGTGTGACACTACTGCCGTTGGTATGAAGTTACCGTTACTGTCTTTCACTCTGATGGTTACCAGCGTTGCTGTACCCGCTTCCAAGCGGAAAAGAATAAGCCCAGCATCCAGTTCTTCTGCCGTTATTGCACGGGATTGATGGTTAAAGCCCAGTGCCCCGGCGGTAATGCTCGCATCGATATGGCGTCCGTCGAATCTAACTTCCCACAATCCATTAGCACCGGATATTTCCGTTGCATCTGTTGGCAGTGTTATGCTAGATCCTGTTAGCGGTGTGCCAGGTACATTATAATTTTCCACGCGCACTGTTACATAAACAGGTACAAAGCCATTTCCTGGGGCTTCGCCCAAGATGATGGTAATCACGCGTGGTTCTGCTAAATCGTCAAATGTTATTTCGTGCGTATTTGCTGCAAAACCTGCGGCCACTGCACTCAAGGTTTGCCCAACGTTTGAGCCGTCAAGTAAAACAGTAAATATGCCGTCTGCAGGGTTGTTGGCAGGGGCTTGTGTTACGCCTTCCAATGTCAATACTGCCGTTGGCAATAATTCATTGTGATTGTTTATCCGGCGGTACACACGTACGCTTACCTCTACAGGCTCGTATGGTGGCTGCGGGTTACCCGTGCCGCCTGTGCCTAACCTAATTGTAATGGTTCCGGCATTGATATCAGCCAGTGTGATTGGGTGGTAAACCGCGGTAAAACCATCTGCCACAGCTCTTAAACTCGTATTGTTTGCCGCCATGGATGGCGTCAAGTACGCTGTAAATGTAGAGCTAGTACCTGTTGCCGGCGTTATATTCGCACTTGGGTGCGTTAACCTTGCCGTTGGTACCAGGCGGTTTTGACTGTCTACCACGTTTACTGTTACCGGTACAGCTGTGCCTACGTCAAGCAAGATTGTTTTCTGGCCTGTGCTTAGGTGTTCTGCTGTAATCAGTACGTTGTTGCGTGTCGCAAAGCCTGTGGCTTGCGCAGTAATTCCGGCACCTATATGGTGTCCGTATAGCGTCATTGTCCACACGCCAGGTTGGTTTGGAACAGGTGTTGCTGTTACACCAGCCGGCGGGGTAATTTGTGCAGACTCCAACGGCGTGCCTGGGTTTGCTGCATCTTCTACACGCACAGTTACTGTTACGGGTTCAAAGCCGTTGCCTGGGTATTCTCCTAATATTATGGAGATTACCGCCGGATTACCCGCTAAGTCGCCTGCTACGATTGTGTGCGTGTTGGCTGCAAAACCTGCGGCCACCGCGCTGATTGTATCGCCGATGTTTGAACCATCAAGCGTAAGTGTAAATGTACTTGCAGGGCCTTGCTGATTGCCACCAAATGTCAACATTGCTGTTGGCAATAAGGTATCCTCTTGGCCAGTTATTCTGCGATACACCCTTACAGTTACATTTACAGGTTGATACGGTGGTTGCCCTGTGCCGCCTGTACCCAATATGATGTTTATTACACCGTCGTACATATCTTGCGTTGTTATTGGGTGGTTTACCGACGTAAAGCCAGGGGCTGCAGCTGTAAAGTGCGTACCTACTAACGTAGCATACACAGTTGTTGCAAAGGCACCCCGGTTTGCAGCTATTTCAGCAGCATCCGCACCAAATGGCTCTATTGTTGCGGTGTTATGGGTCAACGTAGCTGTTGATATTAAATCACCTGCTTGGTTAACCACATTCACACGCACGCCTGTTGGTAGATTACCATCAAGAATTATATCAATCTCGCGTGGTGCCACCAAATCTTGTGGTGCAATTGTGTGCTGTACTGGTCCAAATCCATATGCATCACCGGTTAATATCGTGCCGATATCGTTGCCTGTGACTACCATTGTCCATCTACCAGGTGTTCCCACAACCGGTGTCATTGTAATGCCAGCGTTGTTCGCTAGGCTAGATAACGCAAACGGTACGCCTGGGGCGTTTATGCCGTCTATTACTGTTACCGTCAATGTCACTTGTTGGTCACCAACAAGGCGGACTTGAATATTATCGCGGTTTGCAGGCGTTAAATCTTCAAAAGTAAGTGTACGGCTGCCACCACTAAAGCCAGAGGCAATAGCATCAAACACGCCACCTACGTTTTCGCCGGTTATACCAGACACCGTAAACACACCGCTAGGCGTACCCACGATAGGATCATTATTCCCGTCTACTGCCCATACCGGGGTAATGGTAATACCAGGGATTACACTTGTTAATGTTGCTGACGGCAATAGTAATCCATCGCTGTCACGCATTACGCTAACTGTTAGTGTAATACCAGGGTCACTTGGGATTGGCAACAAAGTAATTGTTATTACCGGTTGCGTTCCGCCTTGTGGCGTTACCATATTGGCCGCTGTAATCGCATGAGGGACATTGTTTAAGAAACCATATGCCGAAGCAGTTAGAAAATCACCAATGTATGCCCCGCTAAGCGTAAATGTGCCTGTGCGTGCGCCAGCATTCAATATTGGTGTAATTGTTCTGCCTGTAGCCGGGTTAGAAGTAAGGTTTGCGGTTGTAATTAGCCTATCTTGGCTATCTACCACTCTTACTAATATGCCGTCTACCGGCGTAAATGGATCTTCGCCAGCACCCAGAACAATAACCATTGTAGGCGTTGGCTGTACTTGCGAATGCGCCACTGTTATGGTTCCGTTTCTTGGGGCAAAACCTGGGTGACCTGCTGTAAATTCGTCACCAATTCTGGCACCTGTCAGTGTAAACGAACCATCACTGTTAGGTGCTATGGTTACGCTACGTGGCGCAAGCTGCGCAATTGCCAAAGATGCACCCGGAAGCAATGGACCCGTCACAGAGCCTTCTCTTACTTCCACTCTCATGTTAGCAATCGCTTCGTGTTCGGTAAGCGTTATAACAATGTAGTCCGCATCGTAATCCGCAAGAATTACGGGTCTTGTCACTGCTACAAAGCCCGGTGCCCATCCTCTTAATACATCGTTAACATACGCGTCAAGAATAAATGCGGCACCATCTCTGGTTGTAACCGCTGCACCGTTACGCTGAAGCGTTGCAGCTGATAAATTATTTCCAGCTTGGTCTCTTACATAAACGCGCAAGTCTTCAATAGCTTGGAACAATTCTACAGTAACAAAGGCGTGCCTGTTACCATCCCAAGTTGCATCTGTCACTTGCACAGTTGCTGTAGAGAAACCAGTTGCACTTGCAATTACAGGGCCATTTGTTCGCGCCATCAGTACATGGAATATATTTCCGTCGACGGTTGGCGGTATCGCAACGCTGTTAAACGTTACAGTAGCATCTGTGATGTCTTCGCCGGTGGTGCCATCAACTACACGAACAAACAGGATATATCTATTCGTGCCGTCACCGGTTAAATAGACATTTGCTACTGCACCCGCACCTGCGGCAAGCACTACAGGATGCGGCGTTGAAACATTGGTGTCAAAGTTTACATGTTCTCCGTAAACTATATGCGTACCAATAGACAAACTCGAAAACTCAAAGAAACCGTCATATGCACTGTAAACGTATACAGCATTGTTGTTCATATCAATTGCTGTTACTCTTGCGCCTTCAATGCCTACCAAGTTATTTGGATCCCTTGCATCAAACACAAAACCAATAAGGAAGTCTTCGCCTTCTCTATCAAGTATTATGTCGATGTCACCCAAGGACAATGCGGTATTAGAACCAAGCGTTCTCATATCCCCGCCCTCGGCAATTGGCTCGAAGTTAACGTTATACGTAAACTCACCAAAACCAGGGGCATATACTACAATTTCTTCGCCGTCGGCCACGTCTTCGATCAAGAAAGTACCGGCCGGGCTGGCAGTTCTGGCAGCGTTTACACTCGCACGCGCCATGCCAGGGAAAATAGTGTGGAATTCGTCATCGCCTGTTAGCGTTGCACCCGGGATCAAACGAAGAATGTAATCTTCTTCACCGGTATCCTGGTCAACACCTATAACAATACGCTCGTAAACACGCACGTTAAAGTTAGATACCCTTTGCATTTCAAGGGTCAGGGTGGTTAGACGCACAGGAGGATCTGCATCATTAAACTGGAACAATTCGCCTACGGTATAAAGCTCGCTGGTTCTAAAACCTAACGCCCACGCTCTAAACTCGGTATGCTCCGTTGGGGTTGTTATATTGTGACCCGTGCCTGCACCAACCGTACCCACAAAGCTATGAGATACGTTAAAGTTAATCATATCTTGCACATACTGCGGGTTACGTGGGAATGGGCGCGGAACTGGATGTCCTTCGTCGTAATCCCAGTCACCTGGGTTTACGCCATGGGCGATACCCAAACCTGCGCGGTCGCCTTGGCCATGCAGCAGGTTTACAGTTATATATCCATCGTCATTATCCGCATCCACTAATTCGACAAGTGTTAAAACGAAGCTGCCAATCCTTAAATCTTCCAAATACATACGCACAACAAGCGGGCTTGCCGCTGAGTTATATATATCATAGTAGATAAGGTTTAGCGTTTCTGTGTAGAAGTTAATTGCTCTTGCATCGAACAATTCGCCCCACATCACTGTTCCGGCCGGTATTATAAAGTGTCTGCCTGCGCCTGTACCGCCAGAAGCAGTAATCTCACTTCCTGCAGCACCATGCCTAAACGAAGAACCCGGAGCCGGGCTTTGTCCTGCAGCAGTACCTGTTTGTATAACAGGTTCGCCTTCTACGCCTGCATTACGAATTTCTACGCGAATTTCCGGAAGATACACACGTGTTAAATAAATGTGCACAATACCTGCAACGACATTTGCATCTGTCATCACATGTGATTCAGGTGCGTATCCAAGTGCGGTTACACCAAATATGCTACCCGCATAATACGGGTGATAAATAACTATACCGCCAAAACTTTGGATAGGTGTAGGACCTGCACCATGTTGGTCTGTATAAGTGAAGTTTGACCATGTTACAAGTGCCGGAACAGGGTCGCCATACTCATCTACTTCGCCAAACCCAAGCGGATCCATAGCGAAAACGATGACTGCGTCAGGCCTGTCCATAATGTCGAATGCAACAATACCATCTTGGTTTATAACACCCAAAGACATTAAGCCGGTTCTTGCCTGTACCACAGTTTGGCTGGTGCCAGTCGTTGGCAAGTGTCCCAATGCTTCGGCCGGTGCGTTTGTAGGGCGCGCAACATAAGGGTTAAATATCCTTGTGCCTAAGTGCAGCCTGTTCGCATCAGCTGTGGTGTGGGCAATGCCACCAAAGTTTGTTGTTCTGGAACCCGTACCCGGCATATCTAAAACAGCTCTTGGTTCGCTGTCTACCGTTTGGGTAATAGATGTAACAAAGTTGGTTCTAATTTCTCCATTTGTTTGCCATCTAAAGAACGGGTAAGTGTTAGCAAGGAATGCACCTTCATCTTCTCTATCTTGGAATCTGGAGTACGTTCCTGTCATCCATATGGCTGGGTTATTTAAGCCAGGAAGTAATGGACGTTGCTGATCCGGATGGTTCCTTGTTAAAACATCTGTAGGCACAGCGATCAACCCACCAGCGGCTGTTTGAGCCAAACCAGTGTGTGTTGTACTGTCGAAAAATACGTTTTGGAAGCTTATTCTGCGTATACGGCCATCCGCTCTGTTTTCGCCAGCTATCGGACGCCCATTAACGTTACCTGCATTCCAAACATTGTACATACGCACAGAACCCGCAGCAGCAGTACCTGCAAAAGTACCAAGAATACCGTTGCCACCACGTCCGCCGTCACCTGTTCCACTCCTCATTACCGCACCAATGTTATACACATCGCGGATAACAAGTGTACCACGGCCGTGTTTACGACCTACAATGCCTGCCGTAGCATGGGTTCCGCCAGCCGCAACACGACCAGAGTTGTAAGTTTGCTCGATTGTAACTGTACCACTGGTTGCGCGGATATCGCCAACAACGCCGCCATATCCTGTTCTAGCACCATTGGCAGTTCCTGTACCCGGTTGCAAGAAGATATCGCCTTGGTTAGCACTTTGGAAAATGCGAACATTCGGGCGTTGTATGCGGCCGATAAGACCACCGTAAGCGTTATCATTCCTACGTGCCGACGTACTACCGGATACGATTTCAAGGTTACCTGTATTCATTGTGCGTGTAAGGGTAATATTCGGCTGTTGAGCTTCCGCTATAATGCCGCCTACCTTCCTTATCGCACGTAAATGCCCTGTGTTCTGCGTATCGGTAATATTAATTGTCGGCTGAGCACCACTCACGTTTGCCACTCTACCAATGATACCACCCGCTACAGGTAGATTACCGGTGTTAGTACTTGATGTGCGAGGCCCTACATTACCGTGGTTGACAACATTATTAATGTTAAGCACACGGTTAGCTGCACCGGCTTGGTTAAGCTGAACCCAACCAATAATGCCGCCAAGTGTGTAAAGACGGTTATGTCTACGCGACGCACCGGCTGCACCGGCGTCAGCTGTAACAGCACCGTAGTTAACAGCACCTTCAATAGTAGTCCTGCCCCATACACTACCCACCAAACCACCAATTCTTGTCATACGTTGGCTTTGATTTGATATGATTGCAGTGTTGGTGCTTCTTCCATAACCTATGCCTGCTCTGTAACCATCTGTAATATACAAGGCACGATCCGAACGGCCAATCAAGCCACCCAAGTGGTTGTTTACGTTACCTGCAACAGTACCGCCATTTGCAGCAGTAGTTGATGTCCCTGTTCTTGATACATTACCATGGTTGTGACTATTGACTATAATCGTGGTGTTACAACGTGACCAGCCAATAAGACCACCGGCACTACGGTTAGGCAATGCTTGTACGGTGATAGGTGCATTGTTTATAACATTATACAAAATGGTCAAGTTACCTGCGGCTGCATTTGTGGTACCAATAATACCGCCTATATGGCCACGGCTTGTGATTGCAGCATTGTTTTGACTGTCACGGATATCCGCATTACGGCTATAACCGACTAACCCACCAAAACCACCACTTGCATCACGCTCTGTAGCACCTAAACCTATAGTTGCTATGTTGTTACCATTTCTTATAAGCACATCACCTTGGTTACGACCAACAAGGCCACCAAAGTGACCAGGATTATGACGTCCTGTTGGAACCGAAAGCGTTCTTGTATTTGTTAAATTGAAAAGCTGAACATTGCCAGTGGTGGTTATACGTCCAATAAAACCACCCACACCACGGCCTGCATTACCTGTGCCGGGGGTTATAGTTCCGCCAAGATTACTTACATCGCGGATATACATATTCCCACCGGTACGGCCAATTACGCCGCCTACATCGCGTGAACCAGTAATGCCGCCTGTAACAGATGAATCTGTTATGGTTGCGCCGCCTGCAATACCCATTATCCCGCCAACGGCATTAGTATCATTAGTGCCAGTTGCAGTAAGGCTTGCATTTACAGTGGCGTTGGTTATAACAACGCTGTTTTGTGGGATAGCAATGCTACTACCAATAATACCACCAGCCGCTGCCGAAGTCGCAGCCGTTGTACCTGTTTGCGCAGCAGTTATTGTGCCGCCAACTGTAACCGTATTAATGTCTGCACTTGATGCAACGCCAACCATTCTACCAATAACACCGCCAACATGCAGGAATGCTCTGGCATTCCCAGAACCTGCAATGGTGGTATTCATTGTTACCGTCGCGTTGGTTACGTTAACATCCCCTGCCGAGCGGCCAACAATACCGCCTGCAGATTCTACCCATCTGGCACCGGCTGGTGCTGTCCCGGTGGTAGAAAGTGTAAACGTAACATTGACATTAGAGTTTGTAACATTAACGATAGTACCTGTTTGTACATAACCTACCATACCGCCGAAGCGCTTGTTAGTAAATGCACGTAAGCCGGTAGCTGTAACAGTACCTGTAACGTTTACGTTTTGGATAGCGATAGGGGCTACACCCGGAATGGCACGGCCTATCAAAAGACCTATATTGCCTTCCACAGTATTCCAGCCAGGCACCGTAGTACCATCTGTATACACTAATCCTACAAATGTTACGTTTTGGATAACCGCACCGCCACCCGCAACTCTGATAAAACCAAAGTCATTACGGTCGGCTGTTATCAAAGCATACTCAGCAGCATCGCTTGGTCTAAGCTGAAGCCCTGTGATAGTAAACCCGCCACCATCAAAAGTACCGGTAAACGGCAATGGCATACCAGCAATAGATACACCACGACCACGTTGTGCGGCTTGACCAGCCATATCCAGGCTTCTTGTTAACACGAATGTATCGTGTTGTGCACCCAACGTACCATTTAAAAATGCGACAAAGTCGGCCTCGTTGTTTATATTGTGCATTACTGCCGGGCGAATGGTTAGCCACTCAAGCTCCAGCGCAAGGTCTGCTTTATCGCCACAGTTAAGAGCCAATTCATAAATTTGACTTACTGCGCGCATTTGAATGTCAACAGACACTTCGTGTTCAAATACTGCCAAAACGGTATACTCCGCATCTTCTGCTGCAGGAACTAAAATACTAAACTTTCCATACACATCTGTTTCTGCAACAAAGGTTACAACGTCATACTCCGCATAATACGTTTCTTCATTTCTGTTGAAGTAAACGCTTGCCCCGTGAATAGGCGCACCGTCTAAGGTAACCACACCTTGAACAAGAGCCATACCCTCGGGAATTTCGTTGTATGCAACCATAACTAAGTCAACAGTTATGTTGCCAAATTCGTCAACATAAGCAATAAATGTACCCAGTTCAACAACTGTAGCAACATACCCCTCAAAAGTGGCCGTAAGCACCGCGCCAGATAGCAATGCTAAAATATCTAGTGCATATTCTTCTGCAGGGGCAATCAAAATTTCAAAGAATCCATACTCATTTGTTTCTGCGGTAAAAATATCGTCACCGCTCATAAGATTTACTGCAACGCCCTCCATTATATAGGAAGTTTCTGCAGATGTTACCACGCCGCTTACGCGAACCGCACCATCCCACCCTAGCTCAACAAGTTCTAGGTAAAAATCAAAAGTGATAGTTACAGGTGCGCCATAATCGGCGTAATCCCCGGTTAAATAATCTGTTAACCAAAAATACATTGGGTGAAACCCTTCAGACGTTGCCACAAGCCTTAAATCGTCTACTTGGTACACGTCAAACAATATGGCATCTATCTGAAAATTTCCGTCGTAATTTGTCTGCACACTTAACACTGTTGTTTCGCCCTGCATCAACGAAACTGTCGCACCATATAGTGCCGCCCCGCCTTCGCTTGCTACAACCGAACCTTCAAAAGCGTACATCGCATAAAGATATTCGTATTCTTCATATTCGTCGTCATACTCTAAGTCATATTCATCGTCATACTCCGAATCGTAGTCTGAATATTCTGTATCTTCATACTCGCCATACCCTAGTTCATTATCCCCAAGGGCATACTCAAATTCATATGATGTGTCTGCATCTGTTCCAAAAGTTTCTGCCATTAATTCGACCGGAACATGCGCAAATACCATCACAATTGCCATAAGCAGCCCAACAAACTTGCTAAGCCGCCTTTTAGTGAACGTATTCATCCTAATACTACCCTCTCCCTTCAACTACACATACCTATTTTTGGGGGATATTACAAATCCCACAAAAATAAAAATAAAACCTGAGCCTAGCACCTAGTTTTTATGTTACATGTCTGGCTACACTGCACCTTACGGGTATGTAAAAACACCTCTTAAGCTAAGGCCACAGAATAATTTGTGATTCACATATGCCAAACACAACACAAAATACGGCTTTTCAGCAATCCAAGTTTGTATTGACTTTATTGCTTTGGCTTCGATAGCAATTACAAGCTTTATCTGTAATATCCTGTTGTTCAAAACGCTCTGCCTGTCTTATAGCATCTATGTTAGTTGTTAACTCAACTTTAACCAGATGCATTTTGGATTACAGGCGGCATTGTTCGGACATCACATTAAGGCTTCCATTCCTTGCTATAAAAACCAATTATAAATTTTTTGGATTTTACCAATTCACCTTGGCTTATATTCTCCAAAAATTCATCTTCGATACTTCACAACACATGCCACCGCATGATTGCGCATATCAACAACTATTGTATAACTTCGATGATTTTTGTCAAGTAAAAACCATGTACCAAGTGTTTTAATAACAAAATCAAGTTGGATTTTGATGTGGCATCATAAAGGTGCTATACTATCCCAAAGCGTAACAAAAACTTCATGAAATGAGTGGTGCAGATGCAAAAAGCAAAATATGTACGGCCGGTACAAGTACCGGTTCACGAAGTAGATGGCACACACAGGGCATTTGGCGCACGCGAGGGGCGCAGCCACGCAGGGGTAGATTTTGTACCGCTGCTTAACCTGGAACAAGGACTTACGGACTTCCCCATGGTGTACGCCGTTGCAGATGGTGTGGTTACCAGATATGCAGAATTTTACCGCGGAACATATGCACTGGAAGTTTTAAACGATGATGGCAGAATTGTTAGATATTGCGAACTTTTTGCCGCAGACGGCGTGGTAGTGGGAAGCCGAATTACCCAGGGGCAGGTCATTGCACGAATGGGGCTTATGGAGGGCATTGGCGAGGTGATGCTGCATTTGGAATATTACTTGGGTAATGCCGAAGGTAGCCTTACGAATGTGGATAACAAAGGTAATGGCAAGCGGTACGATTATGTAACGCCAAAGGATTACAATCGCAGGTGGGATTTGTTAGACCCCACAGGGTTTTATTATTTGTAAATATGTAAAAATGCTGCATACCAAAATGGTAGGCAGCATTTTTTATTGGTAAAATTTCACGAACAAACGAACGATTGCAAAGTCAAAAGTGTACAATATAAGACTGCTATCATGTGTTTTTAACGATGGATGAATCGTGAAAATAAACAAAAAGCTAGGGAATTATTTATTGAAACCTTTTCACCATCAAGTGCGACTTCCTGGCAGCATCATAAGCCTTGGGTTCGTCAATAAACCCAAACTTTTCGTATAAAGCCTTTGCTGCTATATTATCTTCAAAAGCGCTAAGGATTATTGCCTTATAACCATCTTGTTTTAGCTCTTCCTCCATCGCTTTAAGTGCTTGTAGGCCATAACCCTTCCCACGATACGCCGCATAAATAATAAAATCAGCAATTGCCGCAACATATTCTTGTGCTTTCAAAACAAGAAGACCGCCGATTACATCGTCTTTATTATTCAAAATGGAATAAAAACGAGTATCGTCGGGCGTGCTAAATCCCTGAGGGAACACCTTATCAAAGTCTTCCTGTGCCCGCTGCAATGCATCGTCAACTTCGCTATAACCCACGCGGATTAAATCCTCCGCATACCTTTTCAAAGTTCCTTCACAAAACATATTATATTCTGATTCATTCATTTTACTAAAATATACTGGTTTGATTGACATGACAACCTCCACTGAATAAATTGCTGCGCCTACCGCACAACCACAGTCACATTTTTATACCTTGCGTCTACACTACCGCGTACCACAAACGGCTCTTCACAGGTGGTATACACCGTTATGTTAAACCGCCGCCCGGGTACGTACACAATATAAATACTTGCAATACCCGACGCAAACTCATTTGCGCCAAAAAGAAGGCGGCCATTGCCGCCGGGGGTAAACTCAAATATATAATCGTGCAAAATGCCTTGCGGGTTGCGCTCTGTAAGCGTAAGCCGACGCAATACGTTAGCATTATTTGTTTCCAGCACTATGTTGTTGGACATTTGAATGTTCATAACCAGTGCGTCCATTGCAGCGCGGGCGTTTTCTACCGCGCTTTGTCGCGTAAGTAACCGCACAGACGCGTTGGATGTGTGCTGCCATAGCAGGAATATCCCAATGGACAGCACCATCCAAACAGCAAGAGCAATTGCGAGTTCCAGCAACGTAAAACCTTTTCGGTGTTTCACAATTGTTTTATGGATATAATTCTGCAAGTTTGCCAGCCACTGCGCCAGTTGCAGAATTTAACTGGCAGAACAATTCCTCAATTTTTTGGCCTAATCCAACGTCATACAAATCTACACCAAACGTTTCTGCATGGGAAAGTATTGGTTTCAAGTCTACAATTGCGCCAAAAGGCAAACTATCCAGCGCAGTAAACACCTGCGGCAAGCGCGGGTCTGGGCTAAGTTCCATTTTTGCGCCGTTATCTGCAATGCCTGTGCGGTAACGCAACCATAGTGCAATAAACAGCGGAATGCCTTCCAAATTTGCAATCGGCAAGTTTTCTTTTTTGCGCTCTTGCAGGGTAACGCCAAAACGCACCGGTACTTTTTGCGATGTGTCACAGGCAATCCTAGCAGGGGCATCGGGGATAAACGGATTTGGGAAACGCTCTGTCAACACCTCGCTTAAGAAAGCCTTAGGGTCGATAATACCCGGGTTTACAACAGTCGGAAGGGCTTCGCTGGCCACTTGGTTAAGCAATTTTACCAAATGGGGGTTCTTCATACACGCCGCGATTGTAGGCAAACCCAACAACATTCCTGACACCGCAAGCACGGTATGCAACGGGTTTAGGCACGCGCACACTTTCATTTGGTCCATTTTGCGCACGGTTTCCCTATCAGTCATATACACGCCGGCTTTTTCCAGCGGGGGACGACCGTTGGGGAAGTTGTCCTCGATGATTAAATATTCTGCCGATTCTGCGTTTACAAACGACGCAACAAATGTATTTTTGGGTGTCTGGCTGATTTCTGTTGCGGTAAAACCGTCAGCTTCCAGCATTTTTGCAACTTCTTCTGACGGGCGCGGGGTTATTTTGTCAACCATTGTCCATGGATACGACATGGTTTTTGCGTACGCTACAAACTCCGCGGGAACTTGCCCGTTTGCAAGCCACGCGCCTGCAACCGCAAGCACTGCCGCTTCCAGTTTTGTGCCGTTTTCGGCAAAGTTGTCCATGCTTACAAGGGCAAGCGGCTTGCCACCAGCTTGAAAACGGGCAAAAAGCCCCGCCGCCACTTGCTCTATAGCCGTTATTGCCACTGCAGGGCTGGCGCACACTTTTTGCGGGTCAACAGAGTAGCCCTTTTCAGTAATTGTGAAACTGACCATTTGTAAGCTTGGTTGCGCGATTACTTGCGAAAGCGCAGTATTGTCGCAGCAGAAAGCGTCCGCAATACTGGCAATTACGCGCTTACTGGCAGAGCCGTCCGCAAATAGCGTAACGGCAAGGGTTAAGTTGTCGTATGGCGCAAAGGCCTGTGGCACGATATTCTCGTCAAATGCTTCATATACAATGATGCCTGTGTCGGTATAGTTATTGTCCAGCAGGTTTTGTTGCGCACCCGCCATAAGCATGCGGAAGATATTACCTGCGCCCATGTGCAACCAAGTTGGCGCGGCTTTTGTGCGGGATACCATTGTTGGTACATCGAATTTGGGCAGTGTATATTGTTCCGGGAAATCTTTTAGGTTCATATGGTTTCTCCTTTGAAATTTATTTTGTTCCGCGTTCCATTGCCTCCCACAGTCCAAACAAGTACGTCGCACCCAGTGCGCGGTCGTACAGTCCATAACCCGGGCGGCCTTTTTTTGTGGTTTCGTCCCAAATCATACGGCCGTGGTCTGGGCGAATCCAGCCTTTAAAGCCTACATCGTGGAATGCTTTCATTATTGCGTACATATCCAACGAACCGTACGAAGTCGGATGCGCAGACTCATAAAAATCCGTGTCATTCTCGAACCGCAAGTTGCGCACATGTGCAAAGTGAATGCGTCCTTCACCGCCAAATTCGCGCACCATCGCAGGGATATCTGCACCTTTGCGTGCGCCAAGCGAACCTGTACAAAGGGTTACGCCATTGTGCTTGCTTGGGTTAAGATCTAAGTAACGGCGGATATTGTCGCGGCTAATGATTAGCTTTGGTAGACCAAAAATAGGTTGTGGCGGGTCGTCCGGGTGGACAGCCATTTTTATGTCCAATTTCTCGGCATGGGGAATAATGGCGTCAAGGAAATATTTCATGTTTGCGTAAAATGTTTCGGGCGTCATGCCTTCATATGCGGCAAGTGCTTCGTTGATTTTTTTCATGCGCTCGGGTTCCCAGCCTGGCATTTCATATGCGTCAGATTCTTTTGCATAGCGGTCTGCCAATGCCTCTGGCGAAATATTAGCAATAAATTCTGCCTGGTAGCGCATGGTGTTAGAACCGTCTGGCAGGTCGTAATACAAGTGGCTGCGCGCCCAGTCGATAACCGGCATCATGTTGTAGCAGATGCATTTTATGCCGTATTTTGCAAGGCGTTCCATCGTAATAATATAGTTTTCAATTTTTTCGTCCCTGCCCGGTGCGCCAAGCTTAATATCCTCGTGGATATTTACACTTTCAATCACTTCTACTGCTAAACCTGTGGCGGTTACCGCATCTTTCATAGCTTTAATGCGCTCTTCTGGCCAAGCCACACCTGCAGGCATGTCCAAAAGGCTTGTAACCACGCCGCTCATACCCGGGATTTGCCTAATCTCACGTAGGCTAATAGGGTCTTGCCCTTCGCCAAACCACCTAAATGTCATTTTCATTGCCAGTTCTCCTTTGGAAATTTAAATTTATGTTTTGTTTGCGATAAACCCAAATGCCGCGCCACACAAGCCGCCAACAATATGCGTAAGATACGCGATATTGTTATCCAGCGTAGCTGCAGACACCACCTCACGCCCGATAAAAATGGCAATAACCAAGATTAGCGTCAGCGGAATGCGTCCACGTTGCATGTTTGCAAACGAACTTAACAAAATGAGCATAAAAACAATGCCGCTTGCGCCAAGCTTAACATTGCTCGACACCGCAACATGCAACACGCCAGTAACCAATGCCGTTACAAGCATCATTATAACAAGCCACTTGCCGCCATATTTTTCTTCCAGCATTGGCCCAATAAGCAAAATTAACATAAAGTTGCCCAAGTAATGCGACATGTCGGCATGACCCAACGCGTGCCCAAAAAAGCGCAGGTACATCAGCGGGTCGGTAAGCGGCGCACGATAAACAGAGAACAACAACCAATTGCTACGGTCGTTTGTTAAATGCGCCAACCCAAGCACCAGCAACGACAAAAGCGCGAATGAAAGTATCACGGGCGCATTGTAATGTATCCGTTTTAGTGGGTTCATAGGCTCTCCTTACTCGAACAGGGTCAATTGCTCGGTAGTTGGCGGCGCGTCCAACCCCATATGGCTGTAGCCAAGGCGCGTTACCACACGCCCCCGTGGTGTGCGCTGGATAAAACCAAGCTGCAAAAGATATGGCTCTGCCACGTCTTCCAGCGTTCCGGCTTCTTCGTCTATACTGGCGGCAAGCGTGTCTAGCCCCACAGGACCGCCGTCAAATTTTTCTATTATTGCACGCAATATTTTCTTGTCTACTGTGTCTAGCCCAACGGGGTCAATTTCCAGCTTGTCCAACGACAGCATTGACACTTCGCCCGTAATAACGCCGTCAAATTGCACCTGTGCAAAATCCCGCACGCGTTTAAGCAAGCGGTTGGCAATACGCGGCGTGCCGCGTGCGCGGCGTGCAATTTCTTCCGCGCCTTGAGGCTCTATACCAACGTCTAGCACAGAGGCCGAGCGGGTTACAATCGCCGTTAAATCTTGCACGCTGTACGGCTCTAGGTGATGTACCATGCCAAAACGGTCGCGCAGGGGGGCAGTCAAAAGTCCAATGCGCGTAGTTGCACCCACCAGTGTAAAACGTGGCAAATCCAAGCGGATACTTTTTGCGCCAGGGCCTTTGCCAATGACAATATCCAGCACAAAATCCTCCATTGCGGAATATAAAATTTCTTCCACATTGCGGCTTAGGCGGTGGATTTCGTCTATAAAAAGGAAGTCGCCCTCGTTAAGGTCGTTTAAAATTGCCGCCATGTCGCCGGGGCGTTCTATTGCTGGACCGGCAGTTATTTTTAGTTTAGCACCCATTGCCGATGCAATAATTGCAGACAACGTAGTCTTGCCCAAACCCGGCTGCCCGTATAACAACACATGGTCAAGCGTTTCGCCCCTGCCAAGCGCGGCGGCAACAAATACTTGCATATTTTCCTTCACTTTTGCCTGCCCAATATATTCGTCAAAGTTTAATGGGCGCAGCTGTAATTCTATTTCTTCGTCCTCTTCGCGGTTAAAACCTGTGGTATTTAAACGTTGTTCGTCCATTGTATGCCTACCTAGCTAGTTTTTTTAATGCAAGGCGAATGATAGTATTCACGTCCATGCCGTCTTCTGTTACTTCCAGTACGGCTTGCATAGCCTCTGTTCTGCCGTACCCAAGTGCCAAAAGTGCATCCATTGCGTCCTGTTTTTCGCCCACAGGCCCGGAAACTTGCCTAGCTGCCATGCCGCCTGTTTCTTCCCAAGCATTGCTGGTTTTAATTTTATCCCTTAATTCCAGCAAAAGACGCTGCGCCACTTTTTTGCCAACGCCGGGGGCCTTGCTTAAAAGCGCGGCATCGTCTGCCACAATTGCCATAATAATTTCCTGCGGCGACAATACGCCCAACACACCAGACGCAACCTTTGGCCCAATACCCGACACAGAAATAAGAAGCATAAACATACGTACCTCTTCCTGGGTGAGGAAACCATGCAGCGACTGTCCACTTTCTGTGGTCTGTAAATATGTGAATAGTTGCACCATGCTGCCCCTTGCAGGTAACCGCCCAAGGGTAGACGGCGAAACATTTACCAAGTATCCAACACCTTTTACATCTACAACTGCCGCGTTGTCACCTACATATGCCAATTCGCCTTTTACATACGCTATCATTTGTTTGCCACCGTCCCGAAATTTTTATAATGTAAACGCAAGCGCAAATATAAGTATATAAAAAATAATCCCCAATGCCCACAATGCAGTGGCAACTATAGACAATATAAGCCCCGCGGTGGCTTTACCACCTTTATTACCCTGCTTTTTTGCCATTATGCCGCAAACAAGCCCCGGGATACTAAGGAACAAGCCACACATTACCAAGCCGATAATACCAAGTACCAGTGATGCGGTTGCCAGGCCATCTGCAGGTTCTTGCATGACTACGTGATGGTATGCGTGTGGCGGGTATGGTAGCGGCGGAGTGTGTGATGGCGGTGGCGGCACATTGTCGGGTCGTTCTTGTATAGATTTACCGCATTTGTCACAGAAGATAGCGTTTTGTTCCATTTCATTCATGCAATGCTTGCAGAACATGATAGCCCCCCTAAGTTTACGGCTTTACCGCCTTTGCGTCTGCCCAGGTGCGTTCTAAGTTATAATATTCGCGCGATGTTTTGTCAAAAAGGTGGACTACAACCGTGCCAAAGTCCAGCAAAGTCCAATTAGCAGAATTTACGCCCTCCCTGTGGTGCAATTGCAAGCCATGGGCTATAAGCGTTTCCTCTGCGGTGTCTGCCAGGGCGGCAAGTTGCGGTGTGCTACCCCCTGTTGCAATCATAAAAAAGTCTGCAATTGGGGTAAGTTCCTGCAGATCAAGAAGTAAGATATCTTGCGCAAATTTTGTGTCCAATGCCTTATACAACGCAAGTACAGCAGCGAGTTCTTTATTTTCTGTCATCGTATCCCTCTTTTAAAAATCGTATCGCGTTACGCGACCAGTTGTGTAATATTTTGCCTCTTGCCGCGTCCATGTCGCGCATGGCCTGCAACCCGACAACCAACGCCTTGTTTATGTCAGTATATGCGTGTGCGCGCATTTCTTGCAGGGGATGATAATCTTCGCGGTATGGTTCTATAAAATCGGCAAGTACAATAATTTTGTCCAATAGCGTCATGTTGCCATGCCCAAGAATATGGAAACGTATCGCTTGTAATATTTCTTCGTCTGTTACATAAAAATGCCGCCTTGCAGATTCTGCACCCAGTAACCCGTGCGCCAAATCTATGTGCGAATCTATAACTGGGTCGGTAGGTACTCCCCACACATCGCAAAGCATATGTTTTTTGTCCACACCGTATTCTTTGGTACAATCATGCAAAAGTGCCGCCCAGCGTGCCTTTTTGATATCCGCACCATAATGTTTGGCAAGCCGTTCTGCCTCTATTACCACGCCCAATGTGTGCTTAAAACGCTTGGGGGTTAGGCGGCTTTGCAACTGCGACTTTGCCCATTCAAAATGTGCTTGCCCAAGGTCTGGTATTGGGGTCTGATATAAGCCATGTGTGCGGATATAACCCGCCGCTTCTTTTGACACTATGGTGCCAACTGGTTCCCCTGCGGCAAAAGCCGCGCGCACCTGTGTGCTGGAAATTTCCATCAATGGATTTTGCAATATGTGAATAACTGCCCCATATTCGTCCTGTAATGCTGCCACTTGCGCATTTAGCTTGTCCGGGTTGTAACCAGGGCGCGGCACGGTTATGAATTGACACAGCTTTAATAAGTTTGGCGCGTCCTTCCAAGTAAGTATGTTTAGCAATGCATCTTGCCCAATAATAAACGAGATTACGCAACCCGGCGGGCAAAGCCCCCTTAACGCGTGTATCGTGTCAATTGTATAGCTTGCGCCTGTGCGGTCTATCTCCAGCCGTGTAACGTCAAAACCGGGTGTTTGGCAAATGGAGCGCAATATCATTTGGTAGCGGTGTTCGGCAGGCGTAATTGGCTTGTCCGGCTTGTGTGGCGGATTGCCAGCGGGTACAAACAGCACACGCTGGGGTTTAAATTGGTGCAAAACTGCTTCTGCAATAGCCAAGTGCCCATTGTGAATAGGGTCGAACGTGCCGCCAAAAACCGCAATGCTGCTGCACCGCTCCATATAGTCGGTATGGCTGCCCATGTACAAAACCTCCCACTTTTCTACCATAATACCACTTTGCACAAGTTTAAACCAGAAAAATTTTGACAAACGCGCGTTTGTCTATTATGCCTGTGCCAAATTTACAAACGTACGTTCGACTCGTGAAATTGCACAAAAAACTTAACCGCCACCGTGCCAAAAACATACAGAATAAGACTGATATCAGGTCTTTTTCACGACACAAAAACCGTGAAAACAAACAAAAGAACAAAAACCTCAATAACTTCTTGACATTTTACTATAAAGGTTTTAAACTTTATAAAGCTTGTGAACTTTAGGGGCGTAAACTATGGCAATGAATGCAGACATACTCTCGAGCTTGCAATACAAAAACCTTTTACTCGACTTTTATGGCGATTTGCTTACAGACAAGCAAAAGCACATTTATGCAATGTCTGTTGCAGAGGATTGCTCGTTTGCGGAAATTGGCAACGCATACGACATCACGCCGCAAGCCGTAGCAGATTCCATTAAACGCGCCAACAGGCAGTTAGAGAAATTTGAAGAAACTCTTGGTTTGGTGGCAATTTCCATAACACAACAGCAGGCTGTGGCAGACATAGAATCTGCACTAGCAGACCTAGACAGCCAAGACTGTGCCAGCAGAATAAGAAACATAGTAGAAAAACTTTTGTTATAAATGTGAGGTGACACTTATGGCATTTGAAAGTTTAGGAGAAAAGTTACAAGGCGTTTTTAAGAAACTACGCGGCAAGGGTAAACTTTCCGAAAAAGACGTTAAAGAGGCAATGCGCGAAGTTAGGCTGGCTTTGCTGGAGGCAGACGTTAGTTTCCGCGTTGTAAAAGATTTTATATCTGGCGTTACAGAAAAGGCTATTGGGCAAGAGGTTTTGGAAAGTCTTAACCCCGGTCAGCAAGTTATAAAATTTGTACACGAAGACCTTATCGCACTCATGGGGTCTACCCAAAGCCAGTTAACATTCGCGTCAAAGCCGCCAACGGTATACATGATGGTTGGTTTGCAGGGCGCGGGTAAAACTACCGGCGCAGGTAAGCTTGCGGGCATTTTGCGCAAGCAAGGTAAACGCCCGCTTTTAGTGGCGTGTGACATTTACCGCCCTGCGGCAATTAAACAATTGCAAATCTTGGGCAACACATACAGTATCCCTGTTTTTGAAATGGGTGACAAAGTGAGCCCGGTTACAATTGCGGAAAAAGCACTGGAACATGCTGCAGCTAACAGCAACGACGTTGTTATCATAGACACCGCCGGGCGGCTTCATATAGACGAAACATTAATGGAAGAATTACAGCAAATACGCACTGTTGCACGCCCGCAAGAAATTCTGCTGGTTGTGGATGCAATGACGGGACAAGACGCCGTTAATGTTGCGCAATCGTTTGACGAACAGCTTGGGCTAGACGGGATTATTGTTAGCAAGCTGGACAGTGATACCCGCGGTGGTGCGGTACTTTCGGTTAAGGCGATAACAGGCAAGCCTGTAAAATATGTAGGTTTGGGCGAAAAATTGGAAGACATGGAACCCTTCTACCCAGACCGCATGGCGTCACGCATACTGGGAATGGGCGACGTGCTAACGTTAATCGACAAGGCGCAGCAAGCTTTTGACGAAAAACAAGCTGCTGAAATGGAACAAAAAATGCGCAGCAACTCTTTCACATTAGAAGACTTCCTTACGCAAATGCAACAGATGAAGCAAATGGGGCCGCTAAAAGACCTGCTGGGCATGATGCCGGGCGTAAACCAAGCGGCACTGGCAGACGCTAATATAGACGAAAAAGCGATGGTACACACAGAGGCGATAATCCAGTCTATGACAAAAAAAGAACGCCTTGACCCAAGTATTATCAACGGCTCGCGCAAGCGGCGCATTGCTGCAGGCTGCGGGCGCACAATTCAAGACGTAAACCGCCTACTGAAACAATTTGAAGAAATGCGCAAGATGATGAAAGGTTTCATGAGTGGCGGCTTTAAAAAAGGCAAAAAAGGGAAGTTCCCCTTTTTCGGATAAAAATTTATATAACTAAGAAAGAGGTAATTAAAAATGGTAAAAATCCGCTTAAAAAGAATGGGCGCAAAAAAAGCCCCGTTCTATCGTATTGTAGTTGCCGACAGCCGTACACCACGCGGCGGCAAAACGCTTGACGAAATTGGCACATACGACCCAACAAAACAACCAACAGAAGTGCGTGTCGATGTGGAAGCTGCCAACGCATGGATTGCTAAGGGTGCACAACCAACAGACACCGTGCGTGCGTTGCTTAAAAAAGCAAACGCGTAGGTGGTTGTATGAAGGAACTGCTAACCATACTGGCCAAAAATCTGGTCACTCAACCAGAACTTGTGGAAGTATTTGAGGAACACAAGGACGATGCCATTATCCTTCGTCTAAAAGTTGGCGACAATGACATGGGCAAGGTTATTGGCAAGCAGGGGCGTATAGCGCGTGCAATCCGCACGGTTGTAAAAGCCGCAGCAATTAACGAGAGTGCGAAAGTGACTGTGGAAATAAGTTAAATAAAAAAACGGCGCAAGCCGTTTTTTTATTTTCACCCATACCCCTCTGCCTGCGCTACCCACATCTCCGCGTACTTACCTTTTTTCGCAAGTAGGCTTTCATGCGTGCCAATTTCCACTATCTTGCCGCCGTCCATTACCGCAATGCGGTCTGCAATGCGCGCAGAGCCAAGGCGGTGCGTAACCAATATCGCCATTTTGTTGCGGGCAAGTTCCGCGAATTTTTCGTATATTCGGGTTTCTTCCAGCGGGTCGATAGCGGCGGTTGGTTCGTCCAGGATAATAAAATCGTGGTGGCGGTATAACCCGCGCGCCATTGCAATGCGTTGCCACTGCCCACCAGAAAGTTCTACGCCGTCAAAGGCGCGGTCAAGGATTGTTTCCAGCCCCTGCGGAAATGTTCTTGCGTCTTTATGGTCTACATCTGCAAGTTCCATTGCGGGAATGGGGTCGTTGCCGCTTGCAAACGCGCCTATGCGTACGTTATCGCCAAGGTTGATTGCGTACCGCGCATAGTTTTGGAACACACCCGACATCCGCGCAAATAATGCCTTGTCTGTTGTTTGCGTACTGTCGCATCCTCCAATTGTTACCGTGCCGCCACTTGGTTTGTACAAGCCGCTTAACAGTTTTACCAGTGTGGTTTTACCGCTTCCGTTTTCACCCACAAGGGCAAGTTTTTCGCCATGGCGCAAGCTTATAGAAACGCCGTCTACGGCGTTTTTTTCTGCCTTTGGATAGGCAAATGTCAAGCCTACCGCATGGATTCCCTGCGGAAAATCAGGCTCAGTAGTTCCCTTGGCTTCAACTTGCACTTCCAGCACGTTTATGAAATTGTGGATTTTGCCAAGATTTTGGGCGAAATCGTATTTCAGCCGGTTAAAAATTTCTTCCGTTAAGCTAAACATCATACCAACCGAACCAAACACAGCGGCAAACGCCCCAACGGAAATATTACTCTGCACCAGCGAGCGGAATAGCAATGCCAAAATGCCCACCCAGCCAATTGCCTTTACGATATTTAACAGTAAACTAAGCGCACAATTTTTCTTATGAACTGTCCACTGCTTTTGCAAAAGCAAGTTAAATGTGTCGAAATACAGCCGCTTAAAAAAATAATACGCGCCAAAGATGCGGGTTTCTTTCATTTTATCTTTGGCAACCATACAATCTAGGTAGTGCCCATATTTGCGGCGTATTGGCGCGGTTTCTTCTTCCAAGTTGGCAAAAAGTTTTGCCTCAATTATTTGCCCCAGAATGACAGGCACAAAAACCAGCAGCAACGCAAGTAATAAAATAGGCTGCATGTTCCACAAAAACGCACCCATTACAACAAAGTACGCGCCGTAAAAAAATAATATATCGCTGGACGTACCGTACATGTACACTGCGCTGGACGCACCAGACCCAGCTTTTTCGATGTCGTCCAGGCGCTCTTTATCCTCGAATGTGTGGGCTGGATGCAGCTGTATTTTCCTATGCAAAATATCGTGTATACGCCCGCTTGCCTTTTGACCCATTATGTTGCTGCCCACAAAGTTATGCACGGCGTTTAGTATCTGTTGCACCAGCATCGTCCCTGTTACCATGGCTGCGGCAATATATACATACCGCAAGTACCCTTGCCCAATTGCTACATTTGCAAGCGCGTCGTAAAGGCGCTGGTTTATAGGCGCAACAAGCCCAAAGGCACTACCGTGTAAAACGGCAATAAACGCATATAGCAACGCAGTAAACGGAATGACGCGTATGACCATTGGAATGGTGTGGCGCATTGCCTTAAAAATGGATAGCTTTTGATCTCTTTTTTGATTCATATGTCACCGCCCCTACAAATACCAGCTTTGCTGGCTTTCAAACATTTCAGCATAAATGCCTTTTGCGGTCATCAACTCGTCGTGGCTGCCTTGCTCTGCCACTTTGCCATCTTCCAGTACAAATATGGTGTCTGCCAGTTTGGCAGAAGCCAGCCTGTGGCTAATAAATATTGTAGTAAATCCATCGCTCATGGATTCAAATTTTGCATACACTTTACTTTCTTCGATGGGGTCAAGCGCGCTGGTTGGTTCGTCCAAAATTTTTACAGGCGCAGTGCTAAGAATTGCACGTGCAAACGCAAGCCGTTGCCATTGCCCACCAGAAAGGTCGACACCATCGTCATGCGTCTTGCCGAGCAGGGTGTTTTTGCCGTCTTTAAGCTCCTTTGCCTTACCGTCGAAACCCGACATTTCCAGCGCATGGTCAACTTCCGCATCTGTTGCACCATGTATTTTGCCAACAAGCGCGTTCTCCGCAACGGTGATATCGTAACGGGCAAAATCTTGGAACAACACACAAAAGAAGCCTTTAATTTCGGACAGTGTCCATTGGCGTAGGCATTTGCCGTTTAACAAAATTTCGCCGGTGTAATCGTCGTACAGGCGGGTAATTATTTTTGTGATGGTGGTTTTTCCCGCGCCATTTACCCCAACAAATGAATAATGTTTGCCGCGTTCTAACCGCATGTTGAGATTGTTTAGTATCACTTTTTCCGTACCCGGGTAGGTAAAATTTACGTTTTTAAACTCAAGGCTTTCAAACTGCGGCGGTATTTCTATTGGAAGCGCGTCTGCGCCACCTGCCTCGCTAAGTGACAAGAATTTATTTACGTCCTTCAAATATTCCTTTTGGTGGGCAAATTGTTGGAAATGCCAAGGTAAGCTCCAACCAATTGCTTGCACGGCAGAAAACAACGCCCCCTGCAATGCGATAAACAACCCAACACTTAGACTGCCGTTTGCGACCGCTGGTGCCATAAGAAATAAGCTTGCAGCAGACAATAACCCTAAAATAATTGCAGAAGCCTTAGAACGCGCAAACCATATGGCATTTACCTTCAAGTTGTGAATGCGCCCCAATTCGTGATGATGTACATATTTTTTGCTGATATGTTCTGAATAGCCGAACATATTACGTTCGCAAGCCTCGTTTCGGGATTGCAAGATGTAACTTAAATTCCAAGACATACGCTGGTCGCGTGTGGCTTCCCTATTGGCTTGGTAATTTGCCTTACCACCCTTAGACGCAATAATAAATATCGGCACAGAAAGCACAATCAAAATAGCACCCGCTATCGGGGCGTTTACAAGCAAAATAACGGCATAGCTAACCGTCGTACCCACTATAGAAATAAAGCCGATTAAATTGCTAAGTACACGGCTAATTTCGCCGGAAGGGTCGCTCCATATGCGTCTGAGCAGATCTGCAATGTCTTTATTTTCTGTATGTTTGTACTCTAGGCGGGCGCGCTTTTCCAAAAAAATTTCCCGCAGGTACAACGCCCGCTTAATGCCTACGTTTTGCGCAAGCAAATCCAGCAATGGGCGCGTTATGTACCCATAAACAGAAAAAGCAGCCATGGCAACAAGCGGCAACACAATTGTACTTGCATCCTGCCCATCGCGCACAACTGCCAGTGCAGTGTTAATAAAATATGCGGTTATTAAGATATTAATGGGCGCAATTGCAATGCCTATAACCGTGTTTAAAATCCCTATGATTGTTGCAACAGGGGCAATACGAAACGGTAAAATTAATGAACCGCGGTAGGTAAATTTCATATTACACCCCGTTATAAACTTTTAACTTCTCAACTGCACCGTTTAGAATCACAACCTCGCCATGTTCTTGCAGTTGGCTAACTGCAAGCGGGTTTGGCGGCTGCTTTTGCCCAAACTCGCTAAGCTGCGCCATAAACTTGCCAATATTATGGGAAGTGTTGTTTTGTAGCATTAACATATATTTGCCGTCTAGCTTACATACATGACTTGCACCGCCGTAGCTGCTTGGCACATGCGCCGCCGCTTTTGCCATTATGTCAAAATTATCAAACGCGTACATAATATATCCGCTACCGGCTACCTTAGAGCGGTGCTGCTTTGGGCGGCGGTGCTGCGGATGTGGATGACGGTGCTGGTTGCCCCAATTTTGCGGGGGTACGGCATTGTACTGCTGGCCGTTGTGATTAAAACCATTTGGCATATGATTGGCAAATGACTGTGCAATACCACCCATCATACCCTGTATGTTTCCGTATTGGCCGGCGGTATCTGGGTTTAATTTTGTGACCAATACACTGAGTGAGTTGTCACTGGCAAACGATGCTTCAAACATGAGCGACCCGTTTGCACCAAAAAAGTCCGGGTCGGACTGGACATATGTCGTAATTTCTTGAAATAGCTGCCCGGCATTGGGGGATGCGTTGGTAACCATGTCTTGCACATTTATATTACGCGCCTGTAAATCGTCATTTGTGAATAGAAACCGTATTTGTGTGTTGCTTAATTTTTCTACTTGCATAGGTACCTCCCAAAAAATATGTATTCCAAATCTAAGACAATGTCAGTATAATAAAACAATTGAGCAATAGCAACCATATTCATTGATAAAATACGATTTGGCTTGCGGAAAGAGAGATTATTTTGCAGAAAATTACGAAATCACAAGTTTTAAAATTTTTAGGTGTCAACCTTGGGTGCTTTTTATTTGCGTTTGGTGTTGTGGTTTTCCGTAACCCAAATAACTTTGCATCCGGCGGAATGTCTGGGCTTTCGCTACTTATAAGCACGTTCTTCCCCGGGGCGCATGTGGGCGCAATTATGATGGTGCTTAATATTTTTGTGCTTGGGCTAGGTTATGCGTTTTTGGGTAAGAAAGCCAGTGTAGGTAGCGTGTATGGCACCTTTGCCCTTTCCGGCGCAGTATGGATTTTAGAAATTTTAATCCCACTGGACGCACCCCTTACAAACTCACAATTTATGGAGCTTATTTATAGCGTATTTTTGCCCGGGTTTGGCATGGCACTTGTTTTCCACTGCGGGGCAACCACGGGCGGTACAGATATTATTGCGCAAATTTTAAGCAAATATTTTAAGTGGAAAGTTGCATCTTCGCTTTTTATCACCGATATTTTAATTGCACTGGGCGCAGGTCTGCTTTTTGGCATAGAGGCCATGCTGTACTCTGTGTTGGGCGTTTTCCTACGTACGTTTTTGATGGACGCGGTGATGGAGAACCTAAAAACGCATAAAGTTGTGATTGTGATAAGCGAAAAAAGTGCCGAAATTCAAAAATTTATTACCACGGAAATAAACCGCAGCGCGACCATTCACAAAGCGTATGGCGCGTATAGCCTGCGCGAAACGGAAGTGATTACGACCGTAATGTCGCGGCGACAGGCAATTAGGTTACAGCAGTTTATAAAAACAATAGACCCTATGGCATTTGTGACCATTAGCAACTCTACCGAGATAATTGGGCAAGGGTTTGATAGATTTGGGTAGAGTTGCATGAATAAGTGTGCAGCCAAGGCAAAAAACATGTGCAAAAAAGACCTGATATCAGGTCTTTTTAATGATATGTGGTTCGTGAAAATAAACAAATCACTCCAAATCCAACGGCGGGAAAATGTTATACACGTGCGCCACAGGCGACCAGTCTGAAACATAGTAGCCATGCCCGAAGAACACCAGCGTGTCCAGGTTTTGCAGGTTTTGCAGCGGTGACAAGTCCGTTATTGGGTTTGGGCCTGTGCGACCGCTAATGTTTAGCCATTCCAGCGCGGTTAAACCTGACAGAGGGGTTAGGTCATGCACCATTGTGTCCGACATAATTAGGACTTGCAGTTCCGATAAGTTTGCCAGTGGAGTTATGTCGGTTAACTGTTGGTTGCTACCTATGTCAAGCCGAATTAACCTTGTTAGGTATGCCACAGCCGAAATATCGGTTTGTCTGCCCCAATTGAGACAAAGCGCACGCAGGTCGTAAAGGTAGCGTATTGGGCTTAAATCCTCGATAAAGTTCAAACCTATATACAGTGCCGCCAGGTTGGTTAACCCTTGCAGGGGCGTTATGTCGGCAATGTGGTTTCTGCCTATATCCAGATACAAAAGACCTGTAAGCCTAGCCAACGCCGATATATCCTCTATTGTGTTGCCAGCAACAGAAAGCCAAATTAAGTTTGTTAGCCCCGCAAGTTCAGAAATATCGCTAAGCCATTCGAAGCTTCTATGCCACTCGTCACGAATTGCATTAAACGACAAGTCAAGATTAATCAAATTGGTCATTTGCGGTATAACCGTTTGGGATAAATCCAATATAGAATTACCGCTTAAATCAAGATAAATCAATTGCGGAAAGTACCGAAGGGGCAACAAGTCCTCTTCGGTCAAGCTCATGTCTCTTAAAATGATGTGAGTCTCTGATGTGGCCACCTCCAAACCGCCTATGGTGACTGTGGCAGGCAACTCGTTAAGGTGCGCAAGTGTTGGGCGCGATGGTTCAGGACGCGCCTCGGTTTGCGGAGGGGCTGTGGGCTCGGGATAGCGGTAATCGTCAACTGTGTATTCATTGCCGTTACCACTGCCACGGCAGGCTACAAAGGCAAGAATTGCAAAAAGTGCAAATAATAGTGTTAAAAATTTTTTCATGGTAATAATTTCTCCTTTAATAATACCGCTTCTACACTAACTATTAAAAACGGCAACGCCTATAATGCAATATTTTTTTTGACCCAAATAAGACCGTCTAAATTAGGTTCCTTACCATTAATATATTCATAACCTAACTTATGATAAAAACCATGTGCCATAACACTCGAAGGAATACTTACAGTTTTTGCATCTATCGCTTTGACACGCATCTCAGCACTTTCAATAAGTAATCTACCGATACCTTTTCCTTGTTCCTCCGGCAAAACAAAAATCGTTAAAAATACATAATCATTTTCGCCACCATACATATTTTTATCAACCCTTAATGTTCCCACAACTACTTCATTATCAAGCGCAACGTAAATTTTACTTGTCTTAGAATACTCGGTTATCATTTCGGGGGTAAACCGCAATGAATCTTCTTGTGCTCTTTCAATCCCATAGTCCCTACTGTTCAGTTCAAGTAGGTTTCTAATAATGATATTTGATATATCAACTACATTTTTGAGTTAATCCTTGAAAAAGCCATTTAAATCAACGCTTTTTCATTCCTAACTCTTGCCACTGCCGCCTGTTTTGGTCGTTGTTTGGTCGTCATGTCATAGTCGAGTTTAACAACGTATACCGCAAGTCGCTGTAAGTTGTTACAAGTCAATCACATTTGCTATCGCTTCCATTGCACGTGTCTGTGCATTATTGAAAGCGTGTGAGTAAATAGCAAGTGTAGTTCCCGCCGTGCTGTGTCCTAATGCTGTTTGTACTGTTACCACATCAACACCGCTGTTAATTAATGCACTTGCGTTAAAGTGTCGGAACGAGTGAATTGACACTTTTCTTATGCCTGTACGTTTGGATAGTTGCCTTAGATAGATATATGGTGCGCTAGGTTTCATTGGGACACCATTCCAGCGAGTAAACAATCTATCACTATCTACCCATGAGCCGCCACAAATTTCTTTTTGCCTCTCTTGCCACTTCTTATACTCTTTTAATGTTTCCATTATATGAGTGGGAAGTTTTAAGCTTCGGCGACTTCCTTTTGTTTTCGGGGTGTCGGTGAAACATTCGCGCTTGGCTGAATCGTAGTAGTAAGTGCGAGTGACTGTTATTGTATCATTCTCAAAGTCGATATCTTTCCACTCGAAACCTAACAACTCACCACGCCGACAGCCAGTGTATGCCGCTAGTGTGAAAAATAACGCAAAGGGCTTGTATTTTTCGTTCTCGTTGCGCAATATTTCTAACAACTCCTTGACTTCCTCTACAGTGTAGAAATCCCGCTTTTTCTCTTGTGCTATTGGGTAATCAACACTTGCACAGGGATTATAAATCAGTAATCGTTTTCTTATCGCGTAACTGAAAACATCGGATACAAGGCGTACATAGCCTTTGATAGTTTCAGCAGCTAACCCCTCAGCGACAAGAGAACGCACCAAGCGTTGTATATCCAGTGGTGTTATCTTGTCAATTCGGATATGTCCAAGTTTGGCATATATCCTCTTTTCTTTGCGGTGATATGAGGTAATAGTATTACGTTTGAGTGTTAGTTCTACATAATCTTTGAACCACTCACGAGCAAAAGTTTCAAATTTTGTCGCGGTTATACTTTGCCCCTGTTTGCATTGTTCTTCAAACAATACAGCCTGCCTTGCAACTTCTTTGTCAATTTGTTTTTCACTCATTCCCGGTTGTGGCTTATAAGTCATAGATTGCATGACTTGTTTTCCATTCACATCGTAGCCACACGATGCTCTTATACGATACGAGTCTCCTCGTTTGGTTATGGTTGCCATTTTCAAATCCTCCTAAATAAGAAAATGACGCATTTCCACAATTATTGTCCCATATGCAAGGCAATAAATCAATGGAGGTGCGTCAGTGCGTGACTTATGTAGTTTAAAAGCAAAACTAGCTTATGTAATTTCACCAAAATATTTTAGTAATTCACGTTCGGATATCATGTATTTATTACCGAACTTATGGTATTTAATATCACCGTTTATGCACAACATTCGTATTCTATATTCCGTCAAACCGTCGATAAGTTTAGCGGCTTCCTTGAGCGTCAAAAGGCGCGGTTTTTTATGTATTTCTTTTGGGATCAAATTTAACTCTTCCAAAATCATTACCCCTTAATTAACTGATAATATAAAATATTCGGTTAATTATTGATAAGTTACAAATGATATTGTCCAAAATAGAGTAACAAAAAATGCCCTTTATATAACTACATCAAAGGGCATTTTTTTAATTCATTAGCGAGCTTATAAAAAGCGGATTTTTTAAGGTTTAGCTTGTGCATAGCTTCATGCAAACTAATAACCCCATTTTGCCAAGCCTGCACAATACATAATTCTTTGTCAGAACGCACAATCTTAGGTCTACCTAAAACCTTGCCCTTTTCTTTGGCAATGGTGATACCAGCTTTTTGCCTTGTCTTGATATTGTGCCATTCTTGTTCAGCTTGGAATGCAAGAGATAGTAACGTCATGTCTTGCAGGTATTTTTCCATAAGGTTTTTTGGTTTTATATCGGTATTAAGAATATGCGCGTCTAAAACTTTTATAATTACATTTAACTCTTTGGTAAGTTTGCGCCACTCGTCAATAATGCCGTCGTAATCACGACCAAGCCTATCAATGCTGCAAATATATAAAATATCGCCAGCCTTGATAACCTCCAAAAGTTTTAGATATTTTGCGCGGTTAAAATCTTTACCGCTTTTCTTTTCGATCAAAATATTCTGCTTACAAACACCAAGTTTTAAAAATTCCTTAACCTGCCTTGCTTCGTTTTGTCCTTTGCTGGATACGCGCCCGTAGGCATAAATTTGCTGCATAAAATCAAACTCCAATCTCCGCAAAAAGTGTGCATTTCGTGGAGATTGATTACATATTAACATACTCAATTTTTACTGTCAATTATGGCAGTTTTTTGGTTGCAATCGCTCT
>Ga0123352_10000270_pt1 | contig 62021 bp, 63 predicted proteins | sample TergutLab28metaG_FD_89700 | JGI IMG/M metagenome (GOLD analysis project Ga0123352, IMG submission 89700) | Labiotermes labralis P1 segment gut microbial communities from Petit-Saut dam, French Guiana - Lab288 P1 | ecosystem: Host-associated > Arthropoda: Insects > Digestive system > Gut ... | reverse complement strand
TCAATTGGGAGTACTTGTTTGAAGTGTGGGGAGATGTTTGAAAAGAGAAGTGTAGGGTCATGATGACGGACACTACACTTCTCTTTGTCTGTCGGATTTTACGTTTAGGCTTAGTGCTTATCCTGCATCGATTATCGCCTGTAGTCTCGCCTCTAATTCACGCTGGCTTTCCGATAGGAAGTACATAAATTCCAGCTCTCCCGATAAGGCTCTGATATCATAGTCGCTTCTAGTCTCTTGAATCGTCTCCAATCGCTCCAAAAATTCTTGATTCAATCTGAGCCTGTCTTCAAAAAGTGCATGAAACGCATCTGCTTCTTCTGCATTAATAGTCGGCCATTTCCCGGTCTGATTCCAGTAAATAAAATCGCCAATGACAAGCATAGACATTTCTGTACTCTCAATCAAATGTGCAATGTCTCGATACATAAATGCATCATATAGCTCCCAACCAAAGGTCTGGAAAAAATTTGCCCATTCATGTGTCAGGTCGCGCCTTGCCGCGTCAATCTCTTCAAGACTGAACTCTCCACGCCCTGCGTCTGTTTCCGCCTGTGCCTCATCCAGCACATATCCTTGCTCAATGAGAAGATCAAAAGCGGCGTGCATGGCTTCATCTTGCAGTTGAGCTGCAATTTCTTCTGGCTGTAGGATTTCTTCCGGGGCATTTGAAAGTGCAAGAGCTGTGATTCCTGCCAAAAGCAACGCTACCATAAGGAAAGTTATTATTCTTTTACGCATCTGTATGTTCCTCCTTTTCGTGTTACCAAGTTGTTACTGCATTCATGCGGATTATAATGAACCAGATTATATCTTGATTTGATGTATTAATCATATTTCTAGCTACTTCTCTTAAATTTCTCCAGCCATCCGCTGAATTTTGCGCCATACTAACCCTACCATTTGCATCGTCCAGAGATTTTCTGTGAACTATAGCGGAGTGAAAGGTTTCCCATGTGCCAGCATTGCTAGTAGGATGTGGCACACTTGTCCGCATGAACTGTACTACATCTCCAGCACCAATATTATTGAAAAGATCATTCCATCCGCGATCCGTATTGGAGGTTTGACCCCCAATACGTGTTGTTATGTCTGTAGGTCGATATACTCTCATTTGAAGGGAACGTCGAAAGCCTTGCTCGTTATTATCTGCAAAATGTCTCCGGAAATAACTTGCAGTGGTCCAAGAAGATGTACGTCCCCAGCCCCAACCACCTGAAAAATAGTACCAATGATTTTGAGTAGGACTTGTTACTCGTGTAGTAAAGGAAATCCCACCTGCTGCCAAGGCCTGTGAAACAAAATTTGTGCAATTGCCGCCTATTCCATCAAAATTAGAAAACGCTGGATTCCTTGTAGTTACCCATCGCGCTGCATAATCGCGTGCTGCAATTCTGTTGAAATTAGGGTGTCCATTGTTATAATTTCTAACCAAATGTGCCCCAGAAGCCTGAGCTGTTACAGGTAAAAATGCCCCGAATAGCAAGGATACACACAAAGCGACAACGCCTGCCTTTTTGAGAAACTGAAATACTCTGGTTTTCCTCATTATTTTCTCCTTAGTAGTTTATATTTTTCAGGTGGCCACCTAAAATTCAAACTCAGCAGAGAACAAAAAGCCCTGCGTTGCGTGGGAAGCCGGGAACAGTGGCTTGAACCGAAAACGCAGGGCAGGACTTGCTTCTTTATTATACCACTTGCATGGCTGAATGACAACTCTTCTTGCTACGTATCATATCACAGCAATCCATCTCAGGTCAATTGGGAGCATTGTAGAAATACGTCAATTTAATTTGGTTGATTTGTGAGAAAAAAAGATTGATTTTGATATTATTTTGTTTCATTGTTATAATTCAATTGCGCTTTCCGCTTTTCACATCCTATCCTTTCGCCTTACACAAAAACCCTCCACAATCGTGGAGGGTTTTCTCATATCACAACTCTTACGCCAAAGCCGCTTTCGCCTTGTCACACAGGGCGGTGAACGCCGCTGGGTCGTGGATTGCGGTCTCGGAGAGCATTTTGCGGTTCATTTCGATGCCTGATTTTTTCAAACCGTTCATGAAGCGAGAATAGTTCATGCCGTTTTGCTTACATGCCGCTGAGATTCTGGTGATCCAGAGTCTTCTGAAGTCGCGCTTTTTGCGCTTTCTGCCGATGTATGCGTATTGCAGGGATTTCATCACCTGCTGTTTTGCCATTTTAAAATGCTTGCTCTTTGCGCCCCAATAGCCCTTGGCTAGTTTTAGGGTTTTTCTTCTTCTCGCGCGGGTTGCCGCTACGTTTTTTACTCTTGCCATAACTCTAGTAACCTCCTACTCTATGGTATCTCTTATTTGTAAGGAATCATGCGCTTGATCGCCGCTTCGTTTGTCACGTCGGCATAGGCGCCTTTGCGGAGGTTTCTCTTGCGCTTTTGGCTCTTCTTGGTCAAGATGTGGCTTGTGAAAGCATGGGAACGCTTTACTTTGCCGTTCTTGGTGAGACGAAATCTCTTTTTTGCTCCGCTATGCGTTTTGATTTTTACCTTTGGCATACTCGTGGATCTCCCTTCCGTGGTGTCATTATTCTGCGGCAGGCGCAACCTCTGCTGCTGGTTCCGCTTTGGACTCCGGCTCCGGTGCAGATGCGGGCGCTTCCGCTTTTTCTTTCTTTGCTTTGTCCGGCTTTTGCGCTTTTGGAGATAGGAACATGGACATGTGCCGCCCTTCTAGCTTGGGGTTTTTGTCCATGATTGCGATCTCTTCACAAGCCTCGGCGTAGCGTTTCAGGATGTTCGCGCCGATGTCTGTGTGCGCCATTTGACGACCTCTAAATCGGATTGTCACTTTGAGGCGGTTGCCTTCGTTGAGGAATTTTTGACCATTCCGCAGTTTTACGTTGAAATCGTTGGTGTCGATCACCGGAGACATGCGAATCTCTTTGATTTCAACCACATGTTGGTTCTTTTTGGCTTCTTTCTCTTTCTTATTCTGCTCAAACTTGAACTTGCCGTAGTCCATGATCTTACAGACCGGCGGTTTCGCACCGGGTGAGATTTTCACCAAATCGAGGTCATTGTCATACGCGATATTCAGCGCCGCTTCCGCGCTCATGATGCCGAGCTGCTCGCCGTCTTCACCGATCAGACGAATCTCTGGATCACGAATATCTTCGTTGAGTTGCGTCGTTTGTTTGCTAATCCCCTACACCTCCGTCTATGATTTTCCGTCGTCAAATACAAAAACGCGAATGCACATGGCACCCGCGTTAGAAATCTACTGGGGAGCAGACAGATTGTCTGTTATCAGTTCTCTCTTAACCAGAACGCACCATGCGTGGCCTGGTGAGGACGGGGATGCCGTACCTGCTTCCTTTTGCTTGAGTAGTATAGCATGAGGGGGCAAGAGTTGTCAAGGATTTTGTTGGCTCTGTTTTTCCCTCTCCTCAATCACAAACTTTGCAAAATTTTCGGCACTCCATTCGGTCGAGCCTTTCACTTGAGACACATTCAGCCAAAAGCAAGCAGGGACTTCGCCTAGCTTCAAATTCTTCTCTATACAAGGGTCACAGCCCGCATTGTGATTATTGGGGTGTTCGGGACACGCAAGAACATGACAGGTGCAAAAATGCTTTTTCATCGTGGGAATCTCCTATATCCAATTTGGTAAACCAATGACTTTATGTTGTCGGCAAAAGGGCTGCAAGGGAAGATCTCACCCCTACAAGCGTACTCCTGATATTGTGTAGGGGCGGCATTCTGCCGCCCGCGGTTTATTGTTTTGTTGGTGATAAGGGCACGGGCGGGAAAATCCCGCCCCTACGGGCTAAATCGCGAAGTTCCCATCACGGAACACCGCAATCTCCTGCCCATCCTCAGTCGTGCCGGTAATGGACATATCCGCTGTGCCGATCATGAAGTCTACGTGTACCAGAGAATCGTTCATGCCGCGGGCTTTGAGTTCTTCCTCGGTGCGCTCCGCCGCGTCGCAGAACTTTGGGTATGCTTTGCCGAACGCCAGATGGCAGGATGCGTTTTCGTCGAAGAGGGTGTTGTAGAACAAGATGCCCATCTCGGAGATGGGGGACGCGTGTGGTACAAGGGCAATCTCACCCAGATAGCGGGCGCCCTCGTCGATGTCCAGCTCTTTTTCCAAGTGTTCCTGTCCGCTTGAAGCCTCTGCTTTTACGATTTTCCCTTGTTCAAAGATAAACTTGATGTTCTCGATCAGATTTCCGTTTAAGGAGAGGGGCATACTCGAATAGACCACGCCCTCAGTGCCATATCTGTCCGGCAGGACGAAAATTTCCTCCGTCGGGATGTTTGCCACAAAGGCTTGCCCTGTCTTGGCTTCCTCTCCGCAAGCGACCCATTGATGTTCTTCCGGAAGCTTGAGCGTCACATCCGTGCCGAGACTATTTTGGAAGCGGAGTGTTTGGAAGCGGTAACTATTGAGCGTCTCCGCACGTTTTGACATGGTTGCGACTTTCTCTCGCCAGATTGCAACCGGATCGCCTTCTCCTACGTGGACACACTTGAGAATCGCCTCCCACAGGCGTTCAACTGCCGCTTGCGAGTCAAGATCTGGGAACACTTTTTTCGCCCAGGCTTCTCCGGGGATGGCGGCGATTGTCCAAGGGAAGTCGTTTGCCATCTGCTTGTTTTGGTATGCCTTGGTGGCGGTGGAGGTGGCAATGTTTGCCCGTTGGATGCGGTTTGGTTCCACGCCTAAGAGTAATTCCGGATCGGATGCGGTGATGTGGATGATGGCGCTCCCGCGCTCGGCATATTCATTGTAGAACTCCGGCACCCAGCGGGGGACTTCATCGAAGACGGCATCGTCGGCGCGGAGATAGTGCATTCGCTTGAGGGTATCGTCATAGAAGCGAGTGACAACCTCGCGGGCTCCTGCGTCATATGCCGCTTCCGCCACAAGGCGGGCGAAATAGGCGGAGTCTGTGGAGCTGGACATGACCACGGTTTGACCGGCTTGTACATTTGCGCCGATCTCGGCGATCAGGCGGGCATAGTCTTTCAGATGTTGTTGCATGGGGGTACTCCTTTTTTATAGTTTTGCCAGATTTGCGGGGTTTTAGCAGGGGTCATAGGCTCCTTTTCCAAAGGAGCTACCACAGGCATTCCTTCCGCCAACCAATCGGTCTGCGGCTTCGCCTTGCCCTCTTGGGGTGTCAGCTATGTCAGCGAAGCTGACTGAGGATTGCCCTTTGTGAGCTTGCCGAGACTCAAATTTTCCATCAGACTTCGCCTGCCGCCTCCTTTACAAAAGAAGGCTTTGGTCTCTACTCCTACACATAATTGATTATAAATTCTCTGCAATATCTACATCACAAAGACCGCAAATACCCCTCCAGAATCAAACTCGCCGCCACAGCATCCAGCACTTGCTTTTTTTTCTTTCCGCGCTTTCCGGCGCTCATTAGAATATTGTCCGCCTCTGCCGTTGTGCGGCGCTCGTCCCAGAGGTTGACAGGGAGTTCCATCAATTCTTCCAGCTTTTCTTTGAACTGTTCGCTCTTTTCTGCTCTCGGCCCAAGGGTACCATCCATGTTGCGAGGATACCCTAAAACGATTTGCCCTACAGCTCTGGCGGCGGCCTCCTCTGTGATCTGCTGTGCCAAACGGTCACGGTCGCGCTGGGTGATAATCCAGGCTTCACCTGTTAGGGACCCTGTCGGGTCTGATACGGCGAGACCGGTGCGGACATCACCTAAATCTATGGCTAGGATTCTCATGGAAGTCCCTCCTTTTTCCTCTCTACCTTACCTGATCTAAGACATGCCGTCAAGTCGATTGAATTTTTGCGCAATCTGGGGTATAATTTCCCTATCTATTGTGAGGTGCGCATATATGGACAATAATTTACAAAGCTATTTGGAAACATTCCGCTTTAAGCGGGTGACTGTGATCGGCGTTGGTGTGAGTAATACACCGCTCATTCGTCTGCTTGCGGGTGCAGGTGCTGAGGTCACTGCTTGTGATAAAATGAACCGAGAAGACTTGGGTGTTCTTGCGGACGAGTTTGAATCTCTCGGTGTGAAGCTCCGGCTTGGGCAGAATTATTTGGAGGGGCTGGATGACACGGACTTTGTGTTCCGCTCTCCTGGGATTCGTCCGGATGTGCCGGAAATCAGTGATCTTGTCTGCCGTGGTGCTGTGCTGACTAGTGAGATGGAAGCTTTTCTTTCTCTCTGCCCTTGCCCCATCATTGGTGTCACAGGGAGTGATGGGAAGACCACAACGACAACAATCATTGCAAGACTCCTGGAAGAGGCGGGGCATACCGTCTGGCTTGGCGGCAACATTGGCCGCCCGCTTTTGGGCGAGGTGCCACAGATGAAGCCGACTGATATCTGTGCCTTAGAACTGAGTTCTTTCCAACTGATGACAGCAAAGACCAGTCCGCAGATTGCAGTTGTGACAAACATGTTCCCCAACCACTTAGACGTGCACAAGGACATGGATGAGTATATCGCGGCAAAGGAGAATATTTATCTCCATCAAGATGCCGCAGGACGGCTGATTATCAATCATGACAATGAGATCACAGTGAAATTTGGTCCCAAAGCCCATGGGTCTGTGACTTATTTCAGTCGTCATACGAAGCTGGACGAGGGTTTCTTCCTCCTTGATGGCACCCTCTGGATGGCGCGGGACGGGCAGGAGACGGCGATTATCCGCAGGTCTGATATCAAACTACCGGGGATACACAATGTGGATAATTATCTGGCGGCGTTTGCTGCAACAGAAGGGCTTGTTTCGCCTGATGTCTGGCGGCGGGTTGCGGCTGAATTTGGCGGCGTGGAGCACAGAATCGAGTTTGTACGCACCCACAATGGAGTGCGGTACTATAACGACTCCATCGCATCTTCTCCCACGCGAACAATTGCGGGACTTCGGTCATTTGATCAAAAATTGATTCTGATCGCCGGGGGATATGACAAGCAGATTCCTTTTGGTGAACTGGGCGAAGAACTGAACTTGCGGGTGAAGCATCTGGTTCTCACAGGGCATACGGCGGAGAAGATCAAAGACTGCGCCCTGCAAGCACCTGGGGCTTCTGAGAGTACCCTTGCAATTACGCTCTGTGATGATCTGGCTGCTTGTGTCAATCTCGCGGCAGAGGTCGCGGAGGATGGGGATGTTGTGATCTTGTCCCCTGCTTGCGCTTCTTTTGATCAATTTAAGAATTTTGATGAGCGGGGAAAACGGTTTAAGCAGCTTGTCGCAGAATTGGAGTAGACTTTTTATGGATTTGGTTTCAGTCTTAAATAGGCTCTCAGCCGCCCACGGTCCATCTGGGGCGGAGTATCAGGCGCGAGAGCTTGCACGTGAACTTCTGGTGCCTTATATGGATGAAGTATCTATTGACGCGCTGGGCAATGTAATCGGTACACGCTCCTGCGGGAAACCGCGTGCAAAGCGGGTGCTGTTGGAAGCACATATTGATGAAGTAGGCTTTGTGGTCACAGGACATCGGGGTTCTTTTCTCACCCTCTCGAATCTGGGCAGCATCGATCCCCGGCTCTTACCTGGAACGCGTTTGCGGGTGCTGACTGATACACAGCACCTTGGTGTGATTGCGTTTTTGCCGCCACACATCCTTTCCGGCAGTGAGATGGACAAGGTGATGCCCCTCTCTGATTTGGCGCTTGATCTGGGTCTCACAGAAGATGAGGCAAAGACGATTCCACTCGGTACGCCTGTGGTGTATGATACAGTGCCCATGCCGATGGGCGATGGTCTCTTCGCGGGAAAGGCGCTGGATAATCGGGCTTCTCTCTCGGCACTATTGCTCACATTAGAACGCTTGCCCCACTCTCTTGACTTTGACCTGATCGTACTCGCCAGTGCACAGGAAGAATTGGGTCTGCGCGGCGCAATTCCGGGGGGATATACGACGGCACCTGATTTGGTGATTGCGGTGGATGTAACCTTTGCGCATACACCAGACGCGTCTTTGGACGAAACTGTCCGTCTAGGCGGCGGGGCGGCGATTGGGATTGGCCCTGTGCTGGATCGCGGACTCTCAACAAGGCTACGCGAACTTGCAGAGGCGCATGATATCCCCCACCAGTTTGAGATTTTGGCAGGCAAGACCTCAACGACGGCGGATATGCTCCACGTTACACGGGCAGGGGTGAAGACTGCGTTGATTAGCTTACCTCTGCGGTATATGCATAGTGCAAATGAGCTTGTCAGTCTAGCTGATATTGAATCGGTTTCCGCACTGCTCACCGCGTTCTTGGAAGATTTTGACGGAGGTGCGGTCTATGCTTAGTCATTTAAATGCGCTCGTATCCCTCCCCGGTGTGTCCGGTGATGAGAGTGCTGTGCGGGATTATATTATCAATCACATCATGCCCCATGACTATACCGTAGACGCTCTGGGCAATGTGATTGTGCGGGTGAAAGGTGCCAAAGATATTGGAAAAACTGTTATGCTTTCCGCCCACATGGATGAGGTCGGGTTTATTGTCACCAACATCACCGATGAGGGTTATCTCCGCTTTACAAAAGTCGGTGAAATTGATCGGCGGGTGATTGTGGGCAAGCGGGTGCTCATTGGACGCGATGCCGTACCGGGGATTATCGGCATGAAGCCGGTGCATTTGGCAAGCAAGGACGAGCAATCTTGTGTGCCGGATTTTTCGGCTTTGTATATTGATATTGGCGTATCCAGCAGAGAAGCGGCGATGAAGCGCGTGTCTTTGGGGGATACCGCTGTCTTTGATTCACCTCACTTTTCTATGGGTCAATCCCTCGCGGCGCGGGCGATTGACGATCGGGTTGGCTGTGCGGTTTTGCTTGAACTGCTCCACGAGCCGCTCCCCATTGATGTGACACTTGTGTTTACTGTGCAAGAAGAAATCGGCCTGCGCGGCGCGCAGGCGGCGACCTTTGCGGTGAATCCGGATATTGCTTTTAATATCGAAGGTACCACTGCCGCTGATCTGCCCGGTGTACCGGAGGAAAAACAGGTTTGCAAGCTCGGCGGTGGCGTGGTGATTCCCTTTATGGATGGGGGCGCAGTGTATGATCGGGAACTTTATGCCGATATAACAGCCCTTGCAGAGCGATTGGACATCCCTTGGCAGACGAAGACCACAGTCGCCGGAGGGACGGACGCGGCGATGATTCAACGCTCGCGCGCCGGTGTGCAGGTCTTGGGTCTGGCGGCTCCTGTGCGGAATCTGCATACGGGGCATAACGTTGCAGATGTTAGGGATATGGATTCCATCCTGACTCTCACGCGGGCAATCCTTTTTGATTTGGGGGAGAAAGCATGAGTGTATTCTCCTTTTCCCCGCAGGTACTGGAACTCGAACAGGCGGCGATGACGCACTGTGCGCCTGCTTTTGCACGGATTGATCAGATTGCGGCGCAAAATACCCGCAAAGTCTTAGAGGCGTTTCATCGACATCGCGTGAGTGAGATGCACTTTGCCGGTTCCACCGGCTACGGTCTGGGCGATCCGGGGCGTGAGGTCTTGGATAAAGTCTTTGCCGATCTCTTCGGCGGAGAAGCGGGTTTTGTCCGCATTGGACTTGTGAGCGGCACCCATGCCATTACGTCCGCCCTCTTCGGGATGCTCTCCCCCGGCCAGACGCTTCTGCATGTGACAGGCAAGCCCTATGATACGCTGCATGGTGTGATTGGGCTGAGCGGAGATCACCATGGCTCGATGAAACACTATGGCATCGGCTATGCACAGGTAGAGCCTTCGGCAGATGGTTCGCCTGATTTGGACGCGATCCGTATTGCGGCATGTCAAGGAGATGTGGGTGTGCTTGCCATCCAGCGTTCGCGGGGCTATTCGACGCGCAAGTCGTTGACGATTGACGAAATTGCTGTGATTTGTAAGATCGTACGAGATGTAAACCCCAAGGTACCGATCTTTGTAGACAACTGCTATGGCGAGTTTGTTGAAACGCGGGAACCCCTGGAAGTGGGTGCTGACTTAATCGCGGGAAGTCTCATCAAAAATCCCGGCGGTGGGCTTGCACCATCCGGCGGCTATATTGTAGGGCGTGCCGATTTGGTTGAAGCCGCCGCCAATGCCGCAACTGCACCTGGTTTACAAGGCGAATATGGTGCGACTTTGGGGCAAAATCGCTTGTTTTTCCAAGGTCTTTTCCTCGCGCCCCACACAGTGGCGCAGGCAATGAAGACTGCTGTTTTCGCCTCTGCGGTAATGGAATCTTTGGGGTATATTGCTGATCCTCGCCCCCTTGACGTGCGGACGGATATTGTGCAGATGCTGCGTTTTGACAAAGCAGATGCGCTCATCCGCTTCTGTCGCGGGATTCAACAGGGTGCGCCGGTTGATGCCTATGTCACACCGGAGCCGGGACCTATGCCTGGCTACGATTGCCCTGTCATCATGGCGGCGGGAGCCTTTCATCAGGGGTCTACCATTGAACTCTCGGCGGATGCGCCCCTGCGGGAACCGTATTCGGCTTACCTGCAAGGTGGTTTGACCTTTGAATCGGGCAAACTTGGGGTACTATCTGCGGCGGCATTACTCCTGTCTGAAAGTTAGGCACTTGTTTGTAGGGGCAGACCTTGTGTCTGCCCGGCAATCTGCTGAGAGATACACAGGGCAGACACAAGGTCTGCCCCTACGAAAACACGCAGTGCCCCACAATACGAAAGTACGCAATGTCCCATAGGCGGACTAAACCAAGCCTTCCCTCTCATAAGATAGACGTGGGAGGTGAGCGTATGCGGCGTTCTTATCGGGTACGGGCATTTCGACGGATTCAGATTACACTGACACGCAGGCAAAAGCGCGGGATTGTAATATTGGGGCTCAGTCTGCTTTTGCTGTTTGCAGCGCTTAGCGTCAACCGCAATTTGGTGCCGATTATGACGGAGATGGCAGTGAATGAAGCGAATGAGCTGATTACCGCTTCCATCAACAATGCAATCACTGCGCGGCTTTTGGATGGAAGTTTTTCCTATGCGGCACTTGTCCATTTGGAAAAGGACGCTTCCGGTAACATCTCCGCCCTGACCACGGATATGGCGCAGATTAACGCCTTACAGGCAATGATTACAAATGAGGTGCTGGCATACGTAGGCGCACTGGGGGAAATGCGAATGCAAATTCCTCTGGGGAATATCCTCGGCGGCAGTTTGCTTTCCGGACGTGGACCGGGGATTGGTTTTCGGGTGGTGACTTTGGGGAATCCTTCCGCCACTTTTTCAAACGAATTTCTTACGGCGGGGATCAACCAGACGAAACATCAAATTATGCTGGATATCTCCATCCAGGTGAACATTCTAGTCCCGGGTCGTACCACACAGGAGACGATTTCCACACAGATGCTGGTTGCTGAAACCGTCATCGTGGGAGAGGTTCCCAGTACGTTTGGGCAATTCCATTTTGGATATTAGTTTCAGTATGAGGTGAATGATGGATACAAAAGAAAACATACAAGCGCTTCGCGCAGAGATCAAAGCGCATAATCACAGTTACTACAATCTGGACGCGCCCACAATTTCCGACCATGACTATGATCTGCTCATGCGGGAGCTGAAAGATCTAGAGGCGGCGCATCCGGAGCTTGTCACGCCGGACTCTCCCACCCAGCATGTGGGGGGGGCTGTGTCCTCTTCTTTCGCACCTGTCACCCATGAAATACCGCTGGAGAGTCTCAATGATGCGTTTTCGCTGGAAGAGCTGCAAGAATTCCACACTCGTGTGGAGAAAGTCGTCTCCGACCCCTCATATGTGGTTGAACCCAAGGTTGATGGGCTCTCTGTTGCGCTCACCTACGAAAACGGCATCTTCACACAAGGTGCAACGCGTGGGAATGGCACCGTGGGCGAAGGTGTGACAGAGAATTTGAAGACCATCTCCAATCTTCCCCAGACACTCAAAAATGCACCCTCACATTTGGTGGTGCGGGGCGAGGTTTATATGCCGAAGCAGGTATTCTTGGAGCTCAATGAGGAACGCGATCTAAACGGTGAGCCGCCTTTTGCCAATCCGCGCAATGCGGCAGCGGGGTCGATGCGGCAGCTTAACCCGATGATCACTGCCAGTCGGCGGCTTTCCTTGATTGTGTTTAACGTGCAGACTGTCACAGGCAAGACATTCACACAGCATAGTGAAAGTTTGGAGTTTTTGCATGATCTGGGCTTCCCGACTGTCTACTATGATGTATTTTCCACCATCCAAGACTGTTGGACACGCATCGAAAGTTTAGGTGAAAAGCGCGAGGCTTTGAAATATGAGATTGACGGCGCTGTCATTAAGCTTGATCGTCTGGCAGATCGGGACGAGCTCGGCAGCACATCCAAAGCGCCCCGCTGGGCAGTGGCGTATAAATACCCGCCGGAGCAGAAGTCTACTGTAATCCGTGAGATTGTTGTCCAAGTCGGACGGACAGGGGTTTTGACACCGAAAGCAGTGTTTGAGCCTGTACATCTGATGGGTACCACGGTGACAAACGCGAGTTTGCACAATCAGGATTATATTGATGAGAAGGACATCCGCGTTGGGGACACGGTGCTTGTCCAAAAGGCGGGGGAGATTATTCCGGAAGTTGTGTCTGTTTTAAAAGACAAGCGCCCTGCTGACAGTGTTCCCTATCATCTGCCCCATGTCTGCCCTGCTTGCGGTGCGCCTGTACATCGGGATGCGGAGGGCGTTGCAGTCCGCTGTACCAGTGCAACTTGTCCGGCGCAGCTCTTGCGGAATATCGCCCACTTTGCCTCGCGGAGCGCCATGGATATTGAGGGGCTTGGACCATCCATTGTGGAGCTTTTGGTAGATGCGGGACTTGTGCATTCTGTGGCTGATTTGTATTCCCTTGACCCTGAAGCGATTGAAGCCCTCCCTCTCATGGGGCAAAAGCGCACAGAAAATCTGCTTCGGGCAATTGAGACAAGCAAGTCGCAAGACCTTTCGCGCTTGATCTTTGCCTTGGGCATCCGGCAGGTGGGCGCTTCTACAGGGAAAAGTCTTGCGGCTCAGTTTGGGTCTATGGAAGCACTGGCTGAAGCCAGCTTGGACGAGCTTGTGACTGCCCATGATATCGGGGCGATCACTGCGACATTTTTGATTGAATGGTTTGCCGATCCAAATTCACAGACACTTCTTGCACGACTCAAAGAAGCCGGTGTGAATATGGAAGCCGAAGCGCAAGCTTCCGGAGATTTACGCTTTGCCGGAAAGACTTTTGTCCTGACAGGAACGCTTACCCAATACACACGGCAAGAGGCGGCGGCAATCATTGAGCGACTGGGCGGCAAAGCGGCAAGCTCTGTATCGAAGAACACGAGCTATGTTCTCGCTGGTGAGAACGCCGGAAGCAAGCTCGACAAAGCACAAAGTCTAGGTGTCACGATCATTGACGAAGCAGAATTTGAACAAATGACTTCATAGTAGGGGCGCGTTTTGCGCGTCCGCGGACGGCCAAAGGCCGCACTCTACTGTTCCCATTAAGTTTCCCACATTGCATAACAAAGGAGAGTACATATCATGCACATTTCTATCTTAGGCTCAGGCGGTTGGGGTACGGCTTTGGGGCTGTTGCTCTTAGAGAACGGACACCAGGTCACGCTTTGGTCGAAGTTTCAAGAGGAAGCGGATACCTTGCACAAGACGCGGCAAAACCGCTATCTCCCCGGTGTGGACTTGCCGGCTGAGCTCAGCTTTATCGCAGACCTCTCCTGTGTCAAAGATGCTGAGCTTGTGGTTTTGGTGGTGCCGTCTTTTGCGATACGTGAAACCTTTGTAGCAATACGTGATCTGTTATCGGCGGAGACACCTGTGGTCATTGCCTCAAAAGGAATAGAACGGGGGACGAGCAAAACATTCTTCGAGATTGGGCGGGATGAACTCGGTGCAGATCAGCCCCTTGCCATTCTCTCCGGCCCCTCTCACGCGGAAGAGGTGGCACGCAGAGTGCCGACTGCTTGTGTGGCGGCTTCTGACTGTGCTCCCGTTGCAGAGCTTGTACAGGATGTCTTTATGAACGAGCGCTTTCGTGTCTATACCAGCATCGATATCATCGGCGTAGAGCTTGGTGGGGCGCTAAAGAATATCATCGCGGTGGCAGCCGGGATTTCTGACGGTTTGGGCTATGGTGACAACACCATGGCAGCACTCATGACGCGTGGCTTGGATGAGATGGCAACCCTGGCTGTCTCTCGTGGTGGATCGCGGGAGACTTTGGCAGGACTCACGGGGCTTGGTGATCTCATCGTTACCTGTACATCCAAGCACTCACGCAATCGTCGCGCCGGACAGTTTATTGGCCAGGGATATACCACACAAGAGGCAATGGATAAGGTCGGTGCCGTGGTGGAGGGGTATTATGCCACCGCCGCTGCCATTGAGCTTGCTCGCCCCATGGGGATTTCTCTGCCCATCATCGAAGAGCTTTATCGAGTACTTTATGAAGACAAGTGTCCGAAGACCGTACTTCGTGACCTGATGAGCCGCTCGAAGCGGGCAGAGCATGGCGGTGCAGCCTCTGCACGTTGGGTTTCACCGAACTGATTGGAGCAATTACATATGCTAGAACTTCTTTGGATTTTCCTCTTATACTCCTTTTTTGGCTGGTGCCTTGAGGTGATCTATGCTGCAATTAAGACAAAGCAACTTGTCAATCGCGGCTTTTTGAACGGACCCATTTGCCCGATTTATGGTGTGGGAGCCGCTGTTCTCATCCCGATTTTGTCGCCGCTTTCTGAGCACTTGCCTCTGCTCTTTTTGAGTGCTGTGATTTTGGCAAGCGTGCTAGAACTCATTGGGGGATATCTTCTCAAGCGCTTGTTTCACATCTCTTGGTGGGATTACTCAGAGAACCGCTTCAATATCGGCGGGTATATTTGCTTGCAGTTTAGCTTGATCTGGGGACTGTGCGGTGTGATTATGGTGCGGGTGATTCAACCGCCTTTGGCGCATGGGGTCTCTTTGCTCCCTTTCCCGCTTCTCGCTGTGATACTTGTGCTGTTTTATACCTACTTTCTTGTGGATGTCACTGTCACCATGCTCTCCATCCGCAATCTCAATCGTGATTTGCAGGAGATTACACATCTTGTAAATCTCATCCGCAAAGGCAGTGATGCCATGGCAGAAGGTCTTGCCCATCCTACCCTGCAAGCGGCGGAGCGGATTCGCGCTTTTGAGCTTCCCGAAAAAGCCCGCGCCGGTCGGGAGCGTTTGCAAGCGCGGTTGGACGATTTCGAACGGCTGAATGCGCTCCTAGCCAAACGCAGTGTGATTCGGGCGCGTTTGTTCCGGGCTTTTCCCGGTATGAAAAACTTGCGCCATACCAGCGCGTTTCATGAGATGCGTCAGCGGTTTTGGGAGCGTGTGCGGCGGCGGAAATGAGAATAGCTCAGATATAGGTGCTTGTACTGCGCCCCACAAAAAAGTACAAATTACGAGCGGCTAATTATAAATAGCTGCTCGTTTGTTTTGCGCTGAAATTTAAGAGAAAGAGCCGGATTCCATGGAATCCGGCTCTTTTCGTTTATTTCATACGCTTGCGTGGATAGGGCTCCCTCACATCCGTTCTTCCGATCAGATAATCAACACTCGTGCTATGGAAATCAGCCAGCTTCTCTAGGGCATCCAGAGGGATATTGTGTGCTCCAGTTTCATAGCGAGAATATGTGTTTGGCTTTACCTTCAAATAAGCGGCAATCGCTTTTTGAGGCAAACCTTTATCTTCACGCAAATCTCTTAAGCGCGGATATTTAAAAATATCATACCTCAAAAAGCATCACCTTCTTTTGGCAATTCTCGCATATCCCGAAATAGGACATAGACAAACGTCCTGATTTGGGATATAATTGCTGTAAGGGGTGATAACATGGAATTATACAAAGAAATAATAGCCCACGTGATACAACAACAAAAGGTAGAAGTCACATTCCCTGATTTGCAAATATCAGCAAAAGAAATAGTAGAAATGCAGTGCTATCAGACGCTAGAAAAAATCCAAGCCATCATTCATGATGATGACCTGGATGATTTTGCCTGCGTCGAAGAGATTGTACGTTTGTTTGAAAAGCTCGGCAGCGATGGCGGCAATCGGCACGATTTTTGAGAGAAAAGTAGGGGCAGACACAAGGTCTGCCCCTACAGTACCCATGTGCTGTGGTCACAATTCTTATTGACGAGTGCCGGGCCTCCGTGCTATAATAGTGACACAGAGGCAAACCGTGAGACGGTTTGCCTTAAAATGTTGTTTTAAAGCGATAGCCGCCTACTCTTGGTTGGGAGGGCGGTTGTCGCTTTATCTATGCCAATTGCTGTGCCGCAAACTCTGCATATAGCTTATGATTCCGGCTGAGTTCCTCGTGCGTCCCGATTCCGGTGACTTGACCATCTTCGATAAAGACAATCTGATTTGCGTCCACAATGGTTGAAAGCCGATGCGCAATGACGAAGGTCGTGCGCCCTTTCATCAGATTTCCTAAGGCCTCTTGGACAACGGCTTCAGATTGGGAATCTAAGCTTGCAGTAGCTTCATCTAGCAGCAATATCTTCGGATTCCGCAAGAAAGCTCTTGCGATTGCAAGCCGTTGCCGCTGTCCGCCGGAGAGGTTCAAGCCGCGCTCTCCCAGCATGGTCTCAAACTTGTCGGGAAGGTTTTCGATCACATCCTTGGCGCAGGCGAGTTCTACCACACGCCACAGCTCTTCCTCGCTGACTTCACGCGCTAGTCCATAGCACAGATTTTCTCGAATACTAGCAGCAAATAAACTGCTCTCCTGCGGCACATACCCAATCTGAGAGCGCCAGGACTTGAGGGAAATCTCTTCAATATTCAAATCACCCAACAAAATCTGACCCGCGTCCAGTTGGAAGAACCGCTCGATGAGGGAGAAGATTGTCGTCTTCCCGCCGCCGGATGGCCCGGCAAAGGCAATGGTCTCATTTGGCTTTGCCTCAAAGGAGACATGCTTAAGCACTTCTGTATCTTCGTCGTAATTGAAGGTAACATTGTCGAACATAATGGATTTATCGCTCAAGTCTACCTCTTGACCTTTATGTAAGTCCTCACCTTCTTCGTTTAAGATTTCAATGAGTCTTTCACTTGCCCCATTTGCTTTTTGCAGTTGCGCAAAGAACATGCCAAAGCCCGCAACGGGCATTACAATCTGGAACAGATACATAATAAACGCAAAGAGCGTCCCAGTACTCAAGGTGCCGGAAGATACCCGAAGGCCGCCATAGGCGATCACGCCGAAGATCACCAAGAAGATCATACCCTGCATCACGGGCTGAAGGAGTGCGTAAATCTTCACTTCTTTCAAGCCATATTTCAACAAATTATTGACCGCTGTTTTCTCGCGCTCGATCTCCTCTAATTCCGCATTGGAGGCTTTCACTAGCCGCATTTCGGTCAAAACTTGTGTAAGTATACCGGTTAGCGCCGCCGTTTTGTCCTGCATATTGACAGAGATTTTGTGGATGATTTTTCCAAGCGGAACGACAACTAGTGTTGTTAGGGGTACTGCTAACACAATGATCAAAGTCATTTGCCAGTCTAGGGCAAACAGTATGATGACGGAAGCAATTAAGGATACAATACCTTGGACAAATCCAAGCACATGGTCTGCAATGAGCGTGCGAACCACATCTGTATCACTCACGATGCGGCTGGCGCTTTCACCGGATACCGTTTTAGAGAAGTAGGGAATCGGTAGATAAATCATCTTCTCCCACACCGCTTGCCGTACTTTCGCAACCAGCTTGTTGCCGATCAGACCCATGAAGTAAAACCCAAGCCCTGCTAAAACCAATTGAACTGCAAATAGACCAACAATCTGTAGCCCTTGCATCGCTGTAAAGCTCGCAAAGCCGCCGTCAATCAGATTACGCGTCAAAAGTGGAATAACGACCCCCGCAACACTTGCAATGATGGTGCAGATCACAGACAAAAGCAGTATGAGTGTTGATGGTTTTCCTAAATGAATCAATGTCTTGAAGTTTTTAATCATAGTATGAAACGCCTCCTATCCGAACAGACATGTATTCTGCGGATAGTATATCAAGTGCGATCTGTGCAGACAAGCGATTGCCAGTGACTGGTGACTTGGTGTCGGTAAGTGGTGATAAATCTGCATCGACATGTACGCGGGCATGTATAGACTGTAGGGGACGATGCCCACATCGTCCCATTGTATCAGCCACAACCGGACGCCATATATGGCGTCCCTACGTAGGGTCACGATATATCGTGACCTGCTCCGGGGAACAGGGGACGATTGCCATCGTCCCCTACACAAAGTTGTTTATTAACTGTAGCAGCTCCTGACATATTGCGGCCCTTTCTGTCGGATCATAGAAAGAATGCCAAGATTCGTCTAAGACAATAAGTTTATTCGTATTCGCAAGCCCATCACGGAACATGTTTGTGGTCTGTAATGATACGGTTTCATCTTTTCTAGAGTTGATGATTATAGTCGGCACGGTAACGGCAGGGAGATTTGCTCTTGTTTTGGACATCAATCTGTAAACATCCGCAGTCTGCCTGCGCCAGAGAAGATAGCTCAATATGGATCGGGTTGTAATGCTATTAGACTTTCTATAAGCCTCAATAATTTCATCTGTGCGCTTCGGCAATAAATGCAAGCGAATGCCCGCACGCAATGTGCGTAGAGAGTATCTTAATTTGAGCGGTGAAGAAATCAGCAAAACACCCTTAACGTTAAAATCCTCGCGTAGACTGGCGTTTAAGGACAAAAGTCCTCCAATTGAATGTCCAACCAGGATGATGTTCTCATAAGAAGCAGATACGCGCTTAATTTCACTTTCCAAGTGGCTCTCCCAGTGATTTAACCGATATTTCGTAAATTCCTTCGCAGTCCCGCCGTGCCCGGGCAGCAATAGCGACAAGACCGAACACCCATGCTGATACGCAAACGCAGCCAAGTCCTCAAACTGATTGGGACTGCCGATGAAGCCATGGGTGAAAATGACAATGGTATTTGCGTGTGGATGCGTTTTTTCAAATGGCTTATGCACGATAGACAGCCTCCATTCGTACAAAATCTTACACCGTCATCACGGTACCTAGAAATATGGGCAGATTTGTTGCGGTGTCTATAATTGCGAAAACGAAAGGCCTGTCGAGACGCACAACGGGTATATCATCGGGAGGCGCGCTATCCTCCTCATCTACTTCCACCACCGTTGCGGCTCCGGCTCTTGTGCCGGCTGCATTGACTGAAATGAAAGTCTTGTGCAATACTTCGCCTACAAATAGATTGCCAATGGTTGAGCTTGCCATTTTGCTCAAGTCCGCTTCGTCCGGGATGAACGCATCAACCATCCCTAAGGTAGTAAGTGCATCGATTAAGCTAAGTTCATACTCAAATTCAAACTTCGGCAGGAACGTATCTACTTCTACCGCTTGTTTGTTGTCTATCATGTGAAGGAATCTTTCACATGTAAGAGTCGAAACATATTCCTCCACCGATACATCTTCGTTCGGAAGCAAGGCGACAAATGCGTATGTCCTGTTTGCATATGGTCTTATGAATCCTGTAGCCATGCCATCGTCAAGGAATCCCCATTCCTGCGAAAACATAAACGCGGCATCATGCTCCTGCCCATCTTCATCCGTAAAGATGCCATCACGGATTGACCATTCTGTGTAAGGGCTCTGCCACCTGGCATCGAATGCAACTGCATTGGTGAGAAACAGTGCCTGATCCGTTATTTCATCGATCATACGATCAATCATGCCGTCTGTGCTTTTATAAACCCAGTCGTTGATATCCGTGACAGTTTGCCCGTCAAACGGCGCTCCGAAAATTTGCGCGTTAAAATAGGAAGCATTTGTTTGCAGAAAATCCCGTTCCACCTGCAAAGTCTCATCATTGCGGAACCAGATCGAGTTAGCGATATCAATCCTTGCAGACTCAGTACTCGGCAGTCCATTCACATAACTGTATAGATATCTGTTTAAGTGATCGAGCGGCATATCGCCTGCCAGAAGGCTCCGCATCTGAGCGAGCGTATCACCATCTGCTCCGTTTGCTGTCATTGCAAGGGCAAGCATGACCGATAGGGGAGACACCAGCGAATTTTCGCCACTTGTTACGCTTCTTTGGAATAAGTCAATTGAGAAGCCGGCCATATGTTCGATGAAAATATGGTCGCTTGGTTTGCCTTCCGTCTCACCGGTAGATATATCACGCATCAAGTCAACTGTTTGCGTAGCCGGGCTGGATGCACATCCCGATAGGGTGAGTAATACGCCAATAATAAGTAATGCTGCAACACATGCCTTTGTATATTTCATACTGTAAACCTCTTTCAATGTTTACTTTTATGACGTAAATAAATCGAAAATGTTCCGATCATTGTATTGCAGCTAGAGCATATAAGCTGCCTGCGGAAAAAGGCGTGGGCGGCTGTAAGTTGCCCCTACGAGTTCTTATCACGTGTCCGCTGCATACAGCGGGAGTGTAGAGTATACTTTGTTTTATGCGAATCAATCCCGCTCAAAGGGAACACCCGCTTGTTGCAAACGTTTGACAAGCACCTTATAGCCTCTGTAGTTCACTTCTATGGTCACTAGCTTTTCTATCTCCGAATAGAGGCGTATACTTTCGTTGGGAGTATTCTGATGCTTCATTCTAACTTTTTTTATCATATCAAAGCGAAAAGCTTTTGCTCGCCGTAAAAGAGGGACATAGCGGAGTTTATCCTCAATAATCTCCAATTTCCAAAATATACTGTAGAGTATCATTGCTGACCCGCCAAGAACAATAAGGGAAAATATCAGATAAACCCACCAATCAGCGGTGTCATTTGGGAAAATGGTCATGAGCACAATGAGCGCACCAAAAAATAGCGCACATACAAATCCAATCCATATCATAGTTCTGGGTGGGCGCACAACAAAATGCCTTTCGTCCATATATTTTTCTGCCTTGAGCAGTTCACGATTCATTGCGGCAAATACCAGAGAAATTGCCAAAGGTATCAGTGTGGCTTGTGCCAAATAAAAAACGAAAGACCTCAAGATTTTACCTCACCCATAAATTTTCTGCGAAAAGGGTACGGACAACGACAAGATGCTCCTACATATTTTACCCAAGCATCCGGCACATCAGCACAAAGGCCGCACTAGATAGCCGATTGAGCGTCTGTAGGGCTGTCCGTCTGGGTTATTGCCGATCAAATATGACCCCTTTTAGCTCTGTATAGAGCGGCAAATCAGAGGTGAGATATGAAGCTAACTCTTCTTTAAATTTATCTTGCCCGATGCTTACGGAAATTCCACAGGCATTCTTAATTTCATTCCAACGCGACTTCACATCATCGTTTACAATATCAAAGCTCAAAGCATCGTATTTGGCTGCATCAAATGTTGTATTTCTTGAAGCACAAAATTTCAGCAAAACAGATTTATCGAAAAGATAATTTTCTAATTCAAAGCGCTTTAAAACCCTATGATTATCGGGGTTAAGGCGCAAATATTCCTGTCGATCAGACTCTGTGGCAGATGCCTCTGAAGCCATATCACGATCTTTGAGAACTAATATATCGGTTTCAGGCAAAGCTTTTCCAATAATGGCTATTGCAATTTCACTTCTCTGGTCTAGCTCTGTATTTCCGCCAGATGAAACAAAAAGAGTATCATGGTATTCCTCTCCGAAAATAATGTTATATACTTTAGCATCGAAGCCTCTTTCCAAGCCGTTGCTTGATGGTGTATCACGACCTTCGCAGTAAATGATTTGCGCAGGGGCGAGCAGCGCAGTTAAATCATCAAGTGCCGTTGCAAAAAGCTCTTGCCAGTTTTTTCGTGTTTTTGGCATTGGTGTTAGCGTAAACGCCTCTTTTGCCCAGCCCTTATCTCCATCAAATCGGATAATGTCTGATTGATCCTTTAATTCACCCTGCAAAGCGCGCAACATTCCGATGCTATGTGTAGCGAGCCAAATTTGGCAATTATCGCCTATCATTTTACACATTTCAATAAGTAGTTTCCGTTGAACCGCAGTGTTGATGTGTAGCTCTGGCTCATCGAGCAGAAAGATCGAATCGTTATAGATGTCTTTCCTTAAATACAAATCAAGGAGCATGTCAACAACACTTTTTTCACCGGACGAAAGGACATTAAAAGAAAACGGTTCTTGTTGATCAGGCTTTTTAAAGTATAAACAACCTCTGCCACCCTCAACATTCCCTAAATCAACGATTTCTATTGACAGGCATTCCCTTATGGCTTCATTCAATTCGCCAATAATGTGGGCTCTTGCTTCTGAGGGCTTGCAATCAGCGCTTTCCATATAGTCACGGTACTTGGCGGATAGCCGTCTATAATTGTCTTCCATTTTTTGATCAATATCAGAAGTGGTAGAAGCCCCAGTACGATTTTCTTTTATATCAGCAACCGATCTAGTTTCTTTTACATCAAGAGAGCTATTGTAACGATATGGACTACGGAACGAAAAGACAGTATTGTTTAGGCGTAATGGACCAACATTGTTCTTTGTACGCTCATGTATTAAATCATCAAAAGAATGTCCGTCGTCAAAGATTATTTGGATGCTTCTAAAGTCGTTTTGTTCTGATCCACTCATAAAATGATAGTCTTGCCCTACTGAACCATCGTACTTTCCTATGGCGGCATATGCTCTGTTGTGATAAATCATAGCATCAAAAATAGCGCTTTTCCCGCAGCCATTAGGACCAACAAGAGCAATAATGCGCTTGGGGGTTTCGCCAAGATCAATGGTTAAATCATGAAATCGGCGATAGTTATTGGATATTCTCAATTTTTTGATAAACATTTGCTTTCTCCTTCCTCTACTTCCCAAGCATCCGGCACATCAGCACAAAGGCCGCACTCGACAGCCGGTTGAGCGCCTGCACGATATCCGTCCGGCTGACACCCTCTTCCGTTTCAAACGCCGCCACCGCTGTAAGCTCCGCTTCCCGGATGACAGTGCGGAGGCTGTTGATCTGCGCATAATCACGCCCAAACTTGTAATCCGGCAGACGCATAACAGGGACACCGAAGTATTTTTGCGGATTGTGAGATTGCGCGCGGAGCTCGGCATAGCTGAGACCGATCAGCGTATCTTGCTCAAAGGGCTGATCCAAAACCTCACAGCGAGATATTTCTCGCAGACAATTTAAAATATCTTCCAAATCTGCAATCAGCGCCCGATCTTCCAGCTCACACTGGATGAGTACCACTTGTGCTTGCAAGCTATCCAGCTTTCCACGAAAAATAATGCGGGGATGGTTTTTGGGTACGAGATTGTTCCCGATAAGGGATGTCAGATGCTCTGGTTTTTTTGCCATGATGGCTGCCTCCTTGGTGCATACTTTTTCTTGGAGTTATTGTACACGATTTCCCAATGGCTTTCAATGAAATTCTATTTGCACCACACCGCTTGTCTATGGTATAATCACTCCGCCTGTGCAAATTGATCGAAAGGGGGGCATCTGCCATGGAAGTGACAAAACAACACAATGTGCCAAGCAGTTTGCGGCGCATGTTCTATAAAATAGATAGCCCTTACTGGGTGATCCTTGCACTATATGCAATTCTAGTCATAGCGGCTTTAATCTTAGACAGCCCGCAAAATATCATCAGGGGGCTATGGACAATCTTCAACTCCCGAAGCCTCTTGGTCACAGACTATGCAGCCCTCGCCGGAATGGGTGCTATGCTCGTCAGTTCCGTGCTGGTTGGCATCTTTTCTCTTGTTACCATGCTTATCGGCGGGGTAAAAGCAAGCGGCGGGATTGTCATGGGACTTTGGCTGATTTTGGGCTTTGGATTTTTCGGCAAGAACCTTGCCAATACCATCCCTCTCGTGATGGGTGTTTGGCTCTTTGCGCGTTATAAGAAAATGCCCTTCCGTGATGTTGCCGTCACAAGCATGATGTGCGCCTCGGTCGCGCCCATTGTCTCTGAAGTTGCGTACCTGACCTCTACCGTGCAGATCGGGGGTATGTATCTCCACCAGCCTTGGGGGGCGATTGTGGGGATTTTGGTCGGAGTCCTTGTTGGCTTCATTTTCGCACCACTTGCCGCTGCCATGGGGAAAGTACATGGCGGATATCTGCTCTACAACGCCGGATTTGTCGGCGGATTGATTGCAACCTTTACGGTCAGCATCCTCCGCAGCGCCGGATTTGAGATTGCCTCTTTACGCATCTGGGCATATGATTACACTGTACCTCTTGCGATTTTAATGTATATCATTTCCTTTTTCTTCATTGTCCTAGGTCTCACCATGGCGGGGCCGGAGAAATGGGAGAAGATGAAGAAGATCAATAAGCATTCCGGTCGTTTGCTCACGGACTATTACGCCCTCTACGGCGACGTGATTTACCTCAACATGGGAATCCTCTGTATCCTAGGCACAACGTGGACGCTTGCAGTGGGTGCGCCCATCAATGGTGCGACCATGGGCGGTATTTTCTGTATTGTCGGCTTTGGCGCTTTGGGGAAAAACCTGAAAAACGTCATCCCCATCATGATCGGCTGTACTTTGAGCGCCCTGTGGAATGTCAATCATGTAACCTCGCCGTCAAATATCCTCGCCATCCTCTTCGGCACAGGCATTGCGCCCCTTGCCGGAAAGTTTGGGCTCTGGTGGGGGATTCTTTGCGGCTTCATCCATGTGAACATCGTGAGCTTTGTGGGGCTTCTGAATGGGGGGCTCAATCTCTACAACAACGGCTTTGCCGGCGGGTTTATGGTTATCTTTATGATGCCCATCATGTTGGCTCTCAGCCACAAAAAAGCGGATGCGGATTAAAAGCTAGTGTTGACAAATTTGCGCCTTTGCGTTACACTATCAAGAGCAAAACAGGGACGATTAGCTCAGTTGGTAGAGCACCTCCTTGACGTGGAGGGGGCCAGCGGTTCAAGTCCGTTATCGTCCACCATTAAAGGATTATACGAACACAACCTATTTCAAAGGTGGGTTTGCCGTCACGGTCTGGTTTTAACGTATAGTCCCGAAGCACCCCGCGCCAACCGTAAGGTCAGTGCGGGGTGCTTTTGTGTAAGCCGCCTACTTTTGAGTCCAAGACTAACACCGTTAGGCAAAATGAGCATCATAAAGCTGGTTTATCTCTTTCGTAATCCCAAGTTTATTATGCGCCCTGCGCTTATGTAGTGTAGCGTCCATCTCAGATATATTAAGTTCATAGGATGCTTCTTTTGTAGTCATATTTTGAAAGTATGTGAGATAAATAATTCTCGCCTCAATTTCTTTGAGTTTGTTTATCTCTTTTCTGACGGTCTCCCTAACCTCTTCATTCACTATCAGTTCTTCAAGCTCTGCTCTGAAATCTGGAATCAGGTCTATAAGCTCTGCCTGATTTTCTTCACCGTCTACAGTCTCATTAAGTGAGCGTGTCGGTGGTGGCAGTTCTCTTACTTTTCTCCCGGCAACTGCAATATAGATTTGAGATTTATACCAGAAGCTGAAATATGATAAAAATTTCATGCCCTTTTTCGGGTTATAGTGTTCCACTGCGTAAGCCATCGCAAAATAGCCGCACTGTATAAAATCCTCTACATCAACAAAATGCCACCGCTCACAAATCCAATTATACCTATAAGCTAACTTCATTACAAACTTCTTTATTTGCTCCCAAAGCACTTCTAAATATTCCCGCTCCCCGGCTTGGATTTTCAACGCCAATTCCTCATTAGTGAACTCTGTACCCATGCTATTTGCTCCCCTGAAACAGATTCACGATCTCATTATAATGCTCGTTAAAGCCTACATAGGCATTTAAAAGACTTGCGGTGCCGTCAATGCGTTGTTTCGCTGATTGATTTTTGATCGGTACAATGTTCCCGTTACGATCTGTTTGAACGCCTGTATTAGTCAAGCACCACGCAAGAATTGGATTATTGTTGTAGTTTATCTTTTTGGCTTGTAAATCCGCGCCCAGCGTCTGCATTGGGAGTGATAGCGTTTTAGCTCCTTGTATGCATCTCTCCATTATAAAGCCATTGGCATTCATTTCCTCAACCCAGTATGTTGCGCTCCAACTGTCATAATAAACCCAAAGCGGATAAATCTGATATTGATTAGCCATCTCTAAAAACCACGCTGTGACATCTGCATAGTTTATTGTATTTCCGATGCACAGCCGCAAAAGTCCCCGCTCACGCCATTTATCATAAGGTATTTTATCTTGCTTCACGCGCTTTTCAAAATTATCCTCTGGCAACCAATACATTTGTAGCACATGCCGCTTCAATGTGCCTTGTTCCAGCAATAACAAAGTGGCACACGTCAAATCCCCCGTGCGGGATAAGTCGGCTCCGCCGATTGCGTAGCAGTTGCGGAACTGTTCAATATCAAAAGTTTCCTCATTGATAATATCATCCAGCGTAAGCCACGCTGTACTTACCGTATCGCGGATATTGAAGTCCTTAACAAGTATCCCGCTTAGATCGTTGGGGCTGTTTTCTGCTTTATTTATTCTTCCGCTTAAATCTTCAAGCTTTTTTATTGAACCTAATGCCGGGTTAGCTTTCTGCCATGCGCCGGGGCTTGTCCATTCCTCCCGTTCATCAAGTTCATACAGGATCGGCAAAAATGCATCATCTGTGAAAGTACCGTCAACGATATTACAGGCGTAGGAGTACATATCATCAAAGATACACTCCCGAACCGTCCCGGCTGTGGTAATCATGATTAAGAGCGGTTGCCGCCGTGCGCTTTGTGATTGCTTCATCACATCGTATAGATTCCGGTCTTTTATACCGTGCAATTCATCAATGATAACACAAGAGGCATTTAAGCCGTCCAGCGTGTCACTGTTTTTCCCTAGCGGCTGGAATTTTGAAAGATTTGCCTCAAAAAATATGTCCGTTTTGCGCTTTTTTAGATAATCGCGCAATTGCGGACTTTGCCGGATCATGTTGTGTGTTTCGTCAAATATAAGGCGGGCTTGATCCTTTTTCGTAGCAACGGCGTAAACCTCGGAACCCATTTCATTATCAGCAATAAGCATGTACAGGGCGATCCCTGCTAACATGGTGCTTTTTCCGTTCTTACGCGCCACATAAAATAATGCTTCACGGTATTGCCGCAATCCTGTATCCTTATCCACAAAGCCGAACAGTGCAGATATAAACGCCTTTTGAAACAGTTCCAGCGTTACGGGTTTCCCCGCCCATTCTCCTTTTGAGTGTTTGCAGAACCGCTCAATAAAGGAAATAGGCACCATTGCCCGCTTTTCGCTAAATATGTAGCCGCCTTTTGGATTGCGAATATTGTCAACCAGCTTTTCATACTGTTTCCGAATCCGCGCCGAAACAACACACGCGCCGCGCTCAATCTCACCCCAATACTCAAGAATATAATTCATGTAGACCCGCCCTAAAGATTGTTTTTCAAAAATTCAATGAGTTCCTCTTTATTCCTGTCTGTAATTTGCGGCTTCGGTAGCAGATCGGTAAGTTGTCTATTAAGTAGGCTATACCGCTGGATCATCATGTTATAGGCTTTAAGGGCCGGATTTTCCCGCTTAAACTCCTGCCGCCCTTGTTTAAAGAGGTCAATCGGCCCATCTTTTTCAACCGCTCCCCTTAATTCCGTGAGTGTTTTCGCCATAAAAACTAATTCTTTTATGAGTTTTTCGGCTATGACTTTCCGATCATCCGGCACTTGTTTTGAGAGCTTTTTAAGTTCCCGTAAATCCTTGGAAAGGGCCTTATCTTCTTGTATTTTCAATCGAAATCCCCCCTATAGGTCTACCTGTTGACATCCACGCCGCGCCCTGTCCGGCTCTGTGTACCCCCCCTCATGTGCGAATTCTGCGGAGGGGTTTCAAAAAGTTCGGGTGCGGTGTTCTGTCCCACTGCCGATTGCAAGCAGTGGGGGTGTTTTCAAATTTAGACTGTGTATTCCCTGTGCCATTTGTGTATCAGCCCCTCGAACAATCCCACGCGCTTCACTCGGCGTTGGTCGTTGCGGAGTCGCTTTAAGCATTCTTCAAGTGGCGTATCAATCAGTATGATTTCTGCGTTTAATTCGTTTGCTATGACCTTTTGTTCTGTGACGTTTGCAATGCTTGTAATGACAAAAGCCTTTCTCCATTTACCGCGCCGCGCCTTAATGATATTATACAGAAGTGTCCGCACTTCTAGGGCTACGCTTAGTATTGGTTCATTGTCTAAATACATGTTATCCGGCTCACCCATCAACGCGGCACAAATGTAGTCTAAATCAACAATTAGATCGTTATTAGTTTTATTCGCTGCTACGTAGGTGCTCTTACCGCTTGCTGGACTGCCACATACGAGATAGACATTAGCTTGCTTTATCACATTTCCATTTTCATCAAATGATATGCCACTTAATTTGGTTCTCCCTGCGTGCGCGTCTGCATGGCAATCCTTGCACACGGCTTTTAAATTACTTGCTCCAAGCGTTATCTCTGGATCGTTTATATTAGCTGGTGTTATGGTTATGATATGGTGGACTACGCAAGCAATACCGCCGCAATCCTCACAAATGTAATGCTGGCTTTTTATGTACAATTCTCGTGCTCTTTTCCACTGCACACTATTATAGAATCGCTTTGCGTAGTCCTGTGCCATATCAAGTACCCTTTACTCTGTTTTGCTGTTTAAATCCAGCTTGACAAATGCCTCGTTGATAATCGGTTTTCCGTCCGCGACTGCCATAGCTCTGTAGTCTATAAGCCCACGCCTAAAGCTGGAATCCCGGCTCACTTCCAACATGATTGACTGCGGATAATTTACCGCGTAATACTGGAAGTTACCCAGTAACACAACATCATCCGGCAAGAAATCATCTACCACAATAGACTTACCTAAAATGCGGTTTGCCGCGCTCTCCGTTGCTCTGTTAAGCAAAGGTCGCTCGGTTGCGTCTACCATAGCCGCAACTCGATTATATAGTGTTGCGTTGTTCATTGCCCACATTGCACCCATAGAGTAGCCGCGCTTTAGACTTGCAAGAGCTTTAGCGAAGTCCTGATAGCTTCCCGCTCCGCTTATTGTATTCTTTATTACCCCGTTGTTCAATAAGCCCACGGGCTGCCCCTTCCCAGTACCATTGACAGTGGCATATTGCAGGGCCGTAACCATCGTACGATTTAACTCTTGTTGTAGGTACGATTCAAAGGCCGATAGGCTCATTGACCGCGCCGCCGCCGATATGGAGAACACTTTCATTAGCTCGTATCCGGCAAATGTGACCTTTTCCGGCTCTACAGTGTCCGGGTCTACTTCCGTGCCTTCTTTGTGCCATTCAGCCATTGCGCTAGGTGTTGCAACAGGAACGGCTACATTGGCTGGAATATCGAACCGCCGCACATGCTGGAGAATGCCACCCTCGGTTGCGGCTAGGCGGAAAATCTCATCTAACATGTTGGTTGGGATGACCGCTGCGTTAGAACTGGTGGAGATGAAGCTATCCCGCCGCTCGGTGATGAGCGTTTGCCGCGCCCGCTCCATTACTGCTGATTCTTCACCGGATAGTGGTTGATTGAGCATAAATCTATGGAAAGCGTTTCGATACTCCCGGCTGGCGAATATGTCATCGCAGTCCTGCGCGGCATTTGTCGGATCGCTTCTAAGCTCCATTCCTGTAATAGGGTTAAATGCGCCTTGTGTCGCTTGCCCCCCGATCAGGTCTCCGCTTGTGCTCCCGCTCCTGCTTAAAGTGTTTTCTTTTGCCTGTTTCAGCCCGCTCAATTCGATATTTAGGGTCGCAATATCGGCGTTCGCGTCTGTTTGGATAAGCCCTCTGATCTCTGCCGCCCGCGTTTCTATTTCCTCCACGGTAGCCGTTCTATAATGGTTAAATGCTTCCGCAATCGTTTTGAAATTCATCTCTATACCTCTTTCATCATGATAGTATTGGCTGTGATAATTGCCGCTTGTTTCTCCCGCTCCACTCTTGCGCTTTCCTGCATAGCTGATCGCGCTTCAATGCTAGTCTGAGGGTAAGCCGGAAACGGCACGATGCTAACCTCGTAAATCTTCGAGATTTTAAATATCTCGCGTGTGTTGGTTGCCGGATCGTACCTATCGCCCCCCTTGGGGACGGTAAAGGCGAAACTCATACCTGATAGATCGCCGCGCACAACTGCCGTATGTACGCTTTTTGCCTCTGGCGTGTCCGGTAAATCTGCAACCATGCGCAACCCTGCCGGATCGCGTATCAATTGCATTGTCTTAGGTGTCCTGGCAAGCGGAACCTTGTTCAAATCGTGGTTGTAGAGTAACCTTGCATCTGACAAGTCCGCGCTGTCTAACGCCCCGTTCCGTATAATTTCCGTGTACTGTCCTTTTTTGTCATTTATTACTGTGGGCGTGTCGTACATGATCGGCATACCTGTTATGATAAGGGTCTTCGCGTCTGCCGCCGCGTCCGCCCGTATCTCACAAATTCTAAGCTCTTTCATAGTTGTTCTGCTCCTTGTGCTATGTTTTATGGAAGACAAACTTTTGTCATCTATGTAAATGTCGGCATATATTTTTCGGGAGTTATTGCCAAATGCCTTTGTTACCCTTGTGGCGTTGTCGTTCACATGATCGAAGATCAGGTCATTTTCTTTGCAGAATGATAAAGCATCCTCTAGTAATTCGCCCTCTCTGCAAGTCCACAAAATAATTGTGTCGCCCTGATTTTTCCGCGCTTTTACATAGTCAAAAACATCCCTCTTTGCAAACCCTATTTTGGGGTAAAGATTTTCAACTAGTGTCCCATCAAAATCAACCGCGATAATCATGTTCTGTAGCTCCTCCGATGCGCTTTAAATATCTTGTGATCATTACTGCCGGTGTGCTAGGATTAGTGCGGCCATACAATTTTTTTGATATAACTCTATAGGACAATCTTTGAACGTAATGAAGCTCAATGACCTGCCGTATAAAATCATCTTCAATGCTTTCAATGAAGTGCTCTATCTCTGAAATCTCCTTTTGTACCCGCTCGGCCCTGTCACGTCTTATGCGTCTTATCTTGCTAATTTTCTTATCTACGTTGATACCAAGAGCTTGTTTAGCGTCCTCGCTTATTGAAAATAGGGAGAATGGATCATATTTTTCATTTAGTAGCTCAAGCTCACCTTTCAAAGGTCGGTATTCCTCAAGGCGTTTTTTTGTCATCAAAATCCTCTCCATCTTCCTTGTTGAATTTCAACCCCGCCTTAGTAAGCTGGTATTTGTCGGCTAGTTCAGCGTTCACAACATTTAGAGTTGTCAAGCGTTTGTCCCCGTCCTCCACAGATGGTAAGTTTAGTATTTCTAACGCTTGATTGATTGTTAGCAAGCCGTACCCCATAAGCTCCTTAATCAGTCTTATTTTTGTGGCACTGCTACTAAACTGAAAACGTCCGCTTTCAAACTGAATTGCATTACCAAAAGCCCGCTCCCGGTCGTTGAAAACTTTCCGCGTAAACTCTAGGCTTAACTGCAATGCAATAGGCTCTATAGTGCTTTCATAAAACGCTGCCCATTGATCTTCTGTGTATGAACTGCTTACAATGCTTTCTGACACACCTAGGTAGTCATATATTTTTGTCTTGACGGTTTCTAATTGTTTTTCATCAATCGGGTGCGGACTGTGTTCAATAGGTGTATAATCGAATTGCGCCGCTAATGCCAACACGCCGCCATTATTGGAAACATTTAAATAATCTTTTACAAACAAATCTCTTTGCTTTTTTAGAGCATCGTTATTCATTATCACAGGAGTTTTAATAATGCCTCTGATATGTGCGCTATTCTTAATTGCAGCTGTAATTCCCTCATTCTGTGTGTGAGCTAATTGCAAAGTTGGGAGTATGGCTGCGTTTGAATCGCCTAAAAGATCGTTTGCGTTAAAATTCCGGCGCAAGTGTATAATATCGTCATATGGTAAAGTAACCTCTTTTCCGCCTGTGAACAAAAAGCGGCAATATAGGACCCCGGCCGGGTCGCTCTTAAATTCAACATGCAGAGGGTTAAGCGGGTAAATGCCTGTCATGTTCCCTCGATCATCTTTTTGTAGGAACGCGAAAGCATTGTTATATAGAAAATAAAGAGTTACAAGCTTATATAGCGTGTCAAATGCACTCATATACGGATTACTTTCAATCTGTAATAAGCGGTTGAGTTTATGGTCGCCCTCGGTTCGTGTGTTGTCTTGGTGCTTAATCACGTGTGAGCCTTTGAGCTTGGCGGCATTCCGTGCTATGCTGTCTACTGCACCCCGGTAAATGTCGTTCGCGTAAGCGTCCCCGCTCCATGCAGTAAAAACATTTATGCCGCCGCTTAAAATCTCTGCGCTGGTTGTCTCACTAGCGGCGGTCTGTCTCTTTTGGAATATGCGCTTGAATATGCTTCCCATCCTGCCGCTCCTCTCTTTGGTCTATTTGCGGATCGTTGCGAATTTCTTGTCGCTGACAGTCGCAACGCTCCCCCGGATCATTATTTGCCCCACAAGTTAGGCATGTCCTATAAATCATAATAGTGCTCCTTTCAGCAAGCGCAAAACTGCATTTGTCGTATAACCTTACTTATTTACAAGGCTTAGAAAACTGTCATACCTGACAATTTCCTTGCCCTGTCTGCCCGTTTAGCACCTCATGCGCTGCGGGCGTTCGTCTGCGTCTTTGACGTACTTGAAATACTGGTATCCGTATTGATTACTTCGATATTCCACTAGTCTATATCCTTTTGGCGGGCGCGGTGGCTTACTTGCTGAATACTCCCGCTTGATAACAGTCGGTTCCTCCCGCTCTGGCTGTCTTAAATTTCGTGTTCCCCTCCAACGATGGCCGCCCTGCTCTTGTGTCCAGTGGTTGAACAGATAATTAGCAAGTCCAGTGTAATCCCGTCCGTGATCCACGCCGTTATAATAGTTGCGCTCTCGCAAGTTTTCTATGCGGATTATTTTTCCGGCTTTCCACTTTTCGCGTATAGCTTCCGCGCTTATCCCGTTAGATACCATGTGAAAATGAATGCGGTTAGTGCTTTTTCCTCGCCCCATGTAAAAAATAATTTGTGCGTCTGGATTGATGCGGCGTAGTCGGCGTATGTATAAATCTTTGATCTTGTCCGCTTCATCGAACGTGTGTACTTCATGGTCGTTATCTAGTGTTAGCGTTGTATATAGAGACTGCGGCGTAAAATTGGTATTGAATATTCTGGCATGATGGCGGCGGGATATGTCTATGCGGTGTTGTTCCCGCTCCGCTTCCGTCTTAAACCGCTCTCGCGGTTCTGCGTTTTTTAAATTTCTGCAATTAGCCGCCACTGTAAAAATCTCCTGTTCGCATACGCTTCCCGAAAGCGTCCGGCGTTTAATTCTCTGCATTTTTTCACCTTTCGCACTTGACAAAAGGCTGCTCACGCGATATAATGTTAGTGTTATTTTTTGGTGCGTGAGCAGCCATAAGATCAACGGCTATTCAAGTTAGTGGCTTGAATGGTCGTTTTTTTATTGTTCAGAATCTTCAAAAAACAAATCCTCGAAATCCTCTCTCAATTCTTCCGAACCGTCCAAGTTTGGCGAACACCCAAAAAGGAATTGTGTACCCGGTTTGGCGTTGGTAAATATTTTTTCAAACTCTACGGGGTCGAATTGCCTAAATGTGATCTTTGTATCATTGTTTCCAGTCATCGCTTCTCATCGGCCCTATGGCTGGTAAGTAGCTCATTCGTAGCAGTTGTTAAACCTATTGATACCTCATGCAGCACGTCATCTGAAGCGTGCAATAAGTGTGTGAGAAGCTTTGTGCGCATATATTGGTTATCTGTGCAGCTTTCAACTTCCTCAATGGCCATTTGTAGTACGGCGCGGGCGCGGTCAAGGTTTATGTTTTGAGTTTCAACTTTGCTTATTGCTTCAAATCTTGTATTCATTATTTTGCTCCTTTGCTTTTACGTCTGTGTTTTTGCTTAAAATATTCCGCTTTCCTACCTCGCTGGTAGCCTAAAAGAAAGGCGTTATACACTAACTCATAGTTCTCGCTTCCCATGCGTATAAGCTCTTTAGCTTCACTTGCGCCTAAATCATAATGCGAATCCAGCATTTTTTGCGCAGCTCGGATTTCATCATAGATCCCTTTGGCTTTGGTTGCACCTGTGATCGGCGGTGTAGCTGTTGAGTCGCTGTTTGCCACGCCGTCTACGTACTGCTTGAACATTGGCGCAAGCACAGCGGCTATATCATCCAGTGTTTCCGCTTCGCCTAGTGTATGTCCTGTCTTTGGATTGACCGTGCTTTTGTCTGCGATAATGTACATGGGAACAGATGGCAGCGGTGTACCGTCCGGGCCTCTGAGTGCTGTTTGTCCGATGCATACAAGGTGTTGATTTGGTTTTAGTTTCATGCCTGTCTCCCTCCAAAAAATTACTGCTTGTTTTGCTTGTCCACGTTTAGCGCAGCATCTTGCCGCGCCGCCCTCCATGCTTCAAATTCGGCCAAGTTCTCCGACTTTTCATAATGTCGCCGAATCATGGCGGCCAAGTCCCGGAGCGCGGGCGTGGGTATTCCGGTTTTGTTGATGGATGTAGTGGTATTCATGGCCGCGCCCCTTCAACAAGTGCCTCAACGGGCATATCAAGGGCTTGCGCGATTTTACGCGCTGTCTCTGGTGCAATGGTCTTTCCGCAAGAGATAGCGGAAACCGTAGCGCGAGACACGCCTGACAATTCGGCTAGTTTTTTCTGCCGCCACTCGCGGCTGGCAAGCTCATAGGCCAGTTTTGCTTTATCAATTCTCATTGTGTCACCTCCGAAATTTAAGTTATAACTTTAGATCAAGATCATGGTACCATAAGTTATAACTTTGGTCAATAGTTTTTTTAAGTTTTAACTTTGATTTTTTTCAAAGTTATGATATAGTGTTAAAGAGGTGATAGCGTGACTATTGGAAAGCAAATACAAGCGGCTAGGAAATCGAAAGGCTTAACACAAAAGCAACTTGCCGATAAAATGCAAATTTCGTATGTAAATATAAGCCAGCTTGAACGTGATGAACGCAACCCAACACTTGAAACGCTCCAACGAGTAGCGGATGCTCTTGGTGATCCCAATTTAGTATTCGACTGTTTATCTGTTCGAGTTTCAACTCAAATTAGCGACTTGAAAGATAACTTCGGGGAAGAGCAAGGGCGAATTCTTGAAGCTCTCAGTCGTTTAACTGCGAACGACTTAAAAAGGCTTGCTGATGTGCTTGGTGATGCCTCTGTGGATGATATTGACGTTTTCATAAAGTATCTCTTATCAAATGATAGCGTTCAGTCTGTAGTGAAACAGGTTGTTGAACTTTCCGGCCACGCAAGCATTGGGATAAGTGCGTCCACTTCACCGGATGGGTTTGTGGTTGAAAAAGGTAACTCTAAAAAGGGTGGTAACAAGTGACCCGCGCCGTCATATACGCCCGCTATTCCAGCGAAAAGCAAACAGATCAAAGTATTGAGGGTCAACTTGCGGCCTGTTATGAGTATGCAGAGCGAGAGGGTTATGCCGTTGTTTGTGAATATACTGACCGCGCCCGCTCCGCTAAAACGGATAGTAGGCCGGAGTTTTTACGCATGGTTGAGGATAGCGGGAAAAAGTATTTTGATGTAATTCTCGTTTATCAGCTTGACCGGTTTAGCCGGAACAGGTACGATAGTGCCACATATAAGGCAAGGCTCAAAAAGAACGGTGTGCGCGTGGTGTCTGTCCGCGAGAATATAGCCGATGACCCAAGCGGCGTATTGATGGAGGCCGTACTAGAGGGCATGGCCGAATACTACAGCGCGGAGTTGTCGCAAAAGGTGCGGCGTGGTATGGACATAAACGCCTCTAAGTGCCTTTCGGTTGGCGGGGTAATTCCTTTCGGGTTTAAAGTGGACGAAAACCGCCGCTTTTTGATTGATAGCGAAAAAGCTCACTATGTCCAACAGATATTTGAGATGTACGCCGCTGGGCGCACGGTTAAGGAAATTACTGATTATCTGAACGAAAAGCAGATTAGGACGGCCAAGGGTGGTAAGTTTAATAAAAACTCCCTCCAAGTAATGCTAGTCAACAAGAAGTACATAGGCACATACATCTACAAAGGTGCGGAAACGCCGGGAGCCATCCCGCGCATAGTATCGGATGAACTCTTTTATAAGGTTGGTGAGATCATGGCAAAAAACAAAACCGCCCCCGCTAGAGCGAGAGCGAAAGAGGAATACTTATTAACAACTAAGCTATTTTGCGGTCACTGCCGTAGTATGATGATCGGCATTTCTGGTACATCCGGCACGGGCAGGAAACATTTTTACTATAGCTGTAAACAGGCTATGGCAAAACAGTGTAATAAAAAGAACGTGCGAAAAGAATATATTGAAGATCGTGTAATTCGTCTTGCGCGGGCGCATCTCACTGATGAAAAAATCTCCGAAATTGCAAATACCATTGAAACGATCTGCAAAGAGGAAAGGCAAGACGCTGATTATAAACGCTTTGAGAAGTTACGCCGGGATACTCAAAAGCAGAAAGCAAATCTTGTGGAAGCACTGAAGCACGGAAAGGCGGCGGCCACACTATTAGAAGAGCTATCAAAGCTAGAGGACACGCTAGAGGATATAGAGCGGCAATTAGTTTTAGAAAAAGCTCGACACATGGATTTGACTAGCGAGTATGTAACTCATTTCCTCTCAAAACTTAGGGACGGCGATTTTGACGATATAGACTTTCGGCGTATCCTCATAACCGTTCTTGTCAATGCGATTTATCTGTATGATGATCGGCTGACAGTGTTTTTCAATGCGACAGACAAGCCTACAGAGGTAACGGAAAGCCTTGTAGATTCAAAAGAAAATGACGATTTTGAAAGTTCTAGTAAGCTCTTTAATGGCCCACCACGAATAAGTAGCCATAAGAGGTCTGAGCCTTTTATGGCTACCTTTTTAAGGAGAATTGAAGATGAGGGAACTATTCTTGGGAACAGATTGGACTAATGTAGGAATACTCGGAATTGTTGTTAGCTTATTCGGGATTGTGTCCGGAGCAATTGCATTGTTCATCAGCTTTTCTGTGCGAAGAATTAGCCGTCTTGCATATAAACACAATGAAATAGAGATAATTAACCTTTTCTTTTCAAACGAGCGAGACCCACAGCTTATTAAAGCCAGGCGTGCAGTTCACAATCTGCCTAATGAATATGATCCCAGAGAAATAAACGAAGAGCGAGGAGAGTTAATCGCAGCTTTGATTACCACATACAATCAATATGGGCTTTTAGTCGAAAAAAAGAAGCTGCCCTTTGAGATTTTTTCTGAAGGAGCTACTGGTATAACAATAGTTACTCATTATAAAAAACTGCTTCCGTATATAAAGCTTAGACGGGATACGGATAACGAAATGTATGCCGACTACTTTGAGACCTTAGCTCGCCGAATTGCGAAAAAGAGAAATCTTACTTTGGAGTCTCCTGTTATTGTAGCAGACGAACCGAACAAATAGAGCTTTATTCTATACCCCTTATAAATACTCGCACCAGCATAAAGAAATCCGAACTTGCGCCCTGTTGGGGGTGGGTTCGGATTTTTTGCATGCATTGAGGGTGTTGCGTTTATACTTTCGACTGTTTTCCTTGCTTTTCCTTGTGGCACAATATAGTATAGTGTAAATACGGTAAGGAGTGCATCCCTATGAACGAAATCAAGTGCCCTTCGTGTGGCAAGGTATTCAAAGTAGATGAATCCGGATTTGCAAATATCGTTAAACAAGTGCGCGACCATGAGTTAGAGGAAGAAATCAGCAAGCGGATAGCTGCGTTTGAAGAGCAAAAGGCAAGCGCGGTTAAAGTCGCTGTATTAGAGACAGAAAACACCTTCAAAGATGGCGCAGCGAAATTAGAAAACGAAATCGCCCAGCTAAAAGAGCAGGTCAAGTCTGCCGAGACAAACAAGAAACTTGCTGTGACGGTGGCTGTTCATGATGCAGAGAGCGTCTTCAAAGATGATGCGGCCAAACGGGAAAGTGAAATTGCCCTACTAAAGCAACAGGTGCAAGCGAAAGAGGAAGAAAAGGCGCTTGCCGTACAAGTGGCCGTGAGTGCAGCCGTAAACGCAGAGAAAGAAACCCACGCCACACAGGTAGAAAAGCTAAAAGAAACGCTGAAATCTGTAGAGGCCGAGCGCGACCAATATAAGGAGTATCGAGCAAAGCTCTCGACCAAGATGGTTGGAGAAACATTGGAACTGCACTGCGAAATTGAATTTGAAAAGTTGCGTGCCACAGCGTTCCAAAATGCCGCGTTTGGAAAAGATAATGACGCAAGCTCCGGTACAAAAGGCGACTATATTTACCGTGAGTACGACGAAGGAGGGAATGAGATTGTCTCCATCATGTTTGAGATGAAAAACGAAGAAGAGGGGTCAGCTACAAAGAAAAAGAACGAAGAATTCCTGCAAAAGCTGGATAAGGACCGCACAGAAAAGAAATGTGAGTATGCCGTTTTGGTCTCCATGCTAGAGGCCGATAACGAACTTTACAATTCCGGCATCGTTGACAAATCACACCGGCATCCGAAGATGTATGTGATTCGCCCTCAATTCTTTATCCCTATGATTACGCTCCTGCGTAACGCCGCTATGAACTCCATGCAGTACAAAGCCGAGTTAGCACAGGTGAGAAATCAAAATATTGATATTACTAACTTTGAACAGAATATGACTGTATTCAAAGAAGGTTTTGCGAGGAATTATGACCTTGCCAGCAGACAGTTTGAAACTGCCATTGGAGAGATAGACAAGGCGATTGCCAATCTAGAAAAAACAAAAAAGTCATTACTTTCATCTGAGAATAACCTACGTCTTGCAAATAACAAAGCCCAAGATTTGTCGATTAAAAAGCTCACCCGCGGCAATCCGACAATGCAGGCGAAATTTGCCGAATTGGAAAACCAAGGCGAAGCAGAAGAGTAAAATAGCACACTTTGGGATGCAAACGCAGCTCTTGAGGCTTAAATTACTCATTCCAGACGATGTGGTTCCAAGGCAAACAACAAAAAGCAGAGTATCGAAACGGTACTCTGCCTTTTGCTGTTCGCGGAGGTGCCTATTTTGACGTTTTGCGTCGATCGGTTTGTTCTGTTTCTCGCCCTTAAATCCGCTGCGGTCTCCTTCGTACAATGAATAAACAGGAAAATATGCATAAAAAATATGCAAGAAATAAGTGAACCTGACCAAAGGTGATGCGAGGAGCGAAAATATACTGGGAAATGTGCTAGACAAATGTAAAACGAGTATGCTATAATCAATTCAAATTTCAAGGAGTAGAGAGAAAGAATGTGTAGCGGAAACTGAAAGAAGTAGTTTCCACCCAAAATTGAAGGAGGAAGTTCAAATGAGTAATTCAGATCCTGGCAACAATGTTCAAAAAAGAAGCTCGGCCGGCACACTCAAGTTCCTTATTTTTTCCCTCATAGGCGTATTCCTATTTATGGCGCCTATCCCAGATGGCGAAGGGGCCTTCAACATTCCCCTCGGTCTCGTCATCGACTGGCTCAACGGCGTATTCGGTTCGGTTTCCTTTGGAGAATACAACCTAGGTGATTTCTCCATCGCATACATGCTCGCGCTGATCTTCATTACAATTTCATTTGTAGGAACTGTGCTTGCGTGGATCATCAGACCTAAGTTCATCATGGAAAACGAAAGACTAAAAGAACTATTCCTAAGCTCACCTATCTACTTCATCAGCAAAGCAATCGGTTTTGCTTTTGTCTGGATGATCTTCCTAGGAATCGGTCCTGCGCAAGTCATCAGTTCCTTCACAGGAGATGTCATGATCGGTCTGACCGCAGGTCTTGTGACAATCTTCATTGTCCTAGTACCTGTTATGCCATTTGTCACTGATTTTGGTCTGATGGAATTCATCGGAATCCTAATCAAAAAAGTGGTACGTGTACTGTTCACACTTCCGGGTCGTGCATCTGTTGACCTGATGGCTTCTTGGTTCGGTTCTTCAGCCGTTTCCATCATCATCACCCGCAACCAACATGAAAGAGGGTTCTACACAGGGCGTGAAGCTGCTGTTATCGCAGTCAACTTCTCATTCGTTTCTCTACCGTTTACCTTTGTTGTTGCGTCTATGCTTGGCTTTGGTTCACGCTTTTTGCTCTTCTATCTCATTATGTGTATCACTTGCGTTATCCTCGGCTTCATCCTACCGCGCATTTGGCCGCTCCGTGGCCTTCCCGATACATATCTAGAAGGCGTTGGCAAGCAAATTCACGAAGACGTGCCTCCAAGCACCTCAAAGTTCGCTTGGGCGATTGATCTTGCCAGCAAGAGAGCAGAAGGCTCAGGCTTAGGCACCGTTGTGAAAACAGCCGGTCAAACCTACCTGAACATTTTCATGGACCTGATTCCGGTTATCCTTGCTTGGGGTACTCTGGCCATCATGGTTGCTGAGCTCACACCGATCTTTGATTGGATTTCATGGCCGATGGGTCAATACTTGTCACTTCTTGGTGTAGAAGCTGCGATGGATGTTGCACCTCTTACCTTGATGGGCTTCATTGACATGTTCCTCCCAGCCCTCATGATGGGCGATGTACCGGAGATGACAGCATTTATCATTGGTATCCTCTCCATTGTACAAATCATTTACTTAGCAGAAACAGGCGTTCTAATCATCAAGTCTAAGATTCCATTAGGCATTGGCAAACTGTTCATCCTGTTCATGATGAGAACAATCCTTGCACTGCCAATCATTGTTCTACTTGCTCGTCTGATGTTCTAATTGAGACTAGCATAATGGGATTGGGAAGCTTTACTATAAAGCTTCCCATCCCTTTGCAAACACTTTGTTAAAAAATTTTCAATCGGCACTATATAATCTGTGCAAAATTGCGAAGCAGTTCTGACACACTTCTATAGGAACTGATTCTGTGCGGGCGTTGCCCGCCATCGTTTTGCGGTGAATGAACGCCAGCTACTAGGGCGTTCATTGCGGACTCATATATAAAAAACATATCGAAACAGAAAGAAGGTTGAGCCATAATGAACCCGCCAATACACGTACGATCGGAGATTGGTAAGCTGAAGACTGTGGTCTTAAAACGTCCTTGCCTGGAAATTGAGAATTTGACCCCCCAATATTTGGAAGATCTGCTTTTCGATGATATCCCATATCTGCCAACGATGCGCGAAGAGCACGATGCCTTTGCAAAGGCACTGAGCGATCAAGATGTAGAAGTGCTATATCTGGAAAAGCTCATGACAGAAGCAGTGAAAACTGAGGCAAAAAGAGAAGAGTTCATTGATGCCTTGCTAAGCGAAAGCACCTTCTTGGCTGGCTACACCTTGGACAAGGTCAAAGAATATCTGCTCTCGTTCCCAACAGAGCAAATGGTCGCGAAGACAATGTGCGGCATTCGCACCTGTGAGATTGACATGCAGAGAGAAAAGAGTCTTCTCGCTCTCACATTAGACTATCCATTTTACTTACCCCCGCTGCCGAACCTATATTTCACAAGAGACCCGGCGGTCAGCATCGGAAACGGCATTTCCTTTAGCCGGATGAAAGAGCCTGCAAGACGGAAAGAGTCTTTGTACATGGATTTCATCATGAAGAACCATGATCGCTTCAAAGATGCAAACATCCCGACCTGGTTTGACCGTGACTATCGCTACAGCATCGAAGGCGGAGACATTATCATCTTGAGCAAAGATGTCATCGCAATCGGCATCTCCGCGAGAACTTCTGCCGCAGCTATTGAGCATCTTGCGAAGAACCTCTTTGCGGCAAACAGCGATGTGAAAAAAGTCATGGCAATCGACATTCCGAAAAGACGTGCGTTTATGCATTTGGACACGGTATTTACCATGGTGGATCATAATGTCTTCAGTGTTCACCCAGAAATACTAGACCAAAATGGCGAAACAGACACCTACATTCTGGAAAAAGGCGAGTGCGCAGATACCCTAAACATCACAAAATTGCGTGACGTGAAGGATGCCTTGAAGCAAGTGCTGAACTTGGACGAAATTGAATTCATCCCCTGCGCCGGCGGAGATATCATCGCCGCACCAAGAGAGCAGTGGACAGATGGAAGCAATACACTTGCAATCGCACCGGGTGTTGTTGTCACATATGACCGCAACTGCATCACCAACCGCATCTTTAGAGAGCGCGGCATTGAAGTCATCGAAATCCCAAGTGCTGAGCTATCCCGCGGACGCGGCGGCCCGCGCTGCATGAGTATGCCGCTAGTCAGAGAAGACATCTAAGTCTTCCCATTCAAACTTGTGATCAATTAAAAATGAAAAATATAGGAGGACATTAAAATGGTAGTCGGTATTCCAAAGGAAATTATGCAAAATGAACGCCGTGTGGCGGGAACACCTGAAACAGTGGCACTGATGGTCAAAGATGGTTTGACCGTCCTTGTCGAACGCGGAGCCGGTGAAGGTTCTTATTACAAGGACGCAGAGTACGTAGCAGCTGGCGCAACAATTGTGGACGATGTAGCAGAGATATTCGCCAAGGCGAATATCATCATGAAAGTAAAAGAGCCGCAATTCAACAACGCAAAAGGCTGTCACGAAGTAGACATGATGCATGAGGGACAGTATTTGATCACATTCATCCACCCTGCTTCTCCGGTCAACCATGAAATGGTAAAGAATCTCGCCGCAAAAGGCGTGACATCCTTTACCCTAGACGGCGTACCGCGCATTACCCGCGCACAAAAAATGGACGCACTGACATCCATGTCCACCTGTGCCGGATATAAGGGTGTGATCATGGCACTGGATTCTCTTGCAGTATTCGCACCACAGATTTTCACTGCGGTTGGTATGCTAAAGCCGATTAACGTATTGGTTGTCGGTGCGGGCGTTTCCGGTCTGCAAGCGATCTCTACAGCAAAGCGCATGGGCGCGATTGTACACACAGTGGACATTCGTCCGGACGCTGCGGAACAAGGTCAATCTTTGGGCGCAAAAGTGCTGGACTTGGGTATCCCTGCTGACGTTGCAGTGGGTGCGGGCGGCTATGCCAACCCAATTTCTGAAGAGTGGCTGGCAAAAGAGCGCGAGACACTAAAAGACTTAGTCGCACTAAGCGATGTTGTCGTCTTGACTGCATTGGTACCAAACCGTAAAGCGCCAATCCTCCTCACAGAAGAAATGGTAAAAACCATGAAGCCCGGTTCTGTGGTGGTTGACATTTCCATCGACCAAGGCGGAAACTGCGAGATCACTGCGCCCGGTGAAGTGGTTGAGAAGCACGGTGTTGTCATCAACGGAATCAAAAACCTTCCCGGCCGCTTGCCAACCAGCTCAACTTGGCTGTTCTCCAAGAACTCCTATGAGATGCTCAAATACTTGTACAAAGATGGTGAAATCGTAATGGATCTAAACGACGAAATCATCCGCGACATTTTGACAACGCATCAAGGCAAAGTTGTACACGAAGGCGCACTGGAGGCTATGAGATGAGTCCGTGGATCTTAGTTGGGATTTTCATTGTTGCTTCCTTTGCGGGTTATAAGCTCATCAACAATGTGCCATCTCTCCTGCACACACCCCTGATGTCAGGGATGAATGCACTGGCCGGCATCACTGTTCTGGGCGCAATTGTAGCCGTGTCCATAGCCATTGGACTGGGTAACAGAGTCTTGGTATATGCGGCGATTATTTTAGCAACGGTAAACGTAGTGGGTGGATTTGGAATCACCCATCGTATGCTCAAAATGTTTAAACGGACGGGGCGGTGAGGGAGATGTCTGAATTTGTATATTATGGCATTCTAATTGCCCTGATCTTTGGCGTGATGGCAGGCATTGCACTCATGAGCAAGGTTGAGCAGGCGGCAAAGGGAAACTTGTTGTGTGCCCTATGCACTATCGTTGCGATTTTGCTTGCGCTGTATTGGTATGATGAGCTAACGATGATCAGTGTATGGATCGCCTTGGGCATTGGTACTGTTGTCGGTTTAGTGGGTGCACACCGTGTCAAGATGATTCAAATGCCCCAAACCGTTGCCATCTTGAACGGCTTTGGCGGATGTGCTTCGGCTTTCGTTGCAATTGTTGTCCTCTCAGTGGGCGGCGATGTATCAATTTTTGAAATTGTAACTGCCGGGCTCGCCCTCTGCATCGGTATGCTCACACTGACCGGAAGCTTAATTGCTGCCGGAAAACTGCATAACGTACTGGGGCAAAAGCCAACCGTATGGCCGGGACACCAGATGCTTACCGTGGGGTCGGCTGTGCTCATGCTCGCAGTAGTTGCGGCAATGCCCTTTGTGGGAATCGCGCAACATGCCCTTTTGTTTATCCTGGCACTTCTTGTGCTATCCGGATTCTTTGGTATAGCATTTGCCATCCGCGTTGGCGGAGCGGATATGCCTATCACCATCTCTCTGCTCAACTCTCTGTCCGGTATCGCGGTTTCAGCGGCAGGTATGACAGTTTCAGATCCGCTTCTGGTTGCAGTCGGTGCCATCATCGGCGCAGCCGGACTGATTCTGACCCAAATCATGTGCCGCGCCATGAACCGCACTTTGACATCTGTTATTTTTAGCAAAGCGGAAACAGCGGCACCGGCAAAGCCAAAAGCAAGCGGTGCAGCGCCTGCACCGGCAGCAAAAGCCGCACCTGCTGCAAGCGGCCCGAATCCGCAGCAGATTCTAGCGGACGCAAAGAGTGTGATCATCGTACCCGGTTACGGTATGGCACTCGCACAGGCACAAGGTCTGGTGAAGCAACTGTCCGACACCTTGGAGTCAAAAGGTGTGGATGTGAAGTATGCGATCCACCCAGTGGCAGGACGTATGCCCGGTCACATGAACGTGCTACTTGCAGAGGTAGATGTACCTTACGACAAGCTGTGCGAGATTGACGATATCAACCCACAGTTTGAAAACTGCGATGTAGTTATCGTCATTGGGGCAAATGATGTTGTAAATCCAGCAGCATACACAGCAGAAGACACGGCGATTTACGGCATGCCGATTTTAGATGTTGACAAGGCGAAGGACATCATCATCTGCAACTACGACACAAATCCGGGTTATGCCGGTGTGCCGAATCCCCTGTATGAAGATGGTAAGTCCATCCTCATGCTGGGCGACGCAAAAGAGAGCATCGGCAAACTACTGCAAGCGCCGCAAGCAGACGGAGCTGTGGCAGAAACCGCACCTGCAACCGGCGGCCCGAATCCGCAGCAAGTCCTAGCGGACGCGAAAAGTGTGATCATCGTACCGGGTTACGGTATGGCGCTTGCACAAGCCCAAGGCTTGGTCAAGCAACTTGCCGACACCTTGGAGTCAAAAGGTGTGGATGTGAAGTACGCCATCCATCCCGTAGCAGGGCGTATGCCTGGCCACATGAACGTTCTCCTTGCAGAAGTAGACGTACCCTATGACAAGCTGTGCGAGATCGACGATATCAACCCACAGTTCGAAAACTGCGATGCGGTTATCGTCATCGGCGCAAACGATGTTGTGAATCCGGCGGCATACACAGCGGTGGAGACGGCGATTTACGGAATGCCAATCTTAGATGTGAATAAGGCGAAGAACATCATCATCTGCAACTACGACACAAATCCAGGTTATGCGGGCGTGCCGAATCCCTTGTATGAGGACGGTCAGTCAATTCTCATGCTGGGCGATGCGAAAGAGAGCATCGGCAAACTACTGCAAGCGCCGCAAGCAGCACCGGCGGCAGAAGCCGCGCCTGCGACTGGCGGAGCAGATCCAAAGCAAGTCTTGGCGGATGCAAAGAGTGTGATCATTGTACCGGGTTACGGTATGGCGCTTGCACAAGCGCAAGGCTTGGTGAAGCAACTTGCTGACAAACTGGACGCAAAAGGCGCAGACGTGAAGTACGCCATCCATCCAGTGGCAGGACGTATGCCTGGTCACATGAACGTTTTGCTTGCAGAGGTAGATGTACCTTATGACAAGCTATGCGAGATTGACGATATCAACCCACAGTTTGAAAACTGTGATGTAGCGATCGTCATCGGCGCAAACGATGTTGTGAACCCAGCGGCGTACACAGCGGTGGATACGGCGATTTACGGCATGCCGATTCTGGATGTGGATAAAGCGAAGAACATCATCATCTGCAATTACGACACAAATCCGGGCTACGCCGGCGTGCCGAATCCGCTGTATGAAGACGGACAAGCGATTCTAATGTTAGGCGATGCCAAAGAGAGCATTGGCAAACTACTGTAAGACATACCTCAGGGGGTTTATATGTAACAAAATAAACCCCTAAAGCTATTTATTTAAATTAAAAAAGGAAAAGGAGACAGTTATCATGGCAGTAAACTTAAGAGGAAGAAGCTTTCTAACACTAATGGATTTCACACCAGAGGAAATCAGATACATGCTAGACCTATCCCACGATTTGAAAGCGAAAAAGCGCGCAGGTCACGTGGGCAAGCAACTAGAAGGCAAAAGCATTGTTCTCTTGTTTGAAAAAGCTTCTACTCGTACCCGTTGTGCATTTGAAGTTGCAGCAATGGACGAAGGCGGACACGTCACATTCCTAGATTCCGGCAGCTCACAAATGGGCAAAAAAGAGTCTTTGGAAGACACTGCGAAAGTACTTGGCCGTTTCTATGATGGCATCGAGTATCGCGGCTTTGAGCAAAAAGTGGTAGAAGACCTCGCAAAATACGCTGGCGTACCAGTTTGGAACGGTTTGACTGACGTTGACCATCCAACACAAATCCTAGCTGACCTGATGACCATCGAAGAGCATTGTGCAAAGCCGCTCAACCAAGTAAAAGTCGTATTCTGCGGCGATATCCGTAACAACATGTCTTATGCTTGGATGTACGGTTGTGCGAAGATGGGTATGCACTTTGTTGCTTACGGCCCAGCCAGCCTAGAAGTTGACGCGAAAATTTTGGCTGCCACCCAAGAAGTTGCAAAAGCAACCGGCGGCAAAATCGAAGTTTGTCACGACGAGAGCTGCCTAGCAGGCGCAGACGTGATCTACACTGACGTTTGGGCATCTATGGGTGAAGAAGCGCAAATTCCAGAGAGAGTAAAACTACTCACACCATATCGTGTCACCATGGAAATGCTCGAGCAAACAGGCAACAAAGACGTTCTATTCCTACACTGCCTGCCAGCATTCCACGATTTCGAGACCAAAATGGCGAAAGAGCAAAAAGAACTCGGTCACGATATCCGTGAAGTAACAGACGACGTATTCCGCAGCAGACACAGTGTTGTATTTGACGAAGCGGAAAACCGTATGCACACCATCAAAGCGGTTATGGTCGCAACAATCGGGAGGTAGTATATGAAATTAGTAGTAGCCCTAGGCGGTAACGCCCTCCAATCCGGCAGCGGCCCTGCCACAGCGGAAGCACAGTTGGAAGTCGTAAACGCAACCTGCGGACACCTAGCGGAAATCATTGCTGGCGGTCATGACATTGCCATTGTACACGGCAACGGCCCCCAAGTTGGTCGCATCAACCTAGCCAGTGAGACAGCGAAAGATGTGACACCAGCCATGCCTTTTGACGTATGCGGTGCCATGAGCCAAGGTTACATCGGATACCACATCCAACAGTGTATGCGCAAAGCCCTAGACAAGAACGGACGTGCGCACATGCCTGTGGCGACTCTTGTCACACAAGTTGTCGTAGACAAGAATGACCCCGGTTTTGCAAACCCAACCAAGCCAATCGGCGTGTTTTACTCCAAAGACGAAGCCGATGCATTAGCGGCGGAAAAAGGCTATAGCATGAAAGAAGATGCCGGACGCGGCTGGAGACGTGTTGTTGCTTCTCCGCTACCACTCCGCATCGCTGAGCTGGAGTCTATCAAGCATCTGATCGCCACAGATACCGTAGTCGTAGCTTGCGGCGGCGGCGGAATTCCTGTCGTTGAGGGTGCAGACGGTCTAGAGGGTGTTGCTGCTGTTATTGACAAAGATTTCGCGGCAGAAAAACTCGCTGAGGACATTGACGCTGATATGCTCATGATCCTAACTGAAGTTGAGCGTGTAGCGATTAACTTCGGCAAGCCAGAGCAGAAGAACCTTGACGTGATGACGATTTCTGAAACAGAAAAGTACATCGAAGAAGGTCATTTCGCACCAGGTAGTATGCTGCCAAAAGTGCAAGCAGCACTGAAGTTTGTAAAAGCTTACCCAGAGAAAAAAGCAGTCATCACAGCGCTTGACAAAGCCATTGATGCATTAGAAGGTAAAACCGGAACCGTAATCGTAGCGGACTAATACTACTATTGGGAGGATAAAGAAATATGACAAATGTAAAAGTATCCGTTTGGGGCTTTGGCGCAATGGGTCAAGGTATTGTAGAGTCTTTGCTCACCAAGACAGGTGTGGAGATCACAGGTATCTGTGACATTAACCCAGCACTCGTTGGAAAGGGCATGTTTGAAGCCCTTGGCAAAACAGCCAATCAAGAAGATGTTATCATCACAACATCCATCGAGGAAGCTGTCACAGCCAAGCCTTGTGATGTATGTATCTTGGCAACAGACTCTTTCACAGCAAAAGCATTCCCAAAACTCGAAACACTGCTGAACATGGGCGTAAACGTTATCACCACAGCGGAAGAAATGGCATATCCGCAAGCGCAAGAGCCGGAGCTATCTGCAAAGATCGATGCACTTGCAAAAGCAAATGGCGTATCTGTTCTTGGAACAGGCATTAACCCAGGTCTGGTTATGGACCTCTTGGCGCTCTGCCTATCTGGTGCCATGACTGACGTGACCAGCGTCATGTGTAAGCGCGTCAACTCCCTATCTCCATTCGGTGTAACCGTTATGGAAGAGCAAGGTGTCGGCATCACTGTGGAAGAGTTCGACAAAGGCGTGGCAGACGGCACCCTAGCCGGACACGTTGGATTTGCTGAGTCAATCGGTATGATCGCAGATGGTCTTGGTCTTGAGGTTGACAAGGTGGAGCAGCAAATGAAGCCCATCGTCACAAGCATTGACCGTAAATCACCTTATGGCTTCGCAGCAGCGGGACGTTTGGCTGGTGTCAACATGACTGGTCAAGGTCTAAAAGACGGCAAAGTGATCATCGACATGATTCACCCGCAACAAATCGAGCCTGAGATGGAAGGTACCCACACTGGGGACTACATTGTGCTAGAAGGTTCCCCGCGGATTGACATGCAGATCACACCGGAGATCAACGGCGGCATCGGCACCATTGCAATGTGTGTCAACTGCATCCCGCAAACCATCAATGCAGACCCGGGTCTCATCACCATGCTGGACATTCCGGTACCACGTGCCATCATGGGTGACTTTAGAAACCTAATCAAAGAAGGCAAGAAAATAGCCAAGTAAGTATAGATGGGGGTTTTATCATGGTAACAAAAGGTACATGGGTCACCATTCGAAAAACCATCCTTGAACCAGAAAACAGGGCGGCGGGTATCCCGGAGGATACCGCCGCCACCCCTCTTATTATGTGGGTAAACGGTTTTCTGGAGCATGATGCAGAGATCGAACAAGCCGCTTCCGTGCGCACCAAAATGAACCGCATGGAAGAGGGCATCCTCGAAGTGGTAAACCCAACGACAGAGGTTGATTACGGGTCATACGTGCCGGAAATCGTCCGCATCGGTACCCAGGCTAGAAACATTCTCTTTGGGGGTGGGCAAGATGGCTAAAGACATGAGTTACAGCGCAGTATTTGCCCGCAAGAATGAGATTTTGAAGAAAGCCACGGGCATCGACTTCTCACGCTTTGAAACCAGCGCCATTGCCTTTGACTATGAAGCGATGATGAAGAGCATTGGATACAGCCTAGAAGAGATCAAAGAGATCCAAAGGCTGCAAGGCGTTGGAAACTCTCCGCTGATTGAGCTGCGCAATATCACAGCGTTGGCGCGGAAATGCGCGAAGCCGGGGATGGGTGCACGGATTTTTGTCAAAGACGAATCCACCAATCCATCCGGCAGTTTCAAAGACAGACGTGCAGCAACGGCCGTTTATCAAGCTAAGAAGCTTGGCTACAAAGGCGTGGCGGCGGCTACCAGCGGAAACTATGGCGCAGCAGTTGCATCCCAAGCGGCAATGCAGGGACTCGGTTGTATCATTGTGCAAGAGTGTTTTGATTCACACAAAGTGGGACAACCTGAAATCCTAGAAAAGACCCGCAAATGTGAAGCCTTCGGCGCGGAAGTCATACAAATGACCGTAGGGCCGGAGCTATTCTATAAGTTCCTGTGCATCCTGGAAGAGACAGGCTACTTCTCCGCAAGCCTATACTCCCCATTCGGTGTGGCAGGCGTAGAGACACTGGGCACAGAGATTGTACAGCAAGTCCGTGACATCACCGCAAAAGAGGGTGCCATGCGCGACCCAGAGGCAGTTGTGGTCACACACGCAGGCGGCGGAAATGTTACCGGTACCGCCCGGGGACTCAAGCTCGAAAACTGCAAAGCAGAAGTAATCGCGGCATCTGTCAATCTGAAGGGACTCCACATGGCAAGCGATAGTCAGTTTAACAAGAAATCCTTCACAACGGGACACACAGGTTTCGGTTTCCCCTTTGCCACCTGGCCTGATCGCAGTGACATGCCGCGCAACGCGGCACGACCTCTGCGCTACATTGACCGCTATGTCTTAGTCAACCAAGGCGAAGTGTTTTACATGACTGAGCTTTTGGCGAACTTAGAGGGTCTGGAGCGAGGTGCCGCCGGAAACACATCTCTCAGTGCAGCCTTTGCGCTGGCACAGGAGATGCCGGAAGATGCCATCATTGTTGTACAGGAGACCGAGTACACAGGTGCCGGCAAGCACATCCAACCACAGCTTTCCTTTGCGCGTCAGAACGGCATTGATCTGAAATTTGGCGATCCAGCAACGGAAGTGCCGGGAGAGAGCATCATCTTGCCGGAAAAACCATCTATGCTCAGTGTCCAGCCTCAGGATATGAACAAGATGCGCGCTTCTCTTATTCGCAACTATGTGAATAAGCTCAAAGAGATAGAAGGCGAGAATGCCGGGGCACCGTCAGAGGACGACATCCGCTTCTTAGCGGAGGAGACAAACCAGACAGAAGACTTTGTAAGAGAACAGCTCAAAGTATATTTTTAAGAAATGACCGTCTATCTTCCCCCGCCATGACGGGGGAAGATAGAAAAATTATTTAACTAAGGAGGGCTAATTATGGGACGTACAGGACGTGAAGATAATTTCCAAGAGCGCCGCGCACATCTCAAAGGGCTCAGTGAAGAGCAATTGAGAGCACGGTTCTGGGAACTCGCCGAGAAGGTAGTAGACCCACTGCTCACATTGGGTTACGAGAACACATCACCCGCCATTGAGCGCAGTGTACTGCTGCGTATGGGTTTCTCATCTCTTGAGGTGAAAGTGATTGTGGACGGTGCAATCGAGCGCGGTCTATTGGGACATGGTGCGGGTAACATTGTATATAAACTCGCCAAATCAAAAAACATAGACATCCGCGAAGCCGGACTGAGCCTTGTAGAAGGCAAAGCTTGGGACGAGGCAGCGGCACTATTCGGGAAAGGAGCATAAGTAGATGGATAAGCTACAAGCAAACGAGCGCTTAGATATTGAGGTAATATTGCAAGACCTGGAAAACTATCGCCCGCGCCGCCGCGGCTGGACTTGGCGGAAGCCAGCACCAGGTCTAAAAATGGGACCATTCACCTATCGTGATGCGTCTGAGCCGCTGAAAGACGGTGTGCCGCTGATCACAGCGCATAACTTTGACAATATTGACCCGCAGCCACTGCCGGTCATTACAACAGAAGTCGCCTCTGGTCGTTTTGAAGACGACATTCGCCGTATGCGTATGGCGGCTCATCACGGTGCAGATCACATCATGGTTATCCGCACAGCCGGACAAAGCCACTTTGACGGACTCATCGAGGGTTCTCCCCAAGGTGTGGGCGGTATTCCGGTCACACGGAAGCAAGTACGCGCACAGCGTAAGGCGCTTGATCTGATTGAAGATGAAGTGGGTCGCCCGATTAACTTCCATTCCTATGTCTCCGGCGTTGCCGGTCCTGACATTGCGGTTATGTTTGCGGAAGAAGGTGTCAACGGTGTACACCAAGACCCCCAGTATAATGTCATCTACCGTAACATCAACATGGTGCGTTCCTTCGTAGATGCCTGTGAATCCAAAAAGCTCATCGAGTGGGCAGGACAAGCACAGATCGACGGTGCGCATAACGCCAACGCCACAGCGAGAGACGCTTGGAAAGTTATGCCTGAGCTGATCGTACAACATGGAATCAACTCCATCTTCTCACACAAAGTGGGCATTCCGAAAGAGAACATCTGTTTGTCCACCGTGCCTCCCTCACACACACCGGGGCCAAGCGTATTCATGGACTTGCCTTATGCGGTAGCACTTCGTCAATTCTTTGAAGGCTATCGGATGCGTGCGCAGATGCACACCAAATACATTGAGAGTTCCACACGTGACGCGACGGTCACTCATGTGCTGAACATGCTAATCTCTAAGCTCACAAGTGCGGATATCCAGTCCACCATCACACCTGACGAGGGTCGTAATGTGCCCTGGCATATCTACAACATCGAAGCTTGTGACACTGCAAAGCAAACCCTAGTGGCTCTTGACGGTCTGATGGACATGGTCGAGATCAAAGAAGAGGGTCCACTGTGGGAGATGGTGCGCGAGCTACAAGAGCGCGCGGTACTCTTCCTAGAGGAAATGGTAGAAATCGGCGGTTATTTCGCAGCGGTTGAGCAGGGCTTCTTCGTTGACAGCGGATACTATCCCGAGCGCAACGGCGACGGCATCAAGCGTGAAATGGACGGCGGTGTGGGTGCAGGTACTGTATTCAAGCGTGAAGCGGACTACATGGCACCTGTTACAGCACACTACGGCTATAACAATGTGGCTCAGTATGACGAGAAAGCCGTGAGCGACCCAGCCAGCCTAATCGGCGGCGATACATTAGAGAAGCCAGAAAAAATCGTCTACATTGATGAGCTGGATGACGACAATGTATATGAGCGCATGAAAGACCTGAAGAAGTATCATGACGGTTCTACTCTCCGCCCTGAAATGGAGTGGATGGCAGACGGTACTGTCATGTTAAACATGTGCTTCCCAACAGACCAACGCCGCGCAGAAGCCGCCGCATTGGAGTGCGCCCGCCGCATGGGTCTGGAAGACCCAACCGTTATCCACCGCGAAGTCTTGCACGGCGCAGAGGGTACACGTGTTGAACTAAAAGGTAAGCTGAACGTTGATATTGATACAGCAAGCCTCGTAATTCCGCCGGAGCCGGAAGTGCTTAGTGAAGACGAGCTCCGTGCCGCTGTGGAAGCGAACCCCATCACCGTAGTTTGCGGTACTGTGGGCGAAGACGAACACAGCGTTGGTCTGCGTGAAATTATCGACATTAAGCATGGCGGTATTGAGAAGTACGGCATCAAAGTACACTATCTCGGAACTTCCGTGCCGGTAGAGAAGCTGGTGAATGCGGCCATCGAGCTCAACGCGAACGCAATTTTGGCATCCACCATCATCAGCCATGATGACATCCACTACAAGAACATCGCCAACATCAACAACTTGGCCAAAGAGATGGGTGTCCGCGACAAGATTGCATTCGGCGCGGGCGGCACACAAATTTCTCCTGAAACAGCCGTTGAAAACGGTGCGGATGCTGGATTCGGCAGAGGAACAAAAGGCTCTCACGTTGCCACATTCCTCGTGAAGCATCTTCAAGGTAAGTAAGAATGAAAATAGATGTCTTAGTTGCAGAGATCGGCTCTACAACTACGGTCGTTAATGGATTTACACAGATCGGCACGCGTGCTCCTGTCCTGATTGGACAGGGGCACGCGCCCACTACAGTCCTACAAGGCGACGTTCGGATCGGACTGCAAGGCGCGATCGAAAGTCTGCGTGAGCAAATCGGCGCAGAGGAGATCACCTATGATAGTATGCTGGCAGCATCTAGTGCCGCAGGTGGACTCCGTATGACGGTGCATGGTCTGGTGTATGACATGACGGTACGTGCCGGAAAAGAGGCTGCATTGGGTGCCGGTGCCAATATCCATATGACCACGGCAGGGGTACTACGAGACATTGATCTGGAAGAGATTGAGCGCATTGCCCCGAATTTGATTCTCCTCGCCGGCGGAACGGATTACGGTGAGCGTGACACGGCGATCAAAAATGCCGAGATGCTCTGCACGCTAACAATTAAGGCGCCTGTCATATACTGTGGGAATGTGCAAAACCAGGATATGATCAGGCGTATTTTCGAACGTGCCGATCGGGAGCTGTATGTGACGGAAAACGTGTATCCGCGGCTGGATGAGTTAAACATTGAGCCGGTTCGTGCACTCATCCACAGTGCATTTGAAGAGCACATCACCGAAGCCCCCGGCATGGCGCACGTGCGGGACATGGTGACAGGTACCATCATGCCTACACCAGGTGCGGTGATGGAGTGTGCGAAAATGCTCTACAATGAAATCGGCGATGTATTGGTCGCAGACGTAGGTGGCGCGACAACGGACATTCATTCTGTCACAGACGGCAGCGAAGAGATCGCACTCATCCAAGTTTCGCCGGAGCCAAAGGCAAAACGCACGGTAGAGGGAGATCTGGGGGTCTACATCAATGCAGAAAATCTCGCGCATATGGTGGGCATTGATAAGCTGGAAAAAGAGACCGGTGTAGATGTGCAGAATGTATTGCAGGACTATCACCCAATTCCCCGCAGTGAGGAACAGCTTGCTTTGACGACTAGTCTTACTTGGCACGCGTCCAGCCTTGCAATCAAGCGCCATGCGGGACGTTTGCGCTATATGTACGGCGCAAGCGGGAGACGTGCATGGGCCGAGGGCAAAGACCTGAGCAAAGTGCGCTGGCTTGTCGCCACAGGCGGTGCTCTGACCAGACTGCCTGATCGTGCAAACATCTTAGAGCGCTTGACCAAGCTAAACGAAAATGGGGAAATGCTATACCCGCGCCCCGGCAGTATGCGCGTGTTAGAAGACAGACACTATATCATGGCAGCGCTGGGCGTACTATACCGTGACTATCCGGAAGATGCGGCGCTGTTAATCAAGTCGGACTTGGGGATTTCCTCCCAAACTGATGAGTAAGAATACAGAGGTGAAAACATGTATCCACAACTACGGATTGATCTGAACAAACTGACCCACAATGCAAAGTCTCTATTAGAGCTTTGCGGGAGCAAGGATATCTCTTTGGCGGCTGTTACAAAAGTATTTTGTGCTGATCCGAAGATGGTAGAAGCTCTATGTGAGCTGCCCTTTGCCTTTTTGGCGGATTCCAGACTGGAGAATATCGAAAGCTATCCGAAAAATCGCAAAGCGCGTACACTGCTGCTCCGTTTGCCGTCTCCCAGTGAGGCGTTACGTACGGTGAAAAGCTGCGATGTATCCCAAAACTCTGAGTTCAGCACGCTGAAGCTACTCTCAGAGGCTGCTGCCAGCGAGGGCTTGACCCATGGTGTCATCCTGATGGTAGACTTGGGTGACTTGCGTGAGGGAATCTATTATAAAGACAAAGACTTGCTGTTTGAGACAGCGGAGTTTATTCTCTCACAAAAACATCTCAAGCTAGAGGGCTTGGGTGTAAACCTGACCTGTGTCGGCTCTGTGATGGCGACACGTGAGAACATGCAGCAACTTTGCGATATTGCGGCTGAGTTGGAGACTCGCTTTGATATCAAGCTGGATATCATCTCAGGCGGAAATTCTAGCTCCATCTATCTTCTAGAGCGGGACGAAATGCCGGAGGGTATTACAAATCTGCGCCTTGGCGAATCCCTCGCCTGTGGCTTGGAGACTGCCTTTGGCGAACCATTTATGAATCTCAAGCAAAATGTGATTACACTTGCGGCAGAGATTATAGAATTACAAGAGAAGCCTTCTATGCCGGAGGGTGAGCTTGGCATGAACGCTTTTGGCGAAAAGCCTGTATACATTGACAAAGGAATGCGTGACCGCGCCATTCTGTCAATTGGGCGGCAGGACACCAGGACTGAGGGTCTAGAGTGTCTAGAGCCGGGTGTGGAGGTCATAGACGCAAGTTCTGATCACTTGCTTATAGATGTCACCGATGCGAAAAGAGAACTGCGTGTTGGTGATGTGATCGAGTTTGGTCTCTCCTATGGTGCAATTTTGGCTGGGTTTACCAGCAAGTATGTTGGACGGGAATATATCTAATTCCAAATAAAAAAGAAAGCAGATCGCCCCAGTGGGGCGATCTGCTTTCTTGCGTTAGCTTGCATTACACAAGAGTAAATTTGAACACATCGGGCTTGAGATTGAAGTGATCATCACATGTTTCAATAAACGCCCAGCCCAATCTTCGATAGTAATCGCTTGCATGTTCTGTTCGGAGATATACTTCGTGATATCCCAAATCTTTCACAATGTGCTTCACACTGTCAATTAAGGCTTCGCCGATTCCGTTTTTTCTAAATGGCTCATCAACGTATAGTGCAGCGAGCCACGGTGTATAGTCCCTGCATTTTAGATCGTTTTGCATGATGGAAACTGTTCCGGCACATACCCCATCTACGATCGCCACTAATCGGATAGGCAACTGAGATCTGTGACAGTCTTTTGCTGCGGACAAGACTTGCTCATAGGAAAGATCATCCCGCACATCTTTGATAAATGCATTGTAGATCCATGTTGCCACATCATCTGCAAATGCGATATGATCAGCAAGATACTCTATTTTCATTCGACTTTTTCCTTTTCCGTACTGGGAAGCACTACATTCAAAATAATACCCAAGATAACGGCAATGGCAACCCCAAGGCGATCTACCGGAATGCTTGTACTGCCAACTGTGAAGGTGATCGCAGGCCCAAAACGAAGCCCAAGCCCGATGACCAGCATAACTGCAACGATGATACAATTTTTCATATCCGCCAAGTTGACCTGATCATCCACCAAATTGCGAATCCCAACAGCGGCAATCATACCGTACAGGATGAAAGACGCACCGCCGATGATGGCAGGTGGGACGGAATAGACCACGGAGGCAAAGAGGGGCGAGAAGCCGAGGACAGCCGCATAGATTGCCGCGAATTGCAGGATGCGCGGGTCGAAAATTTTCGTCAGCGTGACGACACCTACATTTTCGGAATAAGTCGTTGTGGCAGGACCGCCAATTGCGCCTGCGAAAATTGTGGCGAGACCGTCTCCTGTGAGTGTGCGGACAAGACCGGGGTCTGAGATATAGTCTTTGCCGGAAAGACGCTTTAAGATAACCATGTCGCCAATATGCTCTGCAATGGTTGCAAGGGCAAAGGGAAGCATAACCAGTACGGTTACAACACTAAAGCGCGGTGCCATAAAGGGCGGAAGACCAACGATGCCGCTCCCTGCTGTTCCGAATACAAGAATCGGAGTCCCATCGGGATTTGTCATGCCAAAGGCGAAATGCATGAGCAAAGCAACCACATATGCTCCGCCGATTCCGAGGAGAATGGGGATAATCTTTGTCATCCCTTTGCCCCACACAGAGAAGCAGATAATAATGACCAGTGTTAATATCGCCAGAAAGAGATTGTTGGCAGACTGGCTGATTGCAAAGGGAGCCAACATAACACCAATCAAGATAACCGTTGGCGCTGTAACCACAGTGGGCAGATATTTCATAAAGGTTTTGACACCGATTAGTTTGATGAGTCCTGCCAAAAGCAGATAGAGGAAGCCAGCAACCATAATCCCCCCAGTAGCATATGCCAGCTTTTCTGTCTGTGTCATAGCTGTATCTGCAAAGACACCGATTTCCGGGTTGGTAATGAGCCCGATTCCCACAAGGAAGGCAAAGCTTGATCCCAGGAACACAGGCACTTTACCTCTTGAGACGAAGTGGAAGATCAAGGTGCCGATGCCGGCGGCAACAAGCGTTACTTGGACAGAGAGCCCGCTGATCAGCGGGACAAGGATCGTCGCTCCAAACATCGCGAAGAGATGCTGAAGCCCCAGAAGAGCCCTGCGTCCATTTGATAAATTTGTTTCCATTCACACATTCCCCTTTGATTTTTAACTTCTTGATAAATCGTGAAGTTTTTGTAAATTATGGATCATTATATCAGCCACATGTCGAAAAAGCAATGATCAGACATTAAAGAGGGAGCGGACAACTGTGCTGGTCGTTGTAGGGGCGACCGACCCCGGTCGCCCGTGTCCCTACTGCCGGCATTTCATAAACCCCGGACGATCGAGTCGATCGCCCCTACATGCGTCTTTGCAACACTTTCAGTGCAATGTGCCACTCCCGGCAATTCGATGCACCTTGCCTTTTCGGCACAAATGCGCTATACTGGAAACGATTCTATTTGAGGGAGAATTCCATGCAAAACAAACCACCTCGCGTTAGCCGGTGGAGCAGACAACGCATGTTGCCTGTCACCATCGTTATCCTTGTCTTGCTGATCATTGCAATCCTAGTCGCCTTCTTTGTGCTTCGGCCCACGGCAGAGCGGCTCTGGATGGAGCAGCGGCATCCGCTCTTATATGAAGAACTCATTTTCCACTACAGTGCCGAACGTGACCTAGACCCTTTCTTTGTAATGGGTGTCATCCGCGCGGAGAGTACCTTCCGCTCTCACGCAATAAGTCCGGTTGGGGCATCTGGCCTCATGCAGATCATGCCCACCACAGGCGAATGGCTGGCAGAGCGAATGGGCATCTCTTTTGAGCTGGATGATCTTTTCAACCCCGCCTACAACATTCGCATGGGAACCTACTATTTGCGCCATTTGATCGGTATATTCGGATACGCTGATACAGCTCTTGCTGCATATAATGCCGGAACAGGCAATGTTACAAACTGGCTGAACGATGAACGCTATTCAGCAGACGGTGCTACCTTGCACACAATTCCATTCCCGGAAACCAGGGAATATGTGGAGCGTGTAAATGAGTTTATGGAAATCTATCGGGAGTTGTATTCCTAATGCAATGGTTTGAACTCACAATCGATGCACCAGCGGGTGCGCTGGCTCTGGTGACAGAGCAATTAGAGTCACATGAAATCACAGACCTTGTGATTGAAGACGAAACGGACTTCCTCGCGTTTTTGGAAGCAAACCGCGCCGCATGGGACTATGTGGACGAAGAGCTGAGAGAAGCCATGCGCGGTGTGAGCCGTGTGATCTTCTATCTAGAGGCGACTCCAGAGGGAGAGAATATACTTGCCTCTCTCCGTGAAGCACTCTCGTGGCATATCTCAGCGCGGCGGATTCAGGAAGAGGATTGGGCGAATAATTGGAAGAAGTATTATCGTCCCATCCCCGTGGGTGAGCGACTGTTGGTCATCCCCGAATGGGAAGCGGTAGACCCCAGTGATCGTGTACCGCTCCGACTTGATCCCGGCCTCATTTTCGGGACAGGTGCGCATCCAACGACAAAACTTTGTCTCGAAGCAGTCGAGCGTCTTGCAAAACCAGGACAAGTTGTGTTAGACCTAGGCTGCGGAAGCGGTATTTTGTCAATTGCCGCCTTGCTCTTGGGTGCAAAGCATGTCACTGCTTGCGACATTGACCCCAAAGCGCCTGATGTTGTGCGCAGCAACGCAGCTCTAAACGGCATCTCTGACGAGGCACTCACAGTCCTCTGCGGCGATGTCCTTGCCCCAGGCGACCTGCGTGACCGCTTGGGGGAAACACAATATGATCTCATCCTGGCAAATATCGTAGCGGATGTAATTATCGCACTTTCTACGTTTATCACCCCATGGCTCGCCCCTGGGGGACGTTTTGTTTGTTCAGGCATCATAGATGGGCGCGAAGAAGAGGTAAAACAGGCGCTAAAGGCCCATGGATTCAGCGTTTTAGAGCACCACAAGGACGGCGATTGGCATAGCTTCATTACAAAAGTTGACGAATGACTTCATTTTCGGTAAAATAGAAAAATACGATCAGAAAATAAGAAACCCAGCTACACGTCTTTTGGCAAAAAGGGAGATAGATTTATGGGACTGATACCGAAAGTAAAATGCAGCCGATGTGACAAAAGCTATTCCGGGCTCAAAAATAAGTGCCCCCACTGCGGCGCACATCGTGCGCGTGGCGGCAAACGTGCCGCTGACACCGGAGATGCCTCGGCACGCTTTATGATCAAAATACTCTTACTCCTTGCCTTGGTGGTGGCCGTGATTAGCATGATTGTCATTAACTTTGACGATGAGCCATCAGGCGGCACCACCCTTGGGCCGGGGCCTGTGATCACAGGCACAAATGAAACAAACGAGAACGAGAGTGAAGGCGGTGAAGCGGATGAGGATGGCAACATCATCCCAAACCCAGAACCAACACCGACTCCTGCGCCCACACCACCGCCGGTGGAAGCTACATCTCTCGATATCCGCTGGCAGTTCTGGGCCGCGGGTGTAAACGAGATTACCATCCGTGTGGGGGACGAGATTGACGTTTGGGCGCACATCTTCCCAACAGACGCAACCGGCGAGCCGCGCTTTGTAACCAGTGACAGCAATGTTGTAAACCTCCGTGTCGATCCGGAAGATGTCCGAAATGTTGAGCTTCTAGGCCGCAGTATGGGTACGGCAGTGATCACAGTAACGGTGGATGATCTGGAAGCAGAACTGATTGTGCGTGTACGATCTTAGACAATAAAGCATAAAACAGCCCTGCTACCAAGTAGCAGGGCTGTTTGCTTGTCTACCTACTCACCTACTGCCGGGGCCGTCCTAGGATCGTGCCAAAACGAGGCGGTCCCCATGCAGGATGCTCCCGGTCATGCAGCCACTCCTGGATCATCAAAATATCGTGTGAATCCATCACGCCATCCACATTGACATCTGCGGCGTGGAGGTTCACTTGCGTGCCGAACCGAATCGGTTGGCGAAAGGCTTCCAACAAACGGTCGTGCTGCCATCGCATGAGATACAACATATCCCACGCATTTACCCAATTATCATCGTTCACATCGCCCCAGAGAGACCAGACCGCGACCATGGCGGCATTTGCCTCCAACTCACTTTCAGTAAAGGTCAGAGTGCTCAAATCCGCGCCTGAAGCACCAAGAGCTGGTCTATTTTCGGGAAAGCCTCTGTCATAAACCAGCGCATCCGGTCTAAACCAACCCCAAAATGCGCGGCCAAGCGTTTCCGTCCACTGAGTCCCTGTCCACTCCCCCGTGGCAAACTCATGCCTGGTGTCGTAGATCTCTTGCGCTGCCGGGGACTGGCTCCAGTCGATTGGATGGTTTGGATACGCCGTCACCGGTGTGTCTACGCCGTCCAGCTCGAAGGTCACTGTGCGGGCGCTGGCGGAGTCTAGTACTGTGAAGCTCACGTCCACTGCGTACGGCTTGTCAGTCAGTCCATGCTGATAGGTTATCAAGGTAATCGTCGCCCGATGTGTCCCCACGGGCAGCCCCGCTTTGGGCTGCACTATGATCTCCATCACATCGTTGTTGGGAGGCAGCAGCGGCGGCCTGGGTGCCTCAAAGGTGAAACTGTCTATGCCGGGGCCTGACACAACAATATTCCAAAACTGAGTCCAAGCTATTCCGGGATGCATCACGCTGACCGTGCGCGCCGGCGGCTCGGTGTAGCCGATGTAGACTGCGCCGAAGCGGAGACCATCGGCAGGGGTAATCTCAGGCGGCAGATGGAAAATCGGATTTTCAAACTCGAAATATGCGCCGAATGGCATCGTAATAAACTGCCCCGCTTGGGCCGCGTTTGTGAACACGATATTCCCCTCATACATCCCGGCCGGTGTGCCGGGTGCGAATGTCATCTGATATGTAAAAGTGTGCGCCGCACCGCTTGTGTCGGAGTCGATCAGCTCCAAATTGACCCCGTGATGGTCGCGGAGGTGATCGTTATACCGCACCTCCGGCACCCAGGTTCCGGCACCCGGATTGTGGATCGTCAGCGTCAGGGGTCTGCTTGCATTGCCGTCTATTGCTCCGAAACTCATAGAGGACAGGGGTACTTCCATGAACCTGTTGATGGGGAGCATGTTTGGTGCCGCTGCCGGGACGGCCCATGGGATTTCGTTTTGCACCGTGGCAAAGGCGGTGCT